>JAEEGL011102198.1_pt1 | contig 11375 bp, 15 predicted proteins | sample 9134231 | NCBI WGS metagenome assembly JAEEGL01 (sample SAMN16246548, study PRJNA631951) | gut metagenome | biome: gut microbiome; feature: rumen; material: fiber-attached | host: Bos | place: Iran: Karaj | collected 2018-10
TAAGCAAGACAAGAGAAGAAAAATGTTTATAAATGAAATGGCTTTTTATATGCAGCAATTTGAAAGTACAAGTATGGATGTTAATGATTTGATAAATTGGCTTTTTTGTATGTCTGATGATCAACATTATTATCCAATTGAACTATCTGCAAATGATATAGATTTGGAGCCAATAAAAAAACTTGATGAGAATAGAATATTTAAAGAAATATTTGAAGGCGATTTCCATTTGTATTCATATGCATTGTTATTACATGAATATGTTTATTCACAAGAAAAAGATGTATTATATGATATTATTTATGAATTATATAAAACATTAGATGAAATAGTACATCCATATCAAGATAGAGAAAAAGATCTAGATAACATTAGATATTTTGTAGAACTTGATTATGAATCATAAGAGCAATAGCTCTTTTTATTTTGCTTAAACTGGAGGTGATATAGAATGCCTATATTGAGAAAACAAAAAGTAAGAAAATACACTACTGTTGATAATTATTTTATAGATGATATTAATTTACCTCCTGAAGGTAAAGGATATTTATTATATATGTTAAGGAAACCGGACAATTGGAATTTTACATTTAAAAATATTCAAGAAGGTTTGAATGTTGGAGAAAGAAATGTGAGAACAAATATTCAAAGACTAGAAGACCTTAAATACATCAAAAGAGAGCGAATAAGGAACGAAAAAGGGTTTTACCAATGGGTTTACTATATTTATGAGATTCCTTACGATATGGACCTAAAAAACGATATTTATCCATATGTACGGTGTGAACATGTGGATGATGAAGATATTCAAACCGACCAGATAAATATAAATACTAATATAAATAAAGATAAAGAAGATAAACAATATACATCTTCTTTTTTTAATCCTGAAGATCATAATAGATTAACTTTAGAATTAATAGATAAAGGTTATATAGAAAAGGAAGATTTACAACTTTTTTATTATGATGAATATTTTGAAGATTTAATTAATAATGGAAATTCTTATAGAGATTTAATTACTGTTTTAAATTATGTCGTTACGAGAGTTATAAAAAGAGATTTTATTGATGAAGAAGGGTGTGAAATAAAGAATAAACTAGGTTATTTGAAAAATTCTATAAATTCAAATTTGAATAAAATAAAAAACATTTCAAAGAATTCATATGATGATAATGATATTTTCAATTATGATTGGTTGAATGATGATAGCGAAATAGAGGAGGATTTAGAATTATGAAAAAAATTGAAGAAATAAAACTTATGGAAGTTGATGCATTGCAAGAAATGGCAGAACATCTTGAAACAGTTTTAAATGATATAGATATCTATAAAGAGTATCTTAGTAAAAAGGAATATAGGAAAGCTGAAAAATGTAGGAAAAATTTAGGAATTTTTTGGGATTTAATTGAAAATAAAATAATAAATCTCTTTGATGCTGATGACAGAATAAATAAAAGAGAATTTTAAAGGAGGAAATTATGATGATCAATATTGATGAATTAAAAAAAATTGAGAAAGATATTTTAAAAGAATTAAATGAAGATTCAGATAATCTACTAAAAAAAATGGATATATATAAAGAATTCTTTAATTCAGTTAATGTGCTTGGATTTAAAAAAGCATATAAGGATTTATTTAATTTAAAAGATAGTATAAAAAATAGAATCACCAAACTTCAAAAATGAAAATGGTAATTGAAGGGAGGTGATTTTATCGATTGTAGAAAATAAATAAAAAGAAATGAAAGGAGGTGAATGCATGTTGAACAATATCATGCTAGTAGGAAGATTAGTACAAGAACCAGAAGTTGTAGAAACTGAAACTGGCAAACAAAGAACTCAAGTTACTGTAGCAGTTCCTAGATCATACAAAAATGCAGATGGAATTTATGAAACAGATTTCATTGATTGTGTTCTATGGGATGGTCTTGCAGTAAATGCTTCAGAGTATTGTCATAAAGGTGATACAGTTGGCATTCGTGGAAGACTTCAAACAAATAGCTATGAAACAGAAAGTGGAGAAAAAAGAAAATCTACTTTAATCGTAGCAGAAAAACTTACATTCTTATCTAGTAAACCTCGTGATATGTCAGAAGACAAATCTGAGGATGATGATTTAGATATGTAATTATGAAAAAAGCAAAGAAAAAGAGTTATCCGCCGGTCAGCAAATAACTCATAGTAGTTATTATAACACACCTTCTTTGCTTTTTATATTTTTTTAAGGAGGAAATAAAAATATGAAAAATTTATTTTATGTAATAGCAAAAATAGACAAACTAGAAGGTGGCGATTATAATGTTAATTCAATTATAAAAGCTATTCAAACATTTTCACAATGGGCTTTAAGAATTGGTATAGCTGCAGCTGGTGTTTCCTTAATAGTAGGATTTATTTTATATACAGTTGTTGATGTTGATCAAAAGCCAAGAGTAAAGCAAAGAATAATTCAAACGATGATTGGAATTGTAGGAATTATACTAGCTATTTCAATAGTAAATTTAATTATTGATTTATTCTAGGAGGTGAAATATGTTATTAAAAGCATTAGATTTATTAAGAAGTTTAGGGTGGGGTATAATTCATTTCATCTATCAATTAATAGATTCTTTATTTGATATTTTAAAGGGTTTAAATGCTTTTGATATTATTAGTTCTGTATCTGGAGATAATAATTTTTCAACATTTCAAAAAAGCATAGTTGCAATAGCTTTAACTTTGTTAGGTTTATTTGCAATTACTAGATTTGCTAAAAAAATAATAGATCCAGAAGAAGGATTAAATTCAGAAGGAATAGTAAAAGAAATAATTAAATGTGGAATGTTAATTTTATTGAGTACATTTATATTTATTCAAGCATCCACATTTTCAATAAAACTTGCAGGATTTACAGCAAATATATTTTCTAAAGACAACGTAACTATATCTGATTCTATGCTTACAATGTTTATTGACTATACAGATGGGTATAAAGAATCTGATGAGTTTCAAGGTGAAAACATTGCGAAGAATGTCTCTAATGGAAACTTTGATGGCAAAGAGATGTATAACGATAAATATGTAACATCTTCTCGATGGATTTTACCAGATAAGAAAGACTACAAATTCTCTATAAATTGGATTTTATCAATTATAGTTGGAGGGTTCTTTTTATACTCATTATTTTTTAGTGGGATGATGTTAGCAAGAAGACAAATAGAGTTTTTATTCTTATTTGTAATTAGCCCAATAATATTTGCAACAGCTATTGGAAATAAAGAAAGAAGAAGTGCAGTTATTCAGCAACTTGTTTCATTAATGCTACAAGGTGCAGTTATTATGCTTATTATTTCTTTAACAGCAATTGTTATGGGTCAAATAAATGAAACAACATTTTTTAGTAATGGATTTAAAGATATAACAATTAAATGCATTATGTATATTGGTTGTGGTGCATTTCTATTAACTGGTTCACAAGTTGTTAATAAATTCATTGGAGGAAATGTATCTGCAAATTCTGGAAGAGAACAATTAATGGCTATGATGGGATTTGGTCATACTATGGGAGCAATTGGAACTGCTGGAACTTTAGGCCTTGCTGGTGCAGGACTTATGGGAGCGGGTGCAATTTTAAAAGGAACTTCTAAAGTAGGAAGTACAGGAAATTCAGCTTTAGGAAAAGTAGGTCATGCTGTATCATCTTTTGGATCTAAGATGAATTCAAAAGGTTCAACAACAGTAGGAAACAATCTCAAAATGGTTGGCGATTATCTACAAGCTAGATCAATTAGTAAAAATAGTCCTATTAATGCAAATGGTAAAACTAAAGAGGGAAGTTTATCTAGATTTGGAAATAACATGATGAGTGCTGGAAGAGAATCTATGTCTCAAGCTATGTCTAATGTAATTCCAACTAGAAGTATGTATCGAAGAAGATATCGAAGGAGAGATGATTAATGTATATAACAGTACCTAGTATAAAGAAAACTTTAGGAAAGTATATTGAAATGAAAGACTTGTATATTGGTTTACCAATGTTACTTGTCTTTTTATTATTGTTTTCATTTACAAGTTATAAAGTTTTTTCACTAATATATTTAACAATATGCGTATTTATAATGTTGCCAGTTAATGTTTCAAAGAAAAATAGGATGTATAAGGTGGCAATATTATTTCTAAAATATTTATTGAAGTGTAAGGAGTATTCTTACAAAAAGAATGGAGATGAGGTTAATTGGAGAGAAAAAATAAGGATGAAAGGGATTTGAAAAAAATAAAAAAGTTTGATTCCAAGAATAATAAAATATATTCTTCAAAAGGTCAAATGAAAAAAAGAATTAAAAATTCAAAAATAATAACTAATGTTAGTGATATCGATGAAGATGGTTTAATCCATTTAAAAAGTGGTGAAGTTGCAGCTTTAATCGAAGTAAAAGCAATTGATTTATCTTTAACTAGTAATCAAGAGAAAAAGATATTCTTTTCCATGTTAAAAGTTTTATATCAGATTCCTAATATTAATATGAAGTGTTATAAGTTAAATGAAAGATTAAATTTAAATGCTAATAAAGTTAATTTAGATAATCTAATAGAGAAATATCAAAATAATGATGACAAGAAAATACTTCTTGAAGATTCAAGGAATCTAATAGATGATCTTGAAGAAAAGAATTTTACAGTATCAAGTATTTATTATTGGGTAATTATTGCGAAAGATACGGTTCTTTTGAATAAACAATTAGATGAAATTGATGAATTGACTTTAAATATTGTTCCAAGAATCTATATTGAAAGTATAACTAATAAACTAGAAATCTATAAATTTTTATCTAATTTATATTTAACGTCTAATTCATTAGATGAGTTAGTATGGAGTGATTTACCAAGTTTAGTAAGTCCAATGAATTTATCAGAGAAAGTTGATAAATTAAGAATTGATGATAAGGAAGTCCAATTATTAACAATAAAAAATGTTCCGCCATTTGTTGATGAGCTATTTTTTGAAGATATTTTTAATTATCCAGAAGTAAGAGCTTCAATTGGAATAAAAGATTGTATTACCCAAGATGAGTTAATAAAATGGGTTAATTCACAATATCAATTTTTATTAACAGATAGAAATACAACCAAGAAATTAAGCGATGCAACAGAACTTGATACACAAAAAGAAAATTTTCAAGTTTTAATGCAAGATATCAAAAATGGTGATGAAAAGATAAAAGAAGTTTCTTTAATTTTAGTAATTGAAGGAGATAGAAAACATCGCGAAGAAATTATTAGAGATTTAAAAAGAATAGCAGATTTATATCAAATAAAATTAGATGTTCCGAGACTAAGGCAAATGGAAACATGGCAGAGATATGATATTACAACACAGACATATGAAGACTATGCATTTTATTTACCAACACAAACTTTAAGTGCTGGGTTTCCATTTACCAAAACATATTTTAATGATTCAACTGGATATATGTTTGGCGTAGATATTCATACATCACTTCCTATATTTTTTGATCCTTTTGTAATAACTAATTCACGAACATCACATAATATGGCAATCATTTCTTCAACTGGAGGAGGAAAATCTTATACAATGAAAAAAATGATTGTTAATGAATATGGTAGAGGAACAAAAATATTTATTTTTGATGCAGAAAATGAATATAAGAAAATAGTTGAATCAAATAATGGTGAGTATATTGATCTTTATTCTAAAACTGGTGGAATTATTAATCCGTTACAAATTAGATATATTCCATCAGATGATGATAATCATGATACAAAAGAAACGGATTGTCCACTTGCAAAACATTTGGGATTTTTAGAAGCTTTCTTTAAAACTGCTTTTGAAAGTATAAATGAAAAAGAGCTTGTTATGTTATTAGCTGTAGTTGAAAGTTTATATAACAAAAAAGGAATTTACAAAAATACATCAATAAATACATTACAAAATTTAAAACCAGAAGATTATCCAATCTTTTCTGAATTATATGCTTTTTTACCAGAATATAAAAGTTCTATTAAGGAAACTGAAAAAGAAAAGGTAATAGAGCAATTAGACATTCTTTTATCAAGATTCTTAACTGGAACGGATTCATTTTTATTTGATGGATATACTACAATTAATTTAGATAATGATTTAATTGCATTTAATTTGCAAGAACTTTTATATAGTGGAAATCAAAGATTAATAAATACTCAAACATTAAATTTATTAACTTATTTAAACAATAGTATAGTAGCTAATAAAATCAACAATGACAAAATGAAATTAGAAGATAAAAAACATGTAATGATTATAGCTGATGAATTTCATCTATTTATTGATGAAAATAATTTTGAAGTATTGAGAAATTTTGGACAACTTGCAAGAAGAATTAGAAAATATTCTGGTTCACTTGTAGTTGCAACTCAATCAGTAAAAGATTTTGTAGGTAATCAATCAATTTTAAGACATGCTACTGCAATTTTTAATAATTGTCAATATCAAATGATAGGCATGCTTAAAGAAGATGATTTATTAGCATATTTAGAATTATTTAAGCAAAATCCTTTAACTGATACACAAAAGAATTTTTTAATGTCAGCAAGGCGAGGAGAATTTTTACTTAATATAGATTCTAAAAATAGATTAAGAATTTGGGTAAGAGCAACAGAACTTGAAAGAGAAATGATGGGAGAAGGTGAATCAAAATGATAAAAACAAAGCTTTATGAAAATATTATGTTACCAAGAAGCATTAGAATAAAAACACCTAAAAATGGTTTTACAAGATATTTAGCTCAATGTAAGGAAGGCGAGGCATATATGGAAAGTGATATGGAAACTAATTTTGTTTTCTACGAACCTTTTAATAATAAGGTATTTAAAATATTTGATAGCAATCAAGAAGAGAGATATGAATTATATGAAAAATGGAATAAAAATCTTAATAATAAGGATACATACGTATGCCAAAATTTTGAATTTATAAGTGATTATAATCAAAGAGAAATTGACAATATATTTGATAATCCTACAAAAGAATTAGCAAAAGCACTTCAAGATATAACTGAGATGATTTTAATTGAATATCCAAATTTAGAGGTTTGTGTGGGAGTAGTACATGGTAAGCAATTAACTGAAGCAGGAGTTAGATATCCACACGCACATATATTATTTAGAGAGAAGGGATAAAATGAGTACAAGAAGTAAAATTGGAATAGTGAGGAAAGATGGAACAATTGATCATATATATTGTCATTGGGATGGGTATCCAGAGCATAATGGATGCCTTTTATTTAACGAATATAATAATATTAATAAAATAAATGAATTAATAAAAAATGGAGATATGTCATTACTAAATGAACATATATTTCCAGATCCTACACGACCACATAACTTTGGTTCAAATGAAGAAAGGCAAGATGATGTTTGCATATTTTATAATCGAGAAAGAAATGAAGATTGGAAACATACTTGTCCTAGAACTTCAAAAAATATTCATCAGTTTATAGATGAGTGTAGAATGAGTGATTGTGATTATGCATATTTATTTGATGAAAAGAAGAGTGAGTGGATTTTTTCACCTATACCTTATGAAAGAGAAACGCCAATGTTTTTTACTAGTTTGAAAGAGGAATTATTAAGTAACAATTATGAAATGGATGATAGTTTAAAAGAAGATTATATTATCTTCGATGGAATAGAATTAATGAAAGACATTGATTATTATGAATTTTTAGATAATTATAGAAATAATTCTGAATCATATTTTGAAATAAAAAATATGTTTGATAAAAAAGAATATTCAAAATATATTGATGGGCTTAAATCATATATGGATTCAATAGATGATCAAAAACTAAAAAAGAGAATTGAAAAGAATATTTCTGATGTAGAAAAATATTTTAAATTAGATAATGATTTGGAAATGTAATTATGAATGGTAAAGGTAATAAGAAAAAAATAATATTAAAAATAATTTTAGGAAGTAGTAGTGGGCTTGTAATTATGATTTTAATAATATTAATTCCAATATTAATGGTATTAGATTTTTTTGGAGCCAACATAACAGATGATTATGTTGAAAATAATATGGATTACGCAGATATGTATTTAGAAGCAACAAATAAAGCAATAAAAAATAATTATGGGTATGTTTCACTTAGTAGAATTTTATTTTTTTATTTAGAAGATGAAAAGCAATCTTTTTATAATATTTATGTTGATAATATAGATAAAGAATCAAATAAGATGATGACTATAAGTGAAGCTTGTTTACTTCCAAAATATAGAACTTTTGATAATTGCAAAAATATAGATGAAAGTGAACAAATTGATGTTGAACAGAATAAACCTTTTGTTGCACCAATTGATTTTTCAAAAGCAACAATGACATCTTTTTTTATGGAAGAAAGAATAGTTTTTGGAAAATTTGATGTTCATCCAGCTTGGGATTTTGCAGCTGGAAATCATACAGTAGTTAAATCAGTTTGTGATGGAAGAATAAAAAATGTCGTTTTTCCATATGATGTGAATGTAACAAATAAACTTGGTGGAAGAGGCAATTATATTGTTTTAACTTGCCCAATAGATGAAGAAATAACTTATGATGTTATATATGCACATTTATATCCGAATTCATCAAAAGTTCACGAGAATCAAATAGTAAAAGCTGGTGAAGATATTGCGGAGGTTGGAACAACTGGATATTCAACTGGACCACATCTTCATTATGAAGTTCATTTAAATGGAAATACAGTTGATGGGATGAGTTTAATAGACTTTTCAGAAAAGATTCCAAGTTATTTCAATCCTACAATAGGAAATAATCCTGGTAATACTTTCACTCATTATTAATAAATAAAATAACTAATTGGTAATATAGATGTATTACTCATAAACCATTATATAGAAACAAATTATAATAAAAGTAATACTTAAAGTATTACAATTTTGCAAGTGCAAAATAAGTTTGACCCCATGCAAATCCTATGTTTATCAAGGGTTTGCATGATTTCTGGGGTCAATCTCTTATGCTCTTGTTTTTTTATTGGAAAAAATCATGGTTTTTATATTACTGGAGTCATACTTAGTAGTATGTGAAAGGAGGAAAGAAATGTTAATTTCATTTAAATTTAAAATTGAAAAAAGGTTAAAAGATAGACTTGAATCTTTAAAGCAAGAAACAGGTTTGTCTATTTCTAAATTAATAAATGCTTTTATAGCAGATGGTTTATATAAAATGTATGAGGAGGAAAAAGAATATGGAGAAATTAAACTTAGCGAAATTGATAGCAAACGACATAGTTAATTATGGAATGGATAAAACGATGAATTTTAATTATATTGTTAGCTTAAATGATTTTTTAGATGAATACGATGAGGAAACATGTAATTATATAAAATCACATATTAATGAAATAATTGATGATGTTGAACAAAATGAAAATGTAGCAGATTTAGAATATGATGAACAAAGACAAGAATTTAATATGGTTTTTTATTATGATCATTTATTAAATTCATTAGAAAAAAATATAATAAATGAAGCAAAAAATATGGGATATGATTTTGAAGTTGAAGAATTAAGAGAAATGTCTTATGAAATTGAAAATTCAGATGAATATAGAAATATAATTCATAAGACAATATTGGATAATACAAATAATAAGGAAGTGGAATTATGTTAAAAAAGTGTATATCTTTACCGATTGAAACAGGTGAAAAAATAAATGAATATATGCAATTAAACAAAATAAAAAATTATTCACAAGCAATTACAAAGTTAATTGAATTGGGGTTTGAAACATTTAGGAAAAAAAATACAATATTGGATATTTATCAAAAGTTAGATCATATTGATTTACAAAGTAGATACATTGCCAAATTAATTGAACAATTTTATTCTGATATGGAAGTTGATGGAGGAACTAATCCAAAAGACAGTGAAGCATTAAAAATGTTTTGGGCAAAAAGAGTAAAGGATCCGTTCAATGAGTAGTCCTAAAGTTGTAGTGAAAAATAAATATACACCAAGTTATAATAATTTAAATTTCCATTATAGAACAAAACAAGCTGTGCATACTTCTACAATGAATATGTTTGATTATTTTGCTGACATTAAAAAGAAAGCTTTTTTTATGTTAGATTATTTTAGTGGAAAGATAGGTAAAGATGAAGAAATGAATATCATGTTTGAAAATGGTGAATATGCTACTAAAACAGAAATTGAATTGCGAAAGAAACAATATGAAAAATATGTAGAAAATTCTAACGTTTATAAACTAATAATTTCTTTCCCAGAAGGATTCTTGGAACAAAGTGTTGATATTCCAAAATTTGAAAAGAAAATGGCTAAAGAAATAATTCCGGTTTTTTTAAAGAAGTGTGGCTTTATTGACATAAAAAAAATGAGTTATCAGTTTGCACTTCATACTAATACAGATAACTTGCATTTTCATTTGTCTTTTGCAGAAAAACAACCAAATTATAAATCACATGGAAAAATTGGTTATAGAAAGAAAGGAAAATTGACTCAAGAGGAGTTAAGATATTTCAAAAATCTAGTTTTGCATAATATTAATAGAGAAAAAATATTAACCCCATTAATAAGAGAAGCTAATAAAGAAATAGAAGATTTAAAAAAATATTTTAATCCAGAGGAAAAGAATTTTTTATTAAATAATAAAGATGATATTTTGCTTGAAGAAAAATTATGTAGATTGGGAAGTCTTTTAGATAAATATCATAATAGTAATAAAAAAATAAAATTTTATTCGATAAAGGATAAAGAAATTGTTGATTTAACGAAAGAAATAAAAAGAGATATTTTCATGAGAAAAAATTCAGAAATTAAAGAAGAATATAAATTGTTTAAAAATACTTTATTTCAAATAAACGATTATTTTAAAAATTTATCAGAGGAAAATAATTTAGATTCAATAGATAAAACATTATCAAAGAATAAAGAAAAATATCTTGATAATTATATTTTAAATGCAATTGTCAATCATGCAAATTCAAAATATAAAAATAGGGATATTAAGGAAGAAGAATTACTTCAAAGTATCGTTTATAAAGAATATAAAAAAATGAAAGCAAAAACAAAACAAAATATCCTTATTAATGTTTTATCCAATACAAGTAAGTCTTTAAGATTCAGTAATCAATATCAAATTAAGCAAGCAGTAAGAAATATAAACGATGAATTAGAAGAAGCTGAAAAGGAATTTGATAAGTTGTTTCATGAAGAAAATAAAGTAATCGGAATATAGTAATCTTACGATTATTCATGTATATGTAAAAATAAACTCTTTTCATGGTAAAATAATAATATAAATAAAATTAAACCAACAGTGTGTGTTAATTACTAATAAAAAATGATAATATTTTTTTGAGGAAGTGAGA
>JAEEGL011914582.1_pt1 | contig 11375 bp, 11 predicted proteins | sample 9134231 | NCBI WGS metagenome assembly JAEEGL01 (sample SAMN16246548, study PRJNA631951) | gut metagenome | biome: gut microbiome; feature: rumen; material: fiber-attached | host: Bos | place: Iran: Karaj | collected 2018-10
CACAAAGCTGAAGAAGGGCGACTGGCGCCGCCAGTACAAGCTGGTTTATAACTTCAACAAGGTCTATCCCTATGCCCTGGCCGGGCGGAAAATGATGCGGCAGGTCGACAGCGTCCTGGCCCACGACATCACCAAAAGGGGCCAGCGCGACGCCTACACGCACGACGTGATGTTCGAGCTGTTCGACATCTTCGGCAACGACATCCGGCATATGACCATCTCTCAGGGAGTGGTGCTGATGCGCCTGGTGGACCGCGAGTGCGGCATTCCGCCGTTCGAAATAATCAAGCAGTACCGCAGCAGCTTCTCAGCCAACTTCTGGCAGCTCATCGCGAAGATATTCGGGCAGAACCTGAAGAAGCGCTACGATCCCAAGGGGGAGGATGCCCCGCTGGAGGAACTGGTGCAGATATGGAACAAGGGGCACTGGGACTCCTTCTACTACGCGGTATTCTTCGACTACCCCACCAAAACGGTCATCAAGCGGGAGCGTCTGCAGAGCACGGTGCAGTCGCGCGAAGACCGGCGCCGCAACCGCGAAGCCGAAGAAAAATCACTGATGCGCAAGGGCATCGAAGAAGCTAAGGAATTTCTCAAGGACGAGAGTTAGACAAACGCTCTTGTGATTTACCTGAATATTTCATACCTTAACTGAACACTAAAATTAATCTACCTATAATCGAAAAATTATCCATAATTTCCATACATTATGAGTTACCATTCGAAATATATACTTGTGTGTGTGGCGTTATTTTTCGTTTCCTGTGGCAAGAAGGATGCAGTAACAGTTGAACCACACCATAATCTCAGGTATTCGGAATTCCTGGCTGACAGTCTGGGAATAACGGTTTTCCCGAATAAGAATAATATTATTACAATAGCTCTGCTTGAAGACAATGCGAGAAGGAGCTCATATCAGGAAGGGGTTCACCTGTATAGCTGGGGCGACTATGGGGAAGATTACAATATGCCGCTGCGGGAAAGTTTGAATGCCTTTTCGGACAAGAAACTGTCTGCCGTCTTTCCTCAAAGCGAACAATTCTCGGTTACATACTGGACATCCTGTATCTCCGGTAAAGTTACTTTTACTTCGGACAAAAGCCTGTTTGGCGAAAAACCCGGGGAAGACATCTCGGAGCATTTCACCAGATGTGTTCGACACGGCGCAATACGGGATTATCTGTATGAAACCAATATGCTAAAGTCGAACGATTACGTCATAGCTATTCCTCGTAACGTGACAAAGCCGGGAGATCCAGCAGAGTTTTTCTACAGCGGACACGTTTTGATGTCTCTTGCGAGTTCCCACACAGAGCCATACGATATTTTCGGAACTGAATATGCTTTCGTCCTAAAAGAAAATCCGACAGAAGTATGTAATTCCGCGGTTTTAACGATAAAAATACCAGTAGAGGATACATTCTACCTCAACGCTTTTGATATGTCCGGTATTTTTGACGAAGACAAAGTAACGCACCGGAACAGAGTATTGAAAGGTTCTTGTACGCTCACGTTTTAAAGAGGGATCCCTGCGGGAAAGGTCCCCTTCCACAGCCAACACCTTTCCCGCCGAAAAGGTATCTGAGGAATGTAGAATAGGGTTTCACTGGGAATGGTCCCCAATATAAAAGTGGACCCTTCCCATTCGGAGGCCCAAAGGAAGTTATCTCCCGTCGCCGCTGCGGGGAACAAAGGGCAAGGGTTTAAACGATAAGAAGGCTGTTTCCGTCGAAGCAGGCGTAGTGCTCGCCGCCGGCAATCCAGTCTTTAAGTACTATCAGCCGCCCGCCGGAAGGAATGGGCAGATCGACCGCGTCGTGGAAGTGCCCGAAGATGAAGAAGTCCGGAGCGGGCGCCGGGTACTCCTCGCAGAAGCGGTAGAGTGGTTCGGCCTCGCCCTTGAACTTGTAGCCGCCGTGCTTGCGGCGGTTCGAATTGCTCCAGTCGGTACCGAAACGGTATGCCAGCCAGGGATGCAGCTGGTTAAACAACACCTGGCATACCCGGCTGTGGAAGATGCGGAGCATCAGCCTGTAGCCCCATTTGGCGCCGCCCAGGCCATCTCCGTGGCCTACTACGAAGTTTTTACCTCCAAGACTGAATGCCTGAGGCTGCTCCACCTTACGTATTCCGAGACTTTCAAAGAAGGAATAGCACCAGATGTCGTGGTTGCCGGGAATGAAGTAAACTTCAATGCCTTCGGAGACCATCTGGATGAGTTCACTCACCACCCTGGCGCCTTCGCGGGGCACCACGTCGCGGTATTCGTACCAGAAGTCCCAGATGTCGCCCAGAAGCCACAGGGCGGCGGTATCCTGCTTCCGGATGCTCCGGAGCCAGTTCACGAAACGCGCCTCACGCTCCGCCGGATCCCCGGCCTTCAGACCGAGGTGGACATCCGCCGTAAAGTATGTCTTCGTCCTTTCCATCTATGCAAATATCAGCACCAGCGCTCCAACGATTGCGCAGTAAAGTGCAAACCAGCTGAGGCGCGCACGGCGGACCAGCGCGATCATCACCTTGCAGGCGAAGAGTCCCGACGCGAACGCGGCCAGGAACCCGACCGCCAGTGGCAGCAGCCCGATCGTGGAAGCGGCCATATCTCCTCCGACGACGTCCAGGAAAGCCTCTCCCAGGATAGGCACCAGCACCATCAGGAACGAGAACTGCGCCATCACGTCGCGCTTGACTCCGCAAAGAAGACCCGTCGAAATGGTGGTACCGCTGCGGGACAGCCCGGGAATCACGGCGAGGGCCTGCCCGATGCCTACCGCAAAGGCCTGCCACCAGTTAATGCCGTTCCTGGCAGTGTTTTCGGCCTGCGCCTTCTTGGAAGCGAAGTCCGAGAAGAACAGCAGCATAGCCGTCACTATCAATGCCAGACCCACAACCATCATCGAGCCGAAGAGTCCTTCGACGTAATCTTTGAAGAACATCCCCACCACGAACACCGGAATCATCGATACGCATATTTTGAGGATGTAGTCGGTCTCGTCGTTATACTTGAACCTGAACAGCCCCTGCAGCAGGCGCCAGATCTCCTTCCGGAACACGACTATGGTAGCGAGCACCGTGGCGGCGTGTACGGTCACTTCGAAGACCAGGTCGCCCGAGGCCTCGACGCCGAGCAGTTCACGCCCGATGGCGAGATGACCGCTGCTGCTTACGGGCAGGAACTCCGTAAGGCCCTGCACCAGACCGAGTATGAGTGCTTCGAGCCAGCTCATTTCTCTTCCTCCTCCCCTTCCGCGGGCTTACGAACGATAGCCACTATGCATACGACAACTCCCGCAACTATCACCAGCGGAGCCGCCACCAGACGGCGGAAATCGAACATCGCGTAATTGAAAACCGCGGGCTCCTTGGGGCCGCCGCCCATCATCAGGATGAAGCCGGCAAGCATCACCAGCACCCCAGCGAGCAGGAGTTTAAGTCCCTTTCGGGTTATGGCAATCTTATTCATAGTAAATCGAATCTTCAGAAGCGAGCGCCAGCCGGTTCACCGTGAACCAGGTGGCAACCACGCAGATAACAATTCCGCAGGCGAGCACTATCCCGCCGGTAAGCGCGAGCAGTTCCCAGCCGAAGAGGGCCGACAGCTGCGGGAAGGAGCGCTGCAGCAGCACCACCGCTCCGGCAAGCATTCCACAGGCAAGCACCGCGCTCACCAGCCCCTGCAGCACGGCAGCACGGATGAACGGCCGGCGGATGAACGAACGGGAGGCTCCCACCACCTGCATAGTGTGGATGGTAAAACGGCGGGCGTGCAGTCCGAGCCGCACCGTGTTGCCAATCAGCATAAAGGAGATGAAGAGCAGCAGCAGGATGAAGATCCCCAGCACCAGCGAGATGCCGCCGAGGTTACGGTTCAATGCCTCCACGAGCGACTGCCGGCTCTCAACCTCTTCCACCTCCGGAATGGCCTGCAGCGCCGGTACTATCCGCGCAAGGCTGTCGGCAGATACGTACTCCGCACGTAGCGAAAGGTCGACGCTGACCGGCACCGGGGCAGTTTCGAAGACAGACAGGAAGTCCTCTCCCAGCATCTCCCGAAGCTCCTTCTCTCCCTGCGCCTTGCCGACGACCGAAGTCTCCCGCACATACGGCAGGGCCTCAAGACGCCCCGCGAGGGCGGCTGCACCGGCATCGTCGGTGTCCTGGCTGCAGATCAGCGAAAGCTTTATGTTCTCCTTGAAATAGTCGCTCACGCGCTGGGCATTGAGGACCAGGGCAGAGGCCACTCCGATGAGCAGCAGCACCAGGCTGATGCTCACTACCGAGCTTATCATAGATCCGGTCAGGCGACGTCTGGCCCTCTTGTTTTCTCCTTTGGGCATAGTTTCGGAAATTGTGTCAAAGATAGTGAATTATAGCTATTTCAAAAAAAAATTCGTACCTTTGTATGAATCGCGAGTTTTTATTATGGCCGATACACCCAGAAAAGTGCTGTTCGTAAATACGGAGATATTCCCCTATCTCCCGGAGAGCCCTATCGCGAACATCGGCCGCAAACTCCCGCAGGGCATACAGGAGCGCAAGAAGGAAATCCGTGCCTTTATGCCGCGCTTCGGCTGCATCAACGAACGCAAGAACCAGCTCCACGAAGTCATCCGCCTTTCCGGTATGAACATAGTGGTGGGCGACGTCGACCGTCCGCTGATAATCAAGGTGGCATCGATCCCCGCCGCACGCATCCAGGTCTACTTCATCGACAACGAAGACTACTTCCGCCGCAAGGCCGTCTTCGCCGATCCGGAGGGCCGCTTTTTCGGCGACAACGACGAACGCGCCATCTTCTTTGCCAAGGGAGTCCTGGAAACCGTCAAGAAGCTCCGCTGGGCGCCGGACATCATACACTGCCACGGCTGGATGTCGTCGCTCGTGCCCGTATATCTGAAGATGGTCTTCCGCGACGACCCCATCTTCTCCGCGAGCAAGGTAGTGGTGTCGCTGTATAACGAAATCCCCGGTGCAGGCTTCAGCGCCGACTTCGCAGCCAAGGCCGCAACTTCCGGCCTCAAGGCCGAAGACCTCCCGCTGAGCGCTTCCGCCGATGGCATAAAACTTGCTGAAACGGCCGTCAAGTATTCCGATGCCGTCATCCTCGGCGCGCCCGACGTGGACGCCTCCCTGGTGAAGTACTGCAAGGGCCGGAAGATTCCGGTGCTCCCGTACAACGCCTCGAGCCTCGAGGACGGCAGCTACATCGACGAATACAACGCACTTTATGACAAGTTGTTGTAGGCAATGAAATTCAGGCTTCTCACGGTCGCAGCCGTGTTGTTCTGCTGCGGCGGTTGCATATCGACAGATTACGGAATCGGCGGGAACCTCATCCCCGTCACCCATACCTATACCGTAGTGGCGCCCACCACGCTGGAGATCCCGGTGGATATGCGCGCTTCCGACAGCCTCTCTGCGTATTCATCTTCGCGCATCACCATCGGCGCCATCCGGCACGACACCGAATTCGGGCTCACCACCCGCTCCAGCTGCCTTACGCTGGTTCCGATGTTCGTGGACAAGCTCGACTTCGGCACGAACCCCGTTTTCAAGCGCTTCCACTTCTCCGCCGCGCTCGATACCGTGTCGATGTGCGACTATTCGCAGGCCAGCATACTGCAGAGCGTATATGTGTACGAACTCGACAAGCAGCTCGACACCAACTATACCACCGTCTGCACCGCCGTGCCTTCGCATTCGGCGCAGGTAATCACCAAGGGTATTCCGGTGATCGACGGCACCGACTCGCTCAGTTTCGACTTCTCGCAGGAGTTCGGCGAAAAGTTCTTCAGCATCACCTCTGACGACGTCCGCAGCATCAACGCCTACACCAAGCGCTTCCCGGGCATCTACATCACCACCAACGAGCCCCGGGGCAACGGCGGACGCATCAACGTCTATAATCTGCAGCTGTCATACGATTCCGATCACGGCTATCTGCTCGGCAACCTGGCCAAGCTGCGCTTCAACTCAACCTGGAAGATCAACGGCAAGGACGTCAAGAAGGACACCACCTTCTACTTCTACTTCTCCGCCACGGGCATCTACGACATCGACTCGCTGCTCACCAATACCAAGACCAGCGGCAACTATCCCCAGCACTGTGCCAACATCACTTCGGATGCATCCAAGACCCTCGCGGGCAAGGCTTCCGACGTGATTTACGTGGATGGTGGCGGCGGGGTGAAGCCGGTGATTTCGGCAAGGATGCTGCGCGATACCGCCCGCAAGGTGATAGCCGCAAACGGGCACGATCCGGCCAAGGCAGTCATCAACAAGGCGACGCTGACCCTGCATTATATGGAGCCGGACCCCGACTTCGAAACGATGCACAAACTGCCGCAGGTGCTCAGTCCGACCTGCCGCATCAAGGTGGATACCGTCTATAGTTTTATGGGTCTCACCGACTCTTCCGACAGCGGCGAAGACCAGGGCAGCATCCATCGCGCCCGAATGACCTATTCGCCGGACATCACCTATCACCTGCAGTCGCTGCTGGGCCTATCCGACGACGACGAAAAACTGCTGAACGGCAGCTACGACGTGTGGATGCTGGTGATGCACAACGACGTGATTACGACCACCACCAGCGGTAACTCCGAAATGAGCGACTACTACAACTACCTCGCCTACCAGAGTATGATGTACGGCGGGTACGGTTATGGCGGATACAGCAGTTACGGCTACGGCAATCCTTACACGAACTACTACAACTACGCTATGATGGCGCAGTACTACGGCAGTTCCACCACTTCGTCGACCACCACCGTAGCCCTCGACCGCGACCGCTACTACTACTGCAAGCTCCACGGCCCCGATGCCGCCGACGCGACACTCCGCCCGACTTTCAGCTTTACCTACTCGGTACCAAACGAATTATAATATGAATAGGACACTTATCCTGACGGCAGCGGCCCTTGCAGCCGCCGTCGCCTGCAGTGGCAGCAAAACCACCACCATTTCCGGAACCGCTCCCGAAGGAGTCGCGGCGCTCCGCATATTCTCCGGCCTTACCGAAGCCGATATCGCGACCGTGCCCGTGGAGAACGGCACTTTCAAATGCGAGATTCCCACTAACGTTAAGGACCTCTGCATCATCACCGACGAGGTCGATTCCCGCCAGTTCATTGCCGACGGCACCCCGCTCAGCGTCGACTGGAGCAAGGAAGGAGCCGACGTGGTTTCCGCCAGGCCCGCGCGTTCCGTCCAGCAGAAGATGCTCGACGAGAATCAGTGGAGCGCCGACTTTATGAAGGCCTACACCCCCGACCGCGACGAGGAACTCACCAAGGAATATGTCGACCACTGGGTGGCCTCCGCCAAGGAAAACAAGGATAACGTGCTGTCGCTGCTCGCGGTGATGAACCTCCGCGGACAGACCGAGGACGACGTGCTCGCTTCGGTGCTGGAGGGCCTAGACCCCTCCTTCGACCAGATTGAATTCGTGCAGGATCTCAAGGCTGCGGTCGACAAGCGCAAGGGTACCGCCGCCGGCGAGATGTTCACCGACTTCGAGGTTCCCCAGCCCGACGGCAGCGTAGCGAAGCTTTCCGACTACGTGGGCAAGGGCAAGTACATACTGGTGGACTTCTGGGCAAGCTGGTGCGGCCCCTGCAAAAGGGAGATCCCCAACATCAAGGCTGCCTGGGAGAAGTACAAAGGAGACAAGTTCGACGTGCTGAGCGTTGCCGTCTGGGACAAGCCTGAAGACACCGCCGTGGCTGCGAAGGAGCACGGGGTCGTGTGGAGCCAGATAGTGAATGCGCAACGCATCCCTACCGAAATCTACGGCATAGAGGGCATCCCTCACCTGATCCTGTTCGCGCCGGACGGAACCATCGTGAAGCGCGGAGAAGGACTCCGCGGAGCAGGGCTCGACAAGACGCTGAGCGCTCTGCTGTAGAGCGTTTTTTATAACGAAAGCGGCCGCCCCTCATCGGGACGGCCGCCTTTGTTTTTTCGTCTGAATTATTCGCTTACTCCAAGCTTCTCGGCAACCTTTGCGATTGCATCGGCAACAGTGGAGATGGTGCTGGTTTCCTCATCGGGAATTTTAACGCCGAACACCTTCTCGAACTCCATAAGAAGCTCTACGGTATCAAGAGAGTCTGCACCAAGGTCGTTGGTGAAGTTTGCGGTCTCGGTTACTTCGGAGGGCTCTACGCCGAGCTTGTCGACGATGATGGCCTTCACTTGCTTTACGATTTCTTCGTAGTTCATGGTTGGTTTATTTAGTTTATATTCTAGTACTTTCGTCTAAAGGCGACTACAAAGTTACGAATTTTTTTTATTCTTGCAAGCCTTCCTCCTTCTGGCTGAGCCTCAGCCAGATACGTATGGCGTTGAGGCCGTTCAGCAGATAGAATGAGTATTTGATGAGCTGCACGACCGTGTAGCTGGAGCCCTCTCCGGAGCCCAGCACTATTATCCAGAGCACGATGGAAGTGATGTTCACCAGCGTCCACAGATACCATTGGTCGAGATAGGCCATCGCCATCAGCACCAGGGCTACGATGTTCGCCGTGGTGACGGCGCTGTCGAAGGCCATCTTCGCCCACACGATATTCCCCTGGTACCGGGCTATCAGCCAGGCTATCAGCAGGATAGCTGCATACACAGCTATGAACAGGGCCACTACATTAAGCCAACCCTTTGCAGGGAGGCGACGGGCCTGCACGGCCTTTTTCGCAGTAGCTCCGCGCCTGCGCCACTGGTAAAAGCCGATGAACTCCATCGGCAGGAAGTACAGCACGTGCAGTCCGAGAGTCATAGGCACGTTCTGGTCGAGCAGCGTATAGGAGTAGATGAGCACGTCCACCAGCCCGAACACAAAGGTGAGGATGTTGCCGTTGGCGCTAAGCACCACGCTGATCACGCCCATCAGCGCTCCTACGGCAGACAGTACCGTGAGCGCCACCCTGGCGTCCGGCTTCTGCAGGTTCATTATGCACGCTATCGTCACGCAAACCAGCATCCCCGTGAGCAGGAAGGCGTTAAATACTTTATTGAAGGTCTTTTCAGTCATTTTTCTCTATTTTTTATCGGGCAGCTAAGTTATTGAATGTCAATCACTTCCTCAAAACAAATCGGTTTTTTCGGCCGATTTGTTTTCAGTAAGTTGCTGTGTATCAACAGGTTGGGTGCCCGGAGCCGAAGGGTTCAGGGCGGAGAGGATGCGGGAGGCGAGGGAGGGGCCGACGAAGGCGGCGAGGTCGTCCGGGTCGGCGGCGGCGATGCGGGCGACCGAACCGTAGTGCAGCAGCAGCCGCTGTTCGGTCTGAGGGCCGACGCCCTTGATGGAACTCAGCGCCGACTGGATGGCAGCCTTGCTGCGAAGGCTGCGATGGAAGGTGATGCCGAAGCGGTGCGCCTCGTCGCGGATCTGCTGCAGAAGTTTGAGAGCCTGCGAGTTACGGTCGATGAAGAGAGGATATGGGTCGCCCACGCGGATAACCTCTTCGAGGCGTTTCGCGAGACCCACCACGGTGAGTTTATCGGCAAGGCCAAGCTCACACAGGGCCTGCCAGGCGAATTCCAGCTGCCCCTTGCCACCGTCTATAACAATCAGCTGCGGAAGATCCTCAGGCGCTTCGGCGAGCATACGCGAGTAGCGGCGGTTCACCACTTCCTTCATAGAAGCATAGTCGTTCGCCCCTACCACGGTCTTGATCTTGAACTTGCGGTAATCCTTCTTGGAGGGGGCGCCGCCACGGAACACCACGCAGCTTGCAACGGGGTTGGTGCCCTGGATATTGGAGTTGTCGAAGCACTCCATATGCATAGGCAATTCATTCATACCCAATGCCTTGCGCAACTCCTCCAGGGCCCCGAGACGGTACTGTTCCGGGTCGGTATGCTCGCGCTGCTTCATCGTGTTGAAGTGATACTCCCTGGCATTTTTCGCGCTCAGTTCCAGAAGGGCCAGCTTGTCGCCCTTCACCGGCACGGTATATTTCAATCCGGGCATCAGCACGTCCGGAAGGAACGGCACTATCAGCTCGCCAGACAGTTCGCCGAACTTGCTGCCTATCTCCGCTATGAACTCGCTCAGCACCGCCGCCTGGTCCTCTTCGATATTCAGCCTGAAGCCCAGGTTCAGGCTCTGCACTATCGCGCCGCCGCGCAGGCGCAGGAAGGCCCCGAAGGCATCCGAGCCGTCGAAGACCAGGCTGAAGACATCGGCCTCCAGATCCCTTGCCGACGACACGATGCTCTTGGAATAATGCTGCCGGAGGGCCTCCAGGCGGTCTTTCCAGACCTGGGCCTGTTCGAAGTCGAGGGAATCCGCAGCAGAGCGCATCTTCGCCTCGTAATCCTTTGAAATCGCCCCGACACCTCCCTTGAGGAAGGTCACGATCTCCTCGATCCAACCACCGTATTCCTGGGTGGAGACGGCCCCGACGCAGCAGCCCCGGCACTTGCCGATGTGGAAATCGAGGCAGGGACGGATGCGGCCGCGCATTATGGTGTCGGCGTCGATCCTGTGCCGGCAGCTGCGCAGCGGATAGTTCTTTTCGAAGAACTCCAGCAGGTAGCGCGCGTGCAGCACGGTGCTGTAGGGGCCGAAGTAGCGCGCGCCGTTCTTCTCCACCCGGCGGGTAAGGAACACCCGCGGGTACGGCTCCGAAGTTACGCAGATCCAGGGATAGGTCTTGGAATCCTTCAGAAGGATGTTGTAGCGCGGCTTGTAGGTCTTGATGAGATTGTTCTCCAGCAGCAGGGCGTCCGCTTCCGAATCCACGACGCTGTACTGAACGTCGGCTATCTTGCTCACGAGGATGCGCGTCTTCGCGTTCAGCCGCTCCGGGCTCACGAAATACTGTGCCACCCGCTTGTGCAGGTCCTTCGCCTTACCCACGTAAATCACCTCCCCGGTAGCGTTGTAGTAGCGATACACACCGGGACTGTGGGGCAACAGTGCTATTTTGGAGCGGATATCCATCGGATTGCAAATATAACGATTCCGTGCACAAAAAGGGCCCGATATGTGCACGGGAGAGCGAAAAAAGAGATTCCGTGCACAAAATCACACGATTTCGTGCACGGAATCAGATAGAAAGACGGTCAGGACTATTTCGCGTCACGGCGCTCGCCGCGTCCACCGCGACGGTCTCCGTCGCGACGGCCTCCACGGCGCTCGCCACGGCCACCGCTGCGTGCACCTGCAGCCTGCGCGTTGGCAGCTGCGAATGCGGCAGGAGTAAGATCCTGGCGTCCGTACTTCTCACCGTTGCAGATCCACACCTTGATGCCCATTGCACCCATCTGGGTACGGGCGACTGCAAGTGCGTAGTCGATATCTGCGCGGAAAGTATGCAGAGGAGTGCGTCCTTCCTTGAACATTTCGCTGCGGGCGATTTCGGCACCGCCTA
>JAEEGL011949803.1_pt1 | contig 11375 bp, 9 predicted proteins | sample 9134231 | NCBI WGS metagenome assembly JAEEGL01 (sample SAMN16246548, study PRJNA631951) | gut metagenome | biome: gut microbiome; feature: rumen; material: fiber-attached | host: Bos | place: Iran: Karaj | collected 2018-10
GAGCCGGCCGGCATCCGGATCAGGCCGCCGCGGTGCTGTTTTCCGCCGTGTGCGCGCTGCTGGCCCGGCGCGGATTGGCCAGGCGCAGGGAAGAAACCCTGCGGGATTTTGCCAGCCGGGCGGAAAAGCCTTTGCGTGAGGACCGGCTTCCTTCCATCCAGCCTCTGGCCGAAGCGTATGGGGCGGAGGTATACGGCCGCCACGCGGCTGATCCCGCGCCTTTCCTGGAAACGTATCTGTGCCTGAGAAACGCCGCTTCCCGCTGGACCCGGTTCCGCCTGGCGGTGAAGCGAATGCTGCCCGGCGGCGGAAGAAAATGATCCGCAAACCGTCCGCGCCATGAAAGGAACGCGTTTGGCGGGTACATGCTTTATTCGATCTCCAAACAAAAAACGCCGTCTTCGTTTTTGAAGCCCGGCGTTTTCTTTTTTCTTCTTTTTCATACCACTATTTGATTAAATAATATAGACGCATTCGGAGCGTTTGCATAGAATCATAGACCTTTATTCGCCTTTCTCGGAAAGGGGACGAACAGCCGATGACCGCCAGTGGCGGGAATATCATCGGCTGTGAGCAATGCCTAATAGTATCAGGCCAGGGCCACCGCTTCGGAGATGCCCTCGCTGAAGGTTGGGTGGGGACGGATCACGGCAGATAAGTCCTCCATGGTGCTGCCGCGCACCAGGGCCTGGGTCATTTCACTGATCAGGTCCGACGCCCTGGCGCACATCAGATGAGCGCCCAGCAGCCGGTGGCTGTCCTTTTCATAAACCACCTTGATGAAGCCGCGTTCCTGCTGGGAAAGCAGGCTTTTTCCATTGGCGGACATGGGATACTTGCGGCTGTCCGCCTGCAGGCCGCTTTCCCGCGCTTCTTCCAAGGTCATGCCCACGGCGGCGATTTCCGGGTCCGTGTAAACGCAGGCGGGAATGATCAGCGACACGGGAGGCGTTTTTCCCAGCATGTGGGCCAGGGCGCACCGTCCCTGGGCGGCGGCGGCGTGGGCCAGCAGCATGCCGCCGGTAACGTCGCCGATGGCGTAAACGCCCGGGCAGCTGGTCTGGAAATGCCCGTCCACCAGGATGCGGCCCCGCTCTTGGGAAACCGCGAAACCGTCCCCGAACAGACCGTCCGTAAAAGGCCTGCGGCCTACGCAGACCAGGATGCCGTCCGCGTCCAGCGATAATTGCTGCTCTCCCTGCGCGCAGAGGCAGCGCAGGCCCGTGCCTTCCTGCCGGATCTGCTGTACCTTTGTATCGCAGTAAACCTGAATGTTCCGCTTTTTCAGCAGCATTTTCAGGCTCTGGCTGATTTCCCTGTCCATGTTGGAAAGAACGCGGGGCAGGGCTTCCACGATGGTGACGGCGCTGCCCAGCGCGGCGAAAACGGAAGCAAATTCCACCCCGATCACCCCGCCGCCGATGATCAGCAGCCGGGGATAAACGCCGTCTGTTTTGTTCAGCAGGGTATCGCTGGTTTCCACATGCGGGGAAGCGATGCCCGGGATGGGGGGCATGGCGGGCCGCGAACCGGTGGCGATCAGTATCCGCTCCGTTTTCAGCAGCGTTTCTTCCTCCGCGTTCCGGACCCGCACCGTGTGCGCGTCCAAAATGGCGCCGGTCCCCTGCAGAACGGTCACTTTCTTCTGCTTCATCCGCAGGGCAATGCCGTCCCGCAGCTGACAAATCACCTGCTCCTTGCGCGCGTGCACGGCGGTGAAATCATAGGCGGCTTCAGCGGACGCGATGCCGAAAACGCCGCTCTGGCGGATGGCCTGCAGCAGCCCGGCGGCGTGCAGCAGCGATTTGGTGGGGATGCAGCCGCGATTGAGGCAGGTGCCGCCCAGCGCGTCTTTTTCCACCAGGGCCACCCGCATGCTTCCGGCGGCGGCCAGGGCCGTTTCATAACCGCCCGGACCGGCCCCGATAACGACCAGATCATATTCCTGCATGTTGATCTCCTTTTATTTTTCCGCCATTCTGAAAAGCATTTCTTCTAAATCCGCCTTCATCCGCGGTTCTGAACCGGCGGGGAGGGAGGCGAAAGCGGCGTGAATATCTTCCGGCGCGAAACGGACGTTCCGCAGGGCTTCCTCCATGCCTTCCGTCCAGAGGGGGTCCATGGCGTCGGTGTAGCAGCGGCAGGCCAGGATGCGGCCGCCCTCCACGTGGAGCCGCAGATCGGCTTCGCCCCAGGAAAAGCGGGCCTGCTCCTCCGCGTCGAAGGGGATGCGGCGGCCGAAGGTCCACTCCCAGGAGGAAAAGCGCGCCCGCTGGCGCTCCAGCGCATCCCGGTTTTCATCCGTAAACCGGTCCCAGGGAAGGGTCTCCGCGATCCCGGCGTATTCCCGGCTGAAGGCATATTTCAGCGCCGCGCACAGGGCGGGCAGCGTCAGGGCCGGATACCGGTCCGCCAGGTTGACCACCCGGCTGCGCACGGAATCCACCCCCCGGGAGCGGAGCTTCAGGGGGGAAACGCGCAGGTATTCTTCCAGCGCGGCCTGATCCACCCGCAGCATCAGGGTGGCGTGATGGCAGCAGGCCGCGCCCTGCCGGTAATAGGCGTGGCCGGAAAACTTTTTTCCGTCCGCCTCCAAATCGTTTCTTCCGTTTTGGACCGCCTGCACGCCCAGGCTGTTCAGGGCGTTCAGGATGACCCGCGTTTGCCGGGGAATGTCCTCTTCCTGCAGGGATACGCAGAAGGAAACGTTCAGATTGCCCAAATCATGAAACACCGCGCCGCCGCCGGACAGCCTGCGCACCAGCGTGCCGCCGTCCCGGAGCAGGGGGTCAAGGCGGCATTCCTTCCAGGCGTTCTGGTTTTTGCCGATGACCACGGTTTTTTCATTCCGCCAGAGAAAGAGGATGATTTTGCCCGGGGCCGCGGAGGCTGTCAGAACGGCCTCCGCGGCCAGGTTGTCCGGCGCGGAAAAGGCGGGGCTCTCAATCACATACAGCCTGGAAATCATAGCGAATGCGCGGATTGCGCGCCGCAGCCACCTCATCCGGCCTGCGGATGGGAGCGGTTTCCGGCAGAAGGTGCATTTTCTCAGGCTCGGCGTGGGCCTTTTCCCAGATATCCCGCAGCACCTTCACGGCTTCGTCCAGGGTTTCCCGGGTCTCGGTTTCCGTGGGCTCCACCATCAGCGCCTCATGAACGATCAGAGGGAAGTACATGGTGGGCGGATGGATGCCATGATCCAGCATGGCTTTGGCCACGTCCAGGGCGGAAACGCCGGTTTCCTCTTTCAGCTTTTCCAGGGTCATCACGAATTCGTGCATGCAGACGCGGTCATAGGCCATGGGGAAAAGATCGGCCAGCTTCACGCGCATGTAATTGGCGTTCAGCACGGCATGCCTGGCCGCGTCGGGCACCCCTTCCCGCCCGATGGTCAGCAGATAGGTCAGGGCCCGGACCATCACCAGGAAATTGCCTCCGAAGGAGCGCACGTTCCCGATGGACTGGGGGGTGTTTCTCCCCGGCAGGAAGGGGGCCAGGAATTGCTTGCAGCCGCTGGGGCCGCTGCCCGGACCGCCGCCGCCGTGGGGGGTGGAAAAGGTTTTGTGCAGGTTGAGGTGCACCACGTCGAACCCCATGTCGCCGGGGCGGGCAATACCCATGATGGCGTTCAGGTTGGCTCCGTCGTAGTAGTTCAGGCCCCCCGCCTCATGCACGATGCGGGTGATTTCCAGGATCTGCGGGTCGAACAGCCCCACGGTGTTCGGGTTGGTCAGCATCAGGCCCGCCGTATCCTCGCCCACGGCGGCCCTGAGCGCTTCCAGGTCCACGAAGCCCTGGGCGTTTGAGGCGATGCTCACCACCTCGAAGCCCGCCATGGACGCGCTGGCCGGATTGGTGCCGTGGGCGGAATCGGGCACCAGGATTTTGGTGCGCCTGTCATGCCCCATGGCCCGGTGGTACGCCTTGATCAAAAGAAGGCCGGTAAATTCGCCGTGAGCGCCGGCCGCGGGCTGCAGCGTCATGGCGTCCATGCCGGTGATTTCGCACAGCATGCCTTCCAGCCGCCTGCATACCTCCCGGCAGCCCTCCGCCGTATCCGCCTCCTGGAGGGGATGAACCTGGGTAAAGCCGGGCAGGGAGGCGGCGTACTCATTGACGGCGGGATTGTATTTCATGGTGCAGGAGCCCAGGGGATAGAAGCCGTCGTTGACGCCGTGGGTATGCCGGGCAAGCCGGGAATAGTGCCGGTCCAGCTCCACCTCGGACAGCTCGGGCAGGCGCAGGGGCTTTTCCCGCAGGGCGCCTTCGATTTTGATTTCCGGCACGTCGCAGGGGCCCAAGTAATCCGTTCCCCGGCCGGGATGGCCTTGTTCAAAGATCAGCTTCATTGCGCAGTCACCTCCCTGACGATGGCCGCGGTCCGGTCCATTTCTTCCCGGGTATTCATTTCCGTGGCGCACCAGAGCATGCGGTTTCCCGCCAGAGGAAGCCCGCCTAAAATGCCTTCGGCGCGAAGGGCGGAAAGCAGCCTGTCCGCGTCCGGGCATTCCGTCACGAATTCATGGAAGAAAGCCTGGCCGGGGAAAACGGGGGAGAGCCCGGCTTCCTCCAGCGCTTTTTGCAGGTAATGGGCTTTGGAGGCGCATTGAACCGCGGCCCTGCGCAGCCCCTCCGGGCCCATGGCGGCCAGGTAAGCGGCGGCGCGCATGGCGCACAGCGCCTCGTTGGAGCAGATATTGGATGAAGCCTTTTCCCGCCGGATGTGCTGCTCCCGGGCCTGCAGGGTCAGCACGAAGGCCCGGCGGCCGTCCGCGTCCGTGGTTTCGCCCACGATACGCCCCGGCAGGCGGCGCATGAGCTTGGCTGTGCAGGCCATGAAGCCTAAATAGGGCCCGCCCCAGGAGAGCGGGATGCCCAGGGGCTGGCCTTCGCCTACGGCGATATCCGCGCCGCATTCCCCGGGGGTTTTCAGCACCGCCATCGCAATGGGATTGCAGTGCGCGATGAGGCGCGCGCCGCCCGCGTGCGCGCTTTCGGTCAGGGCGTCCAGGTCCTCGATGCAGCCGAAGAAATTGGGCTGCTGCACCACCAGGCAGGATACGTCCGGCTGCAGCAGGGAGGAGAGGGCCTCCGGGTCGGTAACGCCGCCGCGCAGGGGAACCAGATCCACCTGCGCGCCGCGGCCGAAAGCGTAGGTGCGGATGACCGAAAGAACCTTCGGGTCCACGCTTTCCGACACCAGGATGCGGCTGCGCTTTCTCTCCCGGCACATTTCGCAGGCCTCGGCGGCGGCGCAGGCCCCGTCGTAAACGCTGGCGTTGGCCGCCTCCATGCCGGTCAGCTCGCAGATATCGGTTTGAAACTCGAATATCGACTGGAGCAAGCACTGGCTGATTTCCGCCTGATAGGGCGTATACGCCGTGCGGAAGGATTCGTGGCCCGTCACCGTGTCCACGATGGCGGGAATCAGATGACGGTACGCGCCGGCGCCCCGGAAAATATGGGGGAATACGGTATTCTTCGCGGCCAGGCCCTCCATTTCCCGCCGGACGCCCATTTCAGCCATGCCCTGGGGAAGGTTCAGCGGCGTTTTCAGCCGGACGGATTCCGGCACGTCGCTGTAGAGGCTGTCCAAATCCTTCAGGCCGCAGGCTTCCAGCATGGACCGCTCTTCTTCCCGGGTTCCGGGAACATAAGTCGCCATGTCATTCCCTCCTAACGCCGTCAGCAGGATGCCACATAGGCCGCATAGGCGTCCGCGTCCATGAGCTCCGTTTGACCTGTGATGTTCCGTACCTTCACAAACCAGCTTTCATAGGGGGCCTGGTTCATCCGCTGGGGCTCGTCCGCCAGGGTTTCGTTGATTTCCGCCACCTCGCCCGTCACAGGGGACATCACGTCGGATACGGCTTTCACGGATTCCACGTCGGCAAAGCTCTCGCCCGCCGTGACCGGGTCGCCGGGTTCGGGCAGATTGACGAATACCAGGTCGCCCAGCTGATCCTGGGCGTAATCGGTGATGCCGATGGCGGCGGCGCCATCTTCGCTGAACAGCACCCATTCATGGGTTTTGGTGTACTTGAGCTCCTTGGGGAAGGTCATGGTTCATTCCTCCTTATTCATATTATCATTGTTTATTTGGAAATGCGGTCTGATCATTGATTCGCCTTTTTGCCGGGCCGCCGGTAGAAGGGGAGAGGAACGGTTTCCGCTTCCACCTTCCGTCCCCGCACGTCCACCTCCACCTTCGCGCCCTGGGCGGGGATATCCGATGAGATCAGCGCCATGGCGAAAGCGCCGCCCAGGAAGGGGCAATGGGTGCCGGATGTGGTCATGCCCACCTTCTTCCCGTCCAGGAAAACATCCTGATGCTCCCGCGCGATGCCCCGGCCGGTGACCTTCAGGCCCACCCGGCGGCGCTCCGGCGAAGCGTGGGCCAGCAGCGCTTCCCGGCCGATGAATTCGGGCTTTTCAAGCTTTACAAAGGAAGCAAGGCCCGCCTCCAGGGGCGTGATGGTATCGCTGAGCTCGTGACCGTAGAGGGGCATGGACGCTTCCAGCCGCAGGGTGTCCCGGGCGCCCAGTCCGCAGGGGATGAGCCCGTCCTCCCTGCCCGTTTCCAGCAGCAGCCCCCACAGGACCTTCGCCTGCGACGGGGCCAGATAGATTTCAAAGCCGTCCTCCCCGGTATAGCCGGTGCGGGAAAGGATGCAGGGGATGCCGGCCACCTGCGCGTCAAACAGCGCGGTGTAGTACTTTTCGGGCGCCCGGTCGGTGAACCGCCGGAGCAGAGCTTCCGCTTTCGGCCCCTGCAGGGCGATCTGGGCATACTGATCGGAAACGTCGGTGATCTCCACGGCCTCCGTCTTCTGTTCCTTCATCCAGGAAAAGTCCTTATCCTTGTTGGAGGCGTTCACCACCACAAAGTAGCTGTCGTCCCGGATCTTGTAAACGATCAGATCGTCCACCGTGCCGCCGTCCTCCCGGCACATGGGGCTGTAGCGGGCCTGCCCCGGCCGCATGACGGTGTAATCGTTGGTCAGCAGGTGATTGAGATAGGCGATGGCCCCCGCTCCCTCCACGAGGATTTCGCCCATATGGGAAACGTCGAAGAGCCCGCAGGCCGTGCGAACGGCCATGTGTTCGCGGATCACGCCGGTTTCATACTGAACCGGGAGGCAGTATCCGCCGAATTCCACCATTTTTCCGCCTGACGCGATGTGCGCGTCATACAGCGGGGTCTTTTTTCCATCCATACGCATTTCCTCCTTGCAGGCAGGCGGTAGTTGGGAACGATAAAAACAGGGACGCAAAACCTCATGAAAATGAGGCCTGTGCCCTGTCTTTTCACCTGAAAGATTCAGCGGGCCAAAGCCGCCTTACTTCGTCGGTGCATTGCTGCTTTCCAGGGAGCGTCAAAATCCGATCCTTCTGCCTGAGAGTTTTTTGCCCCTTCGGCGTCCCGCAAAAGAAATCATTTTGCCGGGATCTCTCTCGGATTTGTCATCCGCGCTTCAGCTTATGGCTATTATATGCCCATATACAACAAAAGTCAAGGAAAAGGGCCCGGGGGAAAGCGCTGTTCGTTGAGAAATTGAAAAACCTGTGCTATAATGGATGCGAAAATCAAGCGGCATTGGGGCGGCGGTCCGGAGCCTGCCATGATGCCTTAACGCCGCTGTTCGCCTGCAAAGCAGGACGGTACGGGATGAACGAAAACACGCGTCGGAGGGATGAAAATGAACAGGGATTTCTTATTTGATCTTTTGTCGACCGGGTCCGTTTCGGGCAGCGAAGCGGAGCTGGAGAAAAAAATCTACGATTTCATGCAGGATAAGGCGGATCAGGTGACGGCAGACGAACTGGGCAATGTGACCGCCGTTCTCAATCCGGCGTCGCCGTTCAGGGTGCTGCTGGCGGGTCACGCGGATGAAATCGGCCTGATGGTCAGCGCCGTGGGGAGCGACGGCACGCTGATGGTGACGAAAATCGGCGGGATATACGCCTCCACCTACCCCGGCCACAAGGTGCGGATCTATACGAAGAACGGCGTCATTTATGGCGCGGTGGCAAATTCCAGGGAAATCGCTGAAAATAAAGAACTGAAAGCCTCCGATCTGCGGATCGACATCGGCGCGAAGGACCGGGAGGACGCCCTGAAATATGTGGAGCTCGGCGATACGGTCACTTTTGATACGGACGTTCGGGAGCTGCTGAACGGCTGCATCAGCGGCAGGGCGCTGGACGACAGGATCGGCGCGTATATCGTGATGGAAGCGCTGGCGCAGGCAAGAAAAAAAGGCGTTTCAGTGGGCTGCTATTCCACGGCCACCACCGGCGAGGAAACGACCGGCAACGGCGCTTACTTTGCCGCGTCCCGCGTAAAGCCCAATATCGCCATCGCCGTCGATGTGACCTATACCTCGGACAACTGCGGCATCAGCGAGGCGGTGACCGGCGATATCGCCGTCGGCAAGGGGCCGGTGCTCTGCAATAATCCTTCCATCCACAAAAAGATCAACGCCCTTTTGCGGGAATGCGCAAAGAAACTGGATATGGCGGTTCAGACGGAGGCGGCGAGCGGACATACGGGCACCGACGGCGATACCATGCACCTGACCGGGATCGGGGTGCCCTTTGCCCTGGTGTCGATCCCGCTGCGGTATATGCATAACCCCGATGAAGTGGGGTCCCTGAAGGATATTCAGGACTGTGTTGACCTCCTGGCGGAGTTCCTGGCGGCCTGTACGCCGGATATGAACCTGAAGCCGTTCTGAGCGGCGGCAGGGAAGGCGGATCACCCCGTCTCCCGGCGAAAAAAGAAGCCCGCGGGGAACGTTGGCACGCTCTCCGCGGGTTTGCCGCGCGTAGGCTTCTCTATTCGGTCAGCCGTTTACGCTTCGCCTTGTTTTCTGTACCAGGCTTTTCTGCTATGGCTCTGTTTTCTCCCGGCTTGCTTCCGTTTCGTTCCACTGGGCAAGCGTCTCCCGCATCCAGGCGTACACGTCCATTTCGTACACCCGGCGTAGGTTGTCCGGAGTCAGCACGCCGCCGGTTTCACCCCGGGAAACGCATTTGCCGTGATGCATCAGAACCGCGTGGGTGCCGAAGCGGCGGGCCAGGCTCAAATCGTGCACCACGGACAGCACCGCCCGGCCGGGGGTTTTCAGCCAGTCCCGGATCAGGAAAAACAGGTCCCGCTGGTATTTCAGGTCCAAATGATTGGCCGGTTCATCCAGGATCAGCACCTGGGGGTCCTGGGCGAACACCTGGGCCAGGAAGGCCCGCTGGGTTTCGCCGCCGGACAGGGTGAGCATGCTGGCGCGGCGCAGGGCCGTCAGGCCGGTCAGCTGAAGGGCCTGCTCCACCCGCGCTGTTCCTTCATCGTCTTTGCCGGAAAGGAAGCCTGCCTTATAGGCGTAGCGCCCCAGGCCCACCACTTCTTCCACCGTGTAGGCGTAGCCCACGGTGTTTTTTTGCGATAATACGCCGATCCTCCGGGCCAGCTGGGCCGGTTTCAGGCCGCGGATATCCTGCCCCGCCCACAGGATGGACCCGGCGTAGGGCACGCCCTGGGCGATGGCTTCGATCAGGGTGGATTTGCCCGCTCCGTTGGGCCCCGCCAGCATCAGCCATTGCCCTTCTTCCAATTGAAAGGACAGATCATCCACCGCGGTAAAGCCGCCGTAGCGGACGGTGATATGCTCTCCCCGCAGCATGCTTCTCACCCGGCCTTTCTGGTGCGGTAGAAAATCATGATGAACGCCGCCGCCCCCACCAGCGACGTGACCACGCCGATGGACAGCTCGATGGGGCTGAGCAGGGTGCGGGCCGTGAGATCGGCCAGCAGCAGGAAAATGGCCCCGGAAAACAGCGAGGCGGGCAGCAGCCGCTTATGATTCGGCCCCACCAGCATGCGGGCGATATGGGGCATCACCAGCCCCACAAAGCTGACCGTGCCGGAAATGGACACGCACACGCCGATGAGCACCGATACGGCGATGAGCACCGTCAGCTTCACCCGCTTCACGTTCACGCCGATGTGCCGGGCGTTGTCCTCCCCGATGGCGAAGGCGTTCAGCTCCGGGGCGAGGCGCAGCAGCACGCCCCCGCACAGCGCCAGCGCCAGCGAAAGCAGCTTCGCCTGATCGTAATTGACCCCGGAAAAGGAACCCAGGGTCCAGAAATTCAGGGAACGGGTGTGGTCGCTGGCAAACGTGATGATCAGCGAAATCACGCTGGAAATGAACATGGTGAAGATGACGCCGATGAGCAGGATGCTGCCGGTGGCCAGGGACCGGTCCAGGGCGTAAGCCAGGGAGAGGATCAGCGCCAAAGAGCCGAATGCAAACGCCATGGCGGTCACCATCACCCCGCCGTAGCGGGAGCCGGGCAGGGAAAAGCCCGCCGCCATGGCGATCACCGCCCCCAGCGCCGCGCCGGAAGAAACCCCCATGGTGGAGCCGTCGGCCAGGGGATTGCGCAAAAGCCCCTGCATGGCCGCGCCGCACAGGGACAGCGCCGCCCCGGCCAGCGCCACGCACAGCACCCGGGGCAGCCGCACGTTCAATATGATGTTTTTGGCGATGTTCTGGGGAATGGGCAGGCCCCACAGCGCGTTCCAGACGGCGGTGACGGTATCGGCCAGGGGGATGCCGACGCTGCCTACGCACACGCACAGCAGCATCGTCAGCAGAAGGCCCAGCCCCAGCAGGCAGTAGGTCAGGGGGGCGAAGCGTTCCCTTTTCAGGCTTCGTTCGTCATTCATAACAGCCTCTTTTGTGATAGCCGGCAGATGTATCGCTGTTTGGGAGGGGGCTGGGGAAAACCGTTCTCCGGCCTGGGAAGAACGGTTTCCCTCAGCCCTGTGCGCGCGCTTACGCGGCGGGGATTTCCGCTTCCGCCGTGCCGTTGATGAAATTGAAGAGTTCGATGGCGGCGTCCTTAAGCCGGGGACCGGGGCGGGAAATGGCGTTGGATTCGGCGTTGAACACCTGGCCGTTCTTTACGGCTTTCAAGTCCTGCCAGCCTTCGCGGCCCATGATTTCCTCCACCGGGGTGGGGCCTTCGCCGTAGTACATGGAAATGGTCACGATATAGTCGGGGTCCCGGGCCAGCACCTGTTCTTCGCTGATGGCGGCCCAGTCGTTCACGTCGGAGAAGGCGTTGGTCAGGCCGCAGATTCCGGCCAATTCATCCATGAAGGTGCCATTTCCGGCGGTCCACAGGCCCCACTGGAGGGGAGAAACCTCGAAATACACCGTCTTGCCTTCGGAAGCGGATTTTTCTTTGATTTCGTCAAAGGTTCCCTGCATATCGGCAATCACCGCTTCGGCGGCGTCCGCCTTGCCCATGAGCTGGCCCATCATGCGGATGGCGTAGTAAACGCCCTCGATATCGGCGGCCTTGCTGAC
>JAEEGL012173996.1_pt1 | contig 11375 bp, 6 predicted proteins | sample 9134231 | NCBI WGS metagenome assembly JAEEGL01 (sample SAMN16246548, study PRJNA631951) | gut metagenome | biome: gut microbiome; feature: rumen; material: fiber-attached | host: Bos | place: Iran: Karaj | collected 2018-10
GCCATGTTCGCGGCGGCCGAAGGCGGAGACGACGAAGCGCCTGCGGAAGAAGCAGCGGAGGAACCGGCCGAAGAAGCACCGGCACCTGAGCCGGAGGAAGACTTCGACCCGAATAAGCAGTTGAATCCGGATGAGATCGCGGCCATGTTCGCGGCAGCTGAGGGTGGTGACGACGAAGCGCCCTCAGAAGAAGCAGCGGAGGAACCGGCCGAAGGTGAAGCATCTGCCGAGGGAATGACGGAAGACGAGGAGCCGCTGGCTCTCGACGAGGATATCGAACTGCCGGATCTGGATGAAGTGATACCGGATGAAGAGCCGGCTGCGGAGGAAGCGTCGGTGGAAGAAGACGGTGGAGACCTTGATCTCGCGCTGGATGTTGACGGCGATCTGGCTTTGGATATCGGTGGTGAGGAAGAGCCGAGCGCCGAAGTCGATGAAGATGATATCAATTCTCTTCTTGCCATGTTGGAAGATGATTATGTAGAAGAAGACGAGAATCCGAACGACGAAGATGAGGAAGAGAAGGAAGAAGGCGAAGAGGAAGAAGAACCGGAAGACTACTCTGTGGATCCGGATGAGCTTTTCAGCAACGACGAGAGTGACGAGATTTTTGCCGATGAAATAAAGGAAGAAGAGCCGGAACCTGAGCCGGAAGAAGACGAGCCGGTCGTCGATGACTTTGAAGTAGATCTTGAACCGGAATTGGATGAGGAAGAGCAGGCCGCGTTGGCGGCTATGCAGGGAGAACCTGAGGAAGAAGGTGAGCCTTTCGCTCTTCTCGATGACGGTGAAGAAGAGGGCGGCGTGGAAGAGCCGGCCGAAGAGGAAGAGGCGGAACTTGAGGCGGTTCGCCCGGTTAAGCGTAAAAAAGTCAAGAGAAAGAAGCCGAAGAAGAAAAATGAAGTCTCCTTCTGGAAGCGAATCTTCGGTAATATTGTAACCGATCAGACGGCTGACATCGAGGCCAAAGAGCGCGAGATGGAAGGCATGAGCAAGGAAGAGAGAACCAAGCTCAAAGCCGAACAGAAGAAGCTCCAGGCGGCTGAGAAGGAACAAAAAGCGGCCGAAGCTGCCCAGGAAAAAGAGAAGAAGGCAGCAGACAAGGCGGCGGCAGCAGCTGAGAAGGAAGCTAAGAAGGAAGAGAAGAAAAAGCAGAAGGCGGAACTTGCCGCGACAGAAGTGGTCGGAAAGGTCAATCCGATTGGATCCACGATCGTATTTATCCTGTTCGCGTTTATCTGTGTGGCGGTGCTGCTCGGCTCCAATACATTCTCTTACCGCTCGGCACTTCTGAATACGAAGAAGTCCTTTGATGAGGGTGAAGTTGAGGATGCGTACAAGTCGATCCGAGGTGTGAAGGTCAGCGAGGAAGACCAGGAGACCAAGGATAAAGTTTATATCTGTATGCAGTTGCAGAAGCAGTTGAACTCCTATGAGAATTACTACGACATGGGAATGTATCTCGAGTCGTTAGACTCCCTGGTAAAGGGTATCCGCAGCTACGATCAGAACAAAGATAAAGCGGATAAGTACGAGATACTCGGCCAGTTCAACGCCCTTGAGGGTAAGATCGCCGGCAATCTCTATACCGAGTTTGGTGTGAGCGAGACCGAGGCGCGCGAGATGAACGCAATCGAGGATCGTCACGAATACACGGTGGAATTGCAGAAGATCATCGAAAAGTGGAACGAGAAAATTAAGGAAGATGAAAAATGATCGCACTCGTAGATTATGACGCGGGCAATGTCCGCAGCGTTGAGAAAGCCATCGAGCATCTCGGAGGTCAGGCGAAGCTGACACGGGATGTGGAGGAAATCCGTAAGGCGGATCATGTGATCGTCCCGGGCGTCGGTGCCTTTGAGGACGCGATGAAACGACTGGATCGTTATGGCCTTGTCGAGCCTTTGAGAGAGATCGCAGGTAGCGGATGCCCGATCATGGGAATCTGTCTGGGGTTGCAGCTTTTCTTTGAGAGAAGCGATGAGAGTGAGAATGATGTCGAGGGATTATCCCTTCTTCCCGGAGAGCTTAAACGTTTCCCGGAGACAGAAGGTTACAAGATCCCGCAGATCGGTTGGAATGCGCTTCATATCAAGCCGGATTCAAAACTCTTTGCCGGGGTGCCCGACGGGACATTTGTTTACTTTGTGCATAGTTATTATCTGCAGGCGAAAAATGAGAGCGACGTTGCGGCGACAGCGGAGTATATGATACCGTTTCACGCGGCGGTCGAGCACGAGAATATTTTTGCAACTCAGTTTCATCCGGAAAAAAGCGGTGAGCCGGGATTGCAGATACTGAAGAATTTTATTTCTATATGAATGGAGAACCAATATGTTTACCAAACGAGTGATTCCATGCCTGGATGTCAACAACGGTCGCGTGGTCAAGGGCGTCAACTTTGTCAATCTGATTGATGCCGGTGATCCGGTGGAGGTCGGCGCGGCCTACGACAAGGAAGGCGCGGACGAGCTCGTTTTTTTGGATATTACGGCATCCAGTGACGCCAGGGAGATCAAGGTGGATATGGTTCGTCGCGTGGCGGAGAGAGTATTTATCCCATTCACGGTGGGCGGTGGCATCCGGACGGTGGATGACTTCCGTATGATCCTGAGAGAGGGCGCGGATAAGGTGGCGGTCAACTCGGCCGCGATCATGAATCCGACACTCGTGAGTGAGGCGGCTGATAAGTTCGGTTCGCAGTGTGTGGTTGTAGCGATCGATGCCAAGCGGCGCGCAGACGGAGAGGGCTGGACGGTTTATAAAAACGGTGGCCGTGTGGATATGGAGATCGACGCTGTCGAGTGGGCGGTTAAGGCGGAAAGTCTTGGTGCCGGTGAGATCCTGCTTACCAGTATGGACTGCGACGGAACCAAGGACGGCTATGATATTGAGCTGACGAGAGTGATTTCCGAGCAGGTAAAGATTCCGGTGATCGCATCGGGCGGTGCCGGAACCAAGGAGCATTTTTACGAGGCGCTTACCGAAGGAAAAGCAGACGCGGTGTTGGCGGCGTCGCTCTTTCACTTCAAGGAACTTGCGATCGATGATCTGAAGAATTATCTCCATGAGCGGGGGATTGCCGTAAGACGATAACGGTTGAGTTTATGTTTCCAAATATGTAGAAAGACGGATGGCCGGGCTTGATGTGCAAAAGTCGGGCGGGGAGGAAAACATGGCAGACTTAAATGCTGCGTGGGCAGATATTTTGAAGGATGAGTTTTCGAAGGAATACTATCGGAAACTCTACTTTTTTATGGAGGAAGAATACAAGACGACAACGGTGTACCCGCCGAAGGAGGATTTATTTACGGCACTGAATCTGACACCGCCGGACAAAGTGAAGGTGGTGATCCTGGGGCAGGACCCGTACCACGAGCCGGGGCAGGCGCATGGACTGTGCTTTTCGGTGCGGCCGGATGTGACGATACCGCCGTCGCTTGTCAACATCTATCAGGAGCTTCATGACGATATCGGGTGTCCGATCCCGAAGCACGGGTATCTCACTAAATGGGCGGAGCAGGGCGTACTTTTGTTGAACACAGTGCTTACCGTACGCGCGCATCAGGCGATGTCCCATCGGGGAAAGGGATGGGAGCACTTTACGGACGCTATCATCGACGCGGTCAATGCTGAAGACCGTCCGATCGTCTTTATCCTATGGGGGCGTCCGGCGGGAGAGAAGGCGGCAAGGCTGAATAATCCCAAGCACCTGATTCTGAAAAGCCCGCACCCGAGTCCGCTCTCTGCGTACCGCGGTTTCTTCGGAAGTAAGCCGTTCAGTCAGACGAATTCTTTCCTTCAGAAAAATGGGATTACACCGATCGATTGGGAGATCATGTGAACGGTAATATCAAAAAAAAGAACGACAGACGTAGTGTGACTGTCGATTTTACGAAACAAAGCGAAACAAACGCTCGTAACCATCGAGATTACGGGCGTTTTCGTATTTTTGCGTTTCGAAACATTTCGTAAAAAATGGTTTACAAGACGTGTTCAGAGTGATATACTCGTAAGTAGGAGAAGTGTACGCTTTAGAGGAGTGCGTCCATTTTTCAGAGGTTATGATGATAAAGAGGGGAAATGAAACTATCAACTGGTGTGGATTCAGAGAAGGAGGAACCACAAATGAAACGAATCAGGAGAAGGACAAGAAACAGAATCATCGGCATTGCCAGCACGCTGGGCGTTCTTGCGTTTGGTGTGTTTGTAGTGACATTTATCAACAAGGCGGGAGGGTATTCGCCTGACGATGTGCACAACGGTTTTCTCGGGAAAGCAGCGAATTATGGTATCGTTGCACAGTCTTATGCGCAGTCTTGCGATTCCGAGAGTAACTTTGCTGTGTTAGAGGCGAAGATCATCAATGGCCAGACGACCGGTAACACGATCGGCAAGACCACAGTTGCAGGAAACATCATGTTTAATAAGCTTGATACTGCGGGTAATAGCCTTCAGACGCATTCCAAGGCTAAGATCTATACGACGAAAGAAATGATCGAGGAGTATAAGGATAAGCTGTCTGGTTCGGAGGCTACGTTTGCTGATCCGATGACCGAAGATCAAATCAAAACAGAGGTTCTCGGTATGATTGCTGACACGCAGGATTATGCTGATAGCGTGGTAAATAAGGATACGGCCGGTGTGCTTTGGATCGAGCCGCAGAATGTAAAAGAGCCTAAAAAGGTTGAAGATCCCGGGAAAGCGCCGGATGAGCCGGAAGCTGTAGCTGAGCCGCAGGGTGAGGAGCCTGAGGATCCGGAAGAGCCAAACGAAGAAGATTATGAAACGACGGAAGCTTACAATGAGGCAGTAGAAGATTACAATAATAAGGTGGCCGCATTCAACGACTATCAGGACAAAGTCGCTAAATATGAAGAGTACCAGAAGGCATTGGAGCAGTACAAGAAAGATAAAAAGGCATACGATAAGGAAAAAGATAAGTATGACAAATATCTTGCCAAGAAAAAGAGATTTGATGAGTATACAAATGAAAAGACTGCTTTTGAGGATAAGATCGTAGCCCTTGGTATCAATACTGCGGAGCAGGCGAAGAATTATTGCGTAGTTGATGCCAGAGGAAAAGGCAGCGTTGTATTTGTTGATATGGATGAGTTCTTCGAAAGAGGCTTTTCGGCGACTGATGTTGACAAATTCAGAGTTTACAAGGATGACAATCAGACAATCGTATTCAACATATCAGAAGCTTTAGAAGATGGTTCGTATACGGTTCCTGCGTTTATGCTGAATGGAAATCAGCAGAGCGCGGTTGAGGGGAATGATAATGGTGATGAGAATGATTCCAAGAGTATTATTTGGAACTTCGCAGATGCAAAAAAAATCAATATTGCCACATCGATAAGAGCAACACTTATTGCGCCGAAGGCTGATGTGACAATCAACTCGACTTCAGAAGGCTGGATGGTTGTAAAGAGCGTTAACGTAAGCGGTGGAGAATGGCATTTCGTTGCCAAGGGAAATCTTGAGCCGAGCAATCCGCCGAAGAGAACACCGAAGCCGACCAAGACGCCGAAGCCGACCAAGACACCGAAAGTGACACCGACACCGACACCGACAGACGAGCCGACGCCGACCCCGACAGACGAGCCGACACCGACACCGACGGCGACGCCGGTTGAGACAGCAACACCGACCCCGACGCCGGTTGAGACAGCAACACCGACCCCGACACCGGTTGAGACAGCAACGCCGACGCCAGTTGAGACAGCAACGCCGACCCCGACGCCGGTTGAGACGGCAACACCGACGCCGACGCCAGTTGAGACAGCAACACCGACGCCGGCATCAACGACAACACCGCCGGTATCAACGACAACACCGGTACCGACATCAACACCGCCGGTAACCGTTTCGACATCGACGCCGGCTCCGACGGAGACACCGCTCACTATTCTCGAGGAGGATGTTCCGAAGTCACCGGCTTCATCGGAAGAGACTGTAGAGGTTCCGGAAGAGGATGTTCCGTTGAGCGACTTCAGTGCTCCGACAAAGCCGAAAAAGAATACGACTACATTGGTTGAAGATAAAGTTCCGCTTTCGGCAACGGTTCCTGAGACCGGTGACACGATGAATCCGATTGTTCTGATCGTAGGCATGGGTGTATCCCTGCTTGCCCTCTTCGGAATCGTGATCATCCGAAAGAAAAGAATGATTTGATGAATGGCTTGAGCGTTGAGTCAGAGAAACCATAAGACAGAATCAGATCCCGCGATGTAACGTCGCGGGATCTTTTTGTTCTTTTGTTCTATTATTATAGAAAGAACAGATAAGAGATAGAGGCGTGCGATTGCGAAACATTACAATACATAGTTTCGTTACATTTCGTTCAAATTCTGTTTACAAACGATTTTTACAATGTTATACTCAATATAAGGATATTTATGAAAGAGGGTATCCTAAGTTTTGTGTCTGAGAAGACAATAATGAGGAGAAATGAAAAAACGTATTTGAGAAAGAGGACTCGTAGCGAGGGAGGGAACCACTATGAGAAGAATCAGAAGAAGCACGACAAGACGAATTATCGCAGCTACCAGTATCGTAGCGTTTTTGATGTTCGGTTCGCTGACGACCGTGGCGATCGGAAGTTATGCGCTTGTTGATGGTGGCAGTGACATTAGGGACGATGATGATGTGCCGACAACACCGCCGGAAGAAGCGACTGCAACACCTTCCACTTCGCCGAGTGCCCCGGCTTCGGAGATAGATGAGCCGGAGCAACCAGTAGGCGGAGAAACGGAGGATGATTTCGACGGTTATGCATCTTTTGAGAACGGAAAACTGATTTTGAAGGGTAAGGATAATAATATCCGTTATGTATTGGACTATATCGGTGAGAACGAATGTGAGCCTTATGGGGTGTACGGAAAAGAAATAAATGGAGAAATGAAGACTGCTTGCTTCGATGGCAAGTTTTACTTCCTTTCTGACGCTTATAAACTAGATGACGTCACACCATCGACCGACGCACCGTCAACGGACGTGCCGAATACATCATCGCCGGAGCCGACAGCTACGCCGGCATCGAACACGACACCTGTTTATTATGAGCTCCCGGCAGCTCCAACCGCAACACCGCCGGTGATTCTTGAAGAGGATGTTCCGAAGGGGGTTGTTGATAAGGAAGAGAAGGTTCTGGCACCGGGCGAGGATGAGAACAAGGTTCCGTTGAGCGATGCCAAAGAGCCGACTACACCTGACGAAAATACGACAGTAGTAGTTAACAAAGAAGACAAGGTTCCGATGTCTGCTGCTACACCGGATGCGGTTCCGGAGACAGGCGACACAATGAACCCGATGCTTCCTATCGCAGGTATGGGGTTGTCGATCCTGGCATTCCTTGCGGCAGTTAATGTAAGAAGAAAAAGAGAAGAGTGAGTGTTTCGAAAGAACATCACATATGGAAGTTGGAAGTACTATTATATAGAAGAAACACTCATTATAATCGAAGACAGAATATTATCCTAATAGGAAAGACATAACGGATCCCGCGACGAGTTTTGGTCGCGGGATTTTTACGAAACATTACAATACAAAGTTTCGTTACATTTCGTTAAAAAACTGTTTACAAATCGAAAATCATATGTTACAGTCACTATAAGGAGTTTTATATTAAGGCGAAGTCCGCCTATGTGACATATCGAAAATGAAGTGTTATAGTAGGATACAGTGGGCTTTTTTAAAAAAGGAGGGAATGCCATGAAGAGAATGAGGAGGAGAACAAGAAACAGACTGATCAGTGTTTCATGCACGTTGGCTGTGCTGGCACTTGGTGTGTTCATTGTTACGGCGATCACAAAAGCCGGCAACAGTGAGTTTGATCAGTTTGTATCGAGTGATGCCGTTAGATACGGTATCGTTGCTGAAGAGTCTATGTTGGAAGACTACAAACACTCGGACGCAGCGTTCATCACAAAGAGTTACACGGGAAATGGTGGACCGTGGTCTTGGACCGGAGGTCCGCAGGGCGGTACAATCGCAGTTGAAAGTGTTCAGGGAACGCTTAATCTTTGCAACAGCGATATGACAGTCCTTGCACCGGAAACGCTGAGAGATTTCTTTACAACAGGTGACAACGGAGCCAAGCTTTCCAAAGTTGAAGGAAAAGGCTTTGTAGGAACTTCCAAGGAAGAGATTGACGCAAAGATTAATGCGTATATCGCACACGCTAAGGCACGTTCGCAGGCAGTTTCCAGTATGGAGTCTGACGGCGTTAAGTTAGGTTTGTATATTCCGTCAACGAATGATCCGGAGCCGACGGCTCCTGAAAAGGTTGAGGATCCGGGTGAGAATCCGCCGGATGCACCGAAGCAGCCTGAGAGAATTGATGACCTTCAGGCTCTGTTCGCAAAGTCGACGGACGAGGATATCAAGAAATATACGGATGCCAGCTCTTATGTTGCAGCTGTTAAGGCGGCTGTCAGTGGTGGAAGTGTAGAAGCTGATTTCCCGGCACTTGTTGAGGAGTACTTCAAAGAGTGGAACAAGTATCAGAAAGAGTTTGAAGAGTACAAGAATGGTCCGCTTGCTGAGTTCAACAAGAAGGTTAAGGCTTGGGAGAAGTATCAGGAGGATCTGAAGGCTTACGAGAAGGCTCATAAGAAGTGGGAAAAGCAGAACAGATATATTACAGACCAGAAGGAACTCATGGAGAAGCATGGGCTTATCAAGAAAGCTAAGTATGACGAGTACACAGCCGATGAGCTTAAGAAGGTTGTTATCGTAGATGTTACCGGATGCTCCGGTAGTACAGCTTATGTTGACATGAACCCATTCTATGAGAATAATTTCGACGATCTTCTGACACAGTACGGCGATGTGATTCCGATGTACATCTACAAGAATGAAGGTCAGACCATCGTGTTCAACACAACGGGTGACAGAATCTCACCGATCAGTGTTTGGCATAAAACATACAAGAATGAGAAGTTCATTCCGAAGTACTATCTGAATTATGAAGGAAATATGGGCGGTAGTGCAGGCGATAATGACGGTAGTGTTGCCAAGTCCATCATTTGGAACTTTGATTGTTCAAGTGAAGTATATGTGAAGTCAGACACCATTCATTCGACGATTATTGCGCCGAACAGTAAGGTTACACTTGGTTGTGAAAAAGTATCCGGTTATGGTTGGATCATCTGCAAGCAGTACATATCTCATTCCGAGTGGCATACACCGTGGCAGCCGAAGGAGACACCGACACCGACAGCAACACCGACAGCAACACCGGATGAGACGGCTACTCCGACATCGACACCGACATCAACACCGGATGAGACGGCTACTCCGACTCCGACGCCGGTAGAGACACCGACGCCGACGCCGACGGCTACAATTACACCGCCGCCGTCAGCGACACCGACGATCACACCGCCGCCGTCAGCAACGCCGACGATCACACCACCGCCAACGGAGACTCCGCTGGTAATCCTTGAGGAAGATGTTCCGAAGGGTCCGAACGAGCCTGAGGATGAGGTTGAGGTTCCGGAAGAAGATGTACCGTTGAGTGACTTCAGTGCTCCGACGAAGCCGAAGAAGAAGACAACCACATTGGTTGAGGACAAAGTTCCGCTTTCAGCTACTGTTCCGGAGACTGGAGATACCATGGATCCGGTACTTCCGCTGGTAGGTATGGGATGTGCCCTGATCGGAGTTATCGGAATCGTATTTCTTCGTAAAAAGAAATTGATCTAATTTAACTTCATAGTATGACATGGCCCTGCGGCATTTCTGTCGCGGGGCTTTTTTTTTATGAGATAGTTGCCCTTCGGGACTTGATTTTTCTTCTGTAATCGGCTATAATATTACATTGAGTTACTATGGTTTAGGGAGGACATTTTTATGCTTCGATTGGGTATTGATATCGGTTCCACGACGGTCAAGATTGCGATACTGGATGATGAGAACCGCATCATTTTCTCTGCCTATGAGAGACATTTTGCCAATATACAGGAAACGTTACGTGATATTGTTGAAAAGGCGTATACGGAGATGGGTGACAAGGATATCGATCCGATGATCACCGGGTCCGGCGGCCTTTCTATTGCGGACCATCTGGATATACCGTTTGTTCAGGAGGTGTTTTCGGTTGCGACGGCACTGAAGGACTATGCACCGAAGACGGATGTTGCCATCGAGCTTGGTGGCGAGGACGCCAAGATCATCTACTTCTCGGATGGTATTGAGCAGCGTATGAATGGAATTTGTGCCGGAGGTACGGGATCCTTTATCGACCAGATGGCAAGTCTGTTGAAGACGGATGCTGCCGGGTTGAATGAGTACGCCAAGTCGTACCAGGCGATCTATCCGATCGCGGCTCGTTGCGGTGTGTTCGCGAAGACAGATATCCAACCGTTGATCAATGAGGGGGCGGCGAAGGAAGACCTGGCTGCGTCTATTTTTCAGGCTGTCGTGAATCAGACGATATCCGGTCTGGCATGTGGTAAGCCGATTCGCGGCCATGTGGCGTTTCTCGGAGGACCGCTTCACTTCCTTACAGAGCTGAAGGCGGCGTTTATCCGTACACTTGAGCTGACGGACGAGTATATCATCGCGCCGGACAACTCGCATCTTTTCGCTGCCAGCGGTGCAGCTATGAATGCGGCCGGTGAGAAGCCGACGACTTTGAAAAAGCTCCTCGACCTGCTCTCCGGAGAGATCCATCTGCAGTTTGAGGTGGAGCGTATGGAGCCACTTTTCAAGGACCAGGCAGAGTACGATGAATTTTTGAAAAAGCACAGCGAACACGATGTCATCAAGGGTGATCTCTCGACCTATGAGGGAGACGTGTTCCTCGGTATCGACGCCGGTTCGACGACCACGAAGGTGGCGCTTGTCGGTTCCGATGGTGAGCTGCTGTATTCTTTTTATGACAATAACAACGGAAGTCCGCTGAAGACGACAATCCGTGCGATCCGCGAGATTCGGGAACTTCTGCCGGAGGGGGCGGAGATCGTCCGTTCTTGCTCGACCGGTTACGGAGAGGCGCTGATCAAGTCGGCGCTGATGCTCGATGAGGGCGAGGTGGAGACCGTATCGCACTACTACGCGGCGCAGTTTTTTGAGCCGGAGGTAGACTGTATCCTCGACATCGGCGGACAGGATATGAAGTGCATCAAGATCAAGAACAATTCCGTAGACAGCGTGCAGCTGAACGAGGCATGCTCATCCGGATGCGGTTCCTTTATCGAGACCTTCGCCAGATCACTTGGACACGATGTGAAGGATTTCGCGAAGATGGCTCTTTTTGCCGAGAACCCGATCGATCTGGGCTCCCGCTGTACCGTGTATATGAATTCCAAGGTAAAGCAGGCGCAGAAGGAAGGGGCTACGGTGGAGGATATCTCGGCCGGACTCGC
>JAEEGL012657734.1_pt1 | contig 11375 bp, 4 predicted proteins | sample 9134231 | NCBI WGS metagenome assembly JAEEGL01 (sample SAMN16246548, study PRJNA631951) | gut metagenome | biome: gut microbiome; feature: rumen; material: fiber-attached | host: Bos | place: Iran: Karaj | collected 2018-10
ACTGCCTGACGCTGCATGTTGGATCCCATCAGCGCACGGTTTGCATCGTCGTTCTGCAGGAAAGGAATAAGCGCGGTAGCCACCGAGAATACCATCTTGGGTGACACGTCCATGTAATCGAACATGGCCTTGGGATATTCCTGTGTCTCCTCTTTGAAACGGCCGGATACGGTAGATCTCTTGAAGTATCCTTTTTCATCGAGAGGAGCGGAAGCCTGAGCTACATGGTAGTTATCCTCTTCGTCTGCCGTCATGTATACTACTTCGTCCGTTACACGGGGATTCTCCGGATCGGACTTGTCTATCTTACGATAAGGAGCCTCTACGAAACCGTACTCATTGATACGGGCATAACTTGCCAGAGAGTTGATCAGACCGATGTTAGGTCCTTCAGGGGTCTCAATGGGGCACATACGGCCGTAGTGGGTATAGTGTACGTCTCGAACCTCGAATCCGGCACGATCACGTGACAGACCGCCGGGACCGAGAGCCGAAAGACGTCTCTTATGTGTCAGCTCACCTAACGGGTTGTTCTGGTCCATGAACTGTGACAGCTGGGATGAACCGAAGAACTCCTTGACTGCCGCCTGTACGGGCTTGATATTGATGAGAGCCTGAGGAGATACATCCTCGGCATCATGAGTGGTCATACGCTCACGAACAACTCTCTCAAGTCTGGACATACCGATACGATACTGATTCTGAAGCAGCTCGCCTACCGCACGGATACGGCGGTTGCCGAGGTGGTCGATATCGTCATCGTTACCTACGCCATGCTCAAGATGCATGTTGTAGTTGATGCTGGCCAGAATATCTTCACGGGTAATGTGCTTGGGGATAAGCTCATGGATATTGCTCTGTATAGCCTCAGCCAGACCGTTGGGATCATCTGCATATTCCTCGATGATCTGACGGAGTACGGGATAATATACAAGTTCGGTAACACCGAGTTCCTTGGGATCGCACTCGATAAAGTTTGTTATGTCAACCATAAGGTTGGACAGAACCTTGACATTGCGCTCTTCTGTCTGGATGAGTACACCGGAAACAGCTGCGTTCTGGATCCTGTCGGCCAGCTCGCGTGTCACCTTATCGCCTGCGGAAGCGATGATGTCACCGGTAGTAACGTCCACCACATCCTCAGCGAGCACATGACCTGCTATACGGTTTCTGAACATAAGCTTCTTATTGAACTTATATCTGCCGACCTTAGCCAGATCATATCTTCTGGGGTCAAAGAACATGCCGTTAACGAGGCTCTCTGCGCTCTCAATGCTCAGGGGCTCGCCGGGACGGATCTTCTTATATAATTCAAGTAAACCTTCCTGGGAATTCTCAGCCAGATCCTTGGCAAAAGTAGCCTCGATCTTGGGCTCGTCACCGAAGAGTTCGCGGATCTCCTCGTTGGTACCCACACCCATCGCACGGATGAGAACCGTTACGGGAACCTTACGTGTACGATCCACGCGCACATAGAAGACATCACTTGAGTCAGTTTCATACTCAAGCCATGCACCTCTGTTAGGTATGACCTGACATGAATACAGAGTCTTACCTATCTTATCGTGGCTTATGGAATAATAGATACCGGGTGATCTGACGAGCTGAGAAACTATAACTCTCTCTGCACCGTTGATGACGAATGTACCCGTCTCAGTCATAAGCGGAAGATCGCCCATGAATATCTCGTGATCGGTTATCTCGTCGTTCTCTTTGTTGATCAGACGAACCTTCACCTTCATGGGAGCTGCGTAAGTAGCGTCGCGTTCCTTACATTTCTCAATAGAATACTTTACGTCATCTTCACATAGCTCGTAGTCCACGAATTCCAGACTTAAGCGATCGCTGTAGTCGGAAATCGGAGAGATGTCATCAAACACCTCTTTCAGACCTTCTTCCAGGAACCATCGATAGGAGTTCTTCTGAACTTCGATCAGATTGGGCATCTCCAGTACTTCCCTCTGCTTTGCATAGGTCATACGTAGATTCTTGCCTGCGGTCACCGGACGTATCCTGTTTTTCTCCATTGACAAATCACCCCGTTTTTTCTTATTTTGAGCCATTTTTGGGCGCAAAAGAGCATACCTCACCCATAATGGCGCATCATCCATTCTATCGCAAACCATATCCTGCGTCAAGGAAAACTTTATGAAATATATAAAAAGAATAAAAGAACACTTTAAGTGAAAGAAACCCGGGGATGCATATCCGCATCCCCGGATGAGTATTTGCTGCGTTCAAATTACTTAAGAGTAACCTTTGCGCCTTCAGCTTCGAGCTTAGCCTTGAGATCGTCAGCTTCTTCCTTGCTGGCTGCTTCCTTGATAACCTTGGGAGCGGAATCAACAAGATCCTTAGCTTCCTTCAGGCCAAGGCCTGTAGCTTCACGAACAACCTTGATAACCTTAACCTTGTTCTCGCCTACTTCGGTAAGCTCTACATCGAACTCAGTCTTGTCATCAGCTGCTGCAGCGCCGTCTGCTGCGCCTGCTGCTGCTACTACGACGCCTGCTGCTGCAGATACGCCAAACTCTTCTTCACATGCTTTTACGAGATCGTTAAGCTCAAGAACGGAGAGCTCTTTGATCGCATCAATGAAATCCTGTGTGGACATCTTTGCCATTTTATTTTCCTCCTAAATTAATTGAATAAATATCAGTGGTTTACAGATCATTCTGCGGGTACTTCTTCAGCTGCTGAATCTTCTGCTGTCGCAGAAGCTTCTGAAGAAGCTGTCGCTTCTTCTGCGACTGAATCCTCACTCTTAGGTGCCTCAGCTGCAGGTGCTTCTTCAGCCTTAGCCTCTTCAGCGGGAGCCTCAGCTGCGGGTGCTTCCTCTACCTTAGCCTCTTCTGCCTTCTCTGCAGGTGCACATTCTCCTGCGCCGCCTTTCTCTGCGATCTGATTGAGAACGCGAGCAAGGTTGGTAATGGGAGACTGCAGGCTGCCAAGCAGTTTGGACAGCAGTTCCTCTCTTGAGGGAACCTTTGCGATCTGCTCGATACCCTGTGCATCATATACAGTGCCTTCAACAACACCGGCCTTGATCTCAAGTGCCTGAGCTGTCTTAGCGAATTTTGCAAGGATTCTTGCGGGTGCGGTTGCATCTTCTGTAGAGATTGCAATGGCACTGGGGCCTTCAAGATAAGGTGCAAGAGCTTCAAAATCCGTACCCTTGAACGCGAAGTTCATAAAGGTATTCTTGTACACTTTGTAAGTGATGTTGTTCTCGCGGAGCTCTTTACGAAGTCTGGTATCCTCATCAACCGTAAGTCCGCGGTAATCCACGAGTACGACTGACTGGGCATCCTTGATGTTCGCTGAGATCTCTTCCACGATGGGTTTCTTCAGTTCTACCTTTGCCATTTTCTTTCCTCCTTCTTTTATTCTTTGCCGAAAGAGTTATATAAAAGAAAAACTCCCGTCCAAAGACAGGAGTAACAAGCTCTAAGATAACTCATTCCTCGGCAGGCGCTGTGCTTACACCTCAGTGCGCGTATCCGCGCTTCGTCGGTACCTGCTGTCTTCGGCATGGTTTCATAACCTTTGATACAATACCATGCGGATCCGCATGTGTCAATCATTTTTTGGAGAATCGGTCTCCTCCGAAGAATCTTCCCCGGCATCCGGCGATGCTTCTTCGGTCTCCTCCGTGATGTCCGCAGTATCGTCCGGAACGAACAGCTGCTCCTTGCTGCTTATCTGATCAGTGATCTTATCCTTGACCTTGCGGTATGCTTTCTTTATCTGCCTGCGGCTCTTCCGCCTGGTCATAAACCATATGATCACGCCGATAAGAGCGATAAGAACAATGGCAGCGATCACGATCACGGCTATGTACTTCCGGTTCTTTGACTCTATCCCCGAAATGTCCAGTTTGAGTTTTGCTTTATTGCCTTCTATTTCGTAGATATGATATTTCCCCATCGTACCGGCGCTCTCAAGCTCGACCCATCTGCCGTCCTTATCTTCATAGAGCTTCATGACTTCACAGGCATCATCACCGTAGACCGTATCGGGTAAAAACCTGATCCTGTGCGTGCTCGCACCGTCATCGGGGATCATGATCTCATAATACACATAATCGGACAGGGTTGAATTGTCGCCCTCCACGAAATTGAGCGTCCTGGCAACTATAAAAGAATCGTCCTCCTTAAAGTTTCCGTCAACCAGGATATCGGAAGCATGGACTTCATCATTCGCCGAAGATGCCGACAATGTGGTCTTGTATCTCCTGTATACGGCAGTTACGGTCTCATCCTCCTCAACAGGATCTATCCCTTCGGTATCCCAGTCGACATAGAATCCTTCCTTCGGTTCCACCTCGGGATAATCCGTCATGCTTATGCTGTCACCGAAGTCAACTTTCGTTCTTGCGATCCTTACGGGACCGTCAGCCTCCTCGTCATCGAGCATGAAAGTAACCGTCAGATGCTTAAAATCCGCCGGGATCCCCATATCGGTCATTTCCTTATATGTGACAGGCTCCGCTTTGTAGCTGTAGCTTACCCGGTCGATACCGGCTGCGCCGCTTCCGGCAAAAAAGTTATTGCGTACTTCGCCATCTTCACTGACATGTCCCGCTATCGCACCGCACCAGCTGCCGCTCGCACAGGGATCGGCAAATGCCATGCAGTCCCTTATGTTGACGCCGTCTCCGACGATGCCGCCGACATAGTTCGTACCGGACATAGCTGCTTTTGCATAAGAAGAAATGATATAGGATAAGGACGATCCGGCAATGCCTCCGACGTAATCACCGGACTCCGAACTTATCGTCGCATAGTTCTCGTCACGGATCACGGTACCCATCTCCTGTCGTCCGCACACGCCGCCCGCATAACTCTTGACGCAGTTTACTTCCTCATAGTTTTTGTTTCCTCTGAGTACACACTTGGTGATATATGAAGTGTTGAGCTGAGTATCCTTTATACCTGTTACATCGCTTTCCAGGTCATAGTCGTATTCTATCGCCATCGTTCCCGCGATCCCGGCGACATTGATATCACCGCTTATCATCCCGTAGTTCAGGCAGGAATCGACCGTGGCATCGGTACTTGTTTCGGCTACATTTATCGAATCATCCGTGAAGATCGCGGTATAGTCCTGTTCAAGAACGCCGTCGAGTGCATCGGTATACAGGAGCATGATCGTATTGAACTGATCCGACACGGCTTCAAGATCATCGGTCAGCACATATGTCGCACCGTTTATCTCCTGATTGAGCAGACCGAAGTTGTCATTCATGACCTGCATGTTGTCTGCCAGAGAGGTCGTGTGCGCCTTATAGTCGGATGATAATGTCGGAAATGTCACAGTGCCCATCCCCGCAACATCACTGATCAGGTTTTTGGTCTGGTTCGTAGCCGAAGAAAGGTTATATGCCGCCGCTTCAAGTGAGTTTATCGAATCGATCGCATCGGATCTGGCAGCTCCCGACATGGAGTCAAGTGCAGAATACATTATTCGGGTAACATCGCCTGCTGCCGAGGCCACATCATCGGTATATGCGACGCCATGGCTTTCCAGATATTTTTCGGAGGCGTACGTATTTGCCCACACAGCTGCCGCGGAAGCCGCATCTGCTGCAAGTCTTGAATCATTGTCATTTCCGGCGATCGGGAAAGGCTCCTCCGAAGGAGCGGAATAATGCACCCAGTTTCCGTCTTTATCAAAATCGCTGATAAGTCCGGCTTTTTCCGATGCAGACCCGTTCGGCATATACGGAGCATTCGCTCCTGCGTATGTCGTCCCGTTTACGGGTGCCGAATTATATGTATACGAACCGTCCCCGAGCTTATATGCCAGATTCGCCGCGTCCGTCCCGTATACAGGTGAATTCTCATTACTCCAGATATACCAGTTGTAATATGCCCTGTATGCTTTGGAATAGTAGTCCTTAAACTCCACGGTCGATTTTTCGATCGTATTTGTCGCATCAGTGTAGGCGACTCTGTCCGAATCGCTCACATACCGTGTCAGATCCAGATCGGCCACGGTCGCTTTCGTGCCTTCCATGGCACTTCCTATATTGGTAAAAGCATATGCGGTCTGATCGAGCAGCCCGTCCTGTCTGGACGACTGGGCCAGTATATAATCCACTCTCGAGAATGACTCCGTTGCCGCACCGGATAATCCGTTTGCAAAATCAACGGTATTCTCGGCAAGATATTTTGCATCGGTGATCGCGTTGGTCGTATATTGCTGGATCACGGAAAGTCTGCCCGTGATGACATCGGACTGGTTTCTGGTATCGGAAAGAGTGACGTTCACCAGGTCATGGAGTTTGTTTATCGCTTCGGAAAGCTGATAAGCCACATCCTGACTGAAGTCTATGGTGATATAAGGCTCTGCCTGTCCGACGATGCCGCCGATATCCTTACGTCCGAGGATCTCTCCGTTATTGATGCACGAATATACATAACCTGACTGTCTGCCCGCTATGCCGCCCGTGTTATATCCCACATGCTCATATCCTATCGTCGCATGATTGACGCAGTGAGTGATGAGTCCGATGGAAAGCCCCGCTATTCCTCCCGTATCCGTAACGGTAGTCCTGGCCTGCGCCTCATCATCTCCGCTTTGGAATCTGGAATCTATCATGTCCAGAACGCTCGTGATGCTGCTTATGGACTGTTCGGTAAGTGTGATATCCGTATTAGAGGTATTCACGGCAGCGTTGTTGGTGCAGTTAGCGATATTACCGATATTCTCACCCGCTATGCCTCCGGTGAAATGCACTCCTCTTACGATGCCGCCTGCTTCACATCCCGAGATCACTCCGGTCAGTTCATTCATGCCGGCTATGCCTCCGACATAATCGTTTCCGGTCACAGCTCCCTCAAAGGTACACTGCGCTATGACTCCGGCATTGTCTCCGGCTATGCCGCCGACTATGATCTGTTCGCCTTCGGGTACGACCGTCCCGCAGACATTCAGGTTCATGATGACAGCGTTCTCCTGAACTCTGGAAAAGAGCCCGACATACGAATTGCTGTCGCTTATCGCCACTTCGCTGATCGTATGACCTTTACCGTCAAATATCCCGCCGAAAGTCGGAATCCCCGAAAACTGCCTTCCCAGCAGCGATATATCGTCGGTCAGGATGACTCTCTTGTTGCATGACCATGTGTCCAGGGAACAGTCTTCCGAGAATCTGATGAACTCATCCGCATTCGAGATCTCTACAGTGATCCAGTTGATGCCTATAAGCGCACTTATATCTTCCTCAATATCCGTATCGGTATCGGTAACGTTCTCACGGACCTTTTCCTGTGTTCCGGTCGTCACTCCCTCTGACAGCGTATCGAATACATCCCTTCCGCTGTCTATGGTCTCTATGACTCTCTCGACTTCCTCCGTTTCGTTTTCGTCCGATGCATTACCGCTTCCCACAGCCATAGCGTTCGTCTTATCGTTTTCTGCAACCATCGCGTTCGTATTATCGTTTTCTGCTGCCATCGCATTCATGGGAAGCGCGGAAAAGACAAGAGACATGCATAATAAGAAGATAACAAGTTTTTTCATTCCTGCACCTCCTCGTTCACATCATCCGTAGCGTCACCCGCTCCATCATCCGCTCCATCATCTGCAGCATCAGGCAATCCATCATCCGGCAGTTCCGTGATCGCGGAATTGTCTATGTACGCGCTGATGTTACCGCGAACGGTCGCATGCATGGTTCCCACGACAGTACCTTCTATACGGCCTCTTACCGCGCCGTCGATACGCATGAGTCCCGCCGCCTGTCTGGTCTGGATCGGCATGTTCATGACAAATGCCGTGATCTCTATCACCTTATCTCCGACGAGCAGGATCTGCGGCAGGACAAACATCGTGATAAAGATCGAGATAATGGTACCGCGTCCCAGACACTTACCTATTCCGTAGATCGCACAGTCGGAAGTCATCTTACCTATAAGAGTACCCGCAACAGCCATCATGGTTCCGGATGTGATGATCGTCGGGAAGGACAGGTTCATCGTTTTGATGATCGCCTCACGGCGGACCATGGTCTCCCTGAGCTCGGTATAACGGCTCGCTATGACGATGGCATAGTCGATGTTCGCACCCATCTGGATGGAACTTACTATCAGGTATCCCAGGAAGAACAACGGCTCTTTTGCAATGGTGGGAAAAGAGAAATTGATCCATATGCTGCCCTGGATGACCGCGATGAGCAGCACGGGCATTCCGGCAGATTTAAACGTGAACAGAAGCACGATGAGGACCGCCAGGATGGAAACGATGTTGACTACCGTGTTGTCTCTTGCGAAGCACTTTTTCAGGTCATACTGACTGACCGATTCGCCGACAACATATATCTTGTCCGCATCATAATAGTCCTCGGCGATTCTGTGGATCTCCTGCAGAAAATCGAATGTCTCCTCCGATTCCTCCGGAAGATTCAGGTACACGAGCATGCGCGAATATTCTTCGCCCTGAAGCTGCTGTTTGGCAAAGTTCATCATGCGGTCGGCATCGTCAAGTTTCGCCATCAGTTCGTCATCCAGGGTGACATAGCCCTCGCTCACTTCCTGATATACGAACATGAACATGTCGATCAGCGGAACCCGGTAATTCGCAAGACCGTTTATCGCTTTCGCATAATCCTCGTCATTAACGGCGTATGCGGCATAAACAAGCTCGGCAACCTCGTAATCGAGATCGAGCAGTTCGGAAAACTGCCTGGGGGTAAGCTTGTCCGTCAGCGTATATCCGCCCAAAGCCTCGGTATTGGCAAGCCCTGTTGTCGAGTCAACCTCATCGCATGCCTCCAGAGCCTTCAGGAGTTTTGCTTCTTTTTCATAATCTCCCGCCGGAACAACTACGGCTACCAGGTTGGTGGAGCCGAAGGTATCCTCTTTCATGTCTTCCGCTTCCTGTACGGAATTCGTAAGAGGCGGAGTGATCAGTGAATATCCGTATGCATAGGGACACTTGCTCGAGATCAGATAACCTACGATTATCGCTACAAGAAACAGTGGTGCCACGAAAAAGCGCGTGGAGTATGCGAATTTCCCGACGAAAGGAATATCGGGCACGAAGTTTTTGTGCTGAGTCCTGTCCATGAGTCCGGAGAAGACCATGATGATCCCGGGCATCAGCAGGAACACGGATATAAGGCTTAAGATGATGGATTTGATCAGAACGATACCCATGTCCGCGCCCATCCGGTACTGCATGAACATCATCGCCACAAGTCCGCCGATCGTGGTCAGTGATGAGCCCGTGATCTCGGGTATCGCTTTTGAAAGAGCTATGATAGTGGCTTCTCTGGGCGCAAGGGTCTTATGCTCCTCTTTATAGCGGTTAAGGAAAATGACGGCATAATCCACAGACAGTGCAAGCTGCAGGACTATCGTCACGGAGTCGGACACAAAGGATATCTTGCCGAGTAAGAAGTTGGTCCCTATCTGAACCAGCGCAGCGGATCCGAATGTGATGAGAAGGACCGGTACTTCGGCATATGCCTGCGAAGTAAGGAGCAGAACTCCGACCACGACAAAAACAACGATAACGGAGATCGTGTTCATCTCTTTTCCGATAAGTTCCGACTGGGTATCGCCCAGTGATGTGGTCAGATAGTAATCGTAGGCTGACAGGTATTCCTTCAGAGCATCCAGATATACAAGGCATTCATCATCGTCCTCATCGTGATCGAACGTCACACTGAGAAGTGCGCTGCCGTCCGCATAATGCGAAGGAGTATCGTCAAGATCGACCGAGAAGACTCCGTCCATCGACTCAATATCCGATTTTATGTCAACCGCCTGGTCGTACGAAACATTGGCGACTACCACATCGCAGGTTCCGTACGTAACGAACTGCTCCTCCATAAGATCGAGGCCCTGTCTGGTCTCCGATGTGGAAGGCAGATAAAATGCGAGGTCATTTTCGACTTCGACCCAGTTTCTTGATACTGCGGAAAATATTGCGAGAAGTGCGTAGATCAGGAAAAACAGATTTCTTTTATCAACTATAAAGGCGCAAATTTTCAGCATTGCGCTGTTGCCGGCTTTTTCCTCGTAGTCCATAATGCAAGTCCTTATTCCGGTCTTCCCTATTGAAGGCACGACTTCCATTATAGGAACTTGAAATTAAAAAGCAAGATAAAACTTTATAAAATCCGCGAATACTTTTTTAATATGTTACCGAGCCCTCGGAATCGATGTTCACACCCGGAGAAAGAGCTCTCATGTCTGCGATTATCCGGTCGCGCTCTTCGCCAGATGCGGGATAAGTCCTGCATCCGACCTGACGGCAGGGAATAAACTTAAGGTTCCTGATCGCAGAGCGTCCGCTCTCCGGCTTGGAAAGGGTCGCTTTCACGAGGCAGGTATCAAGTTCTTTGGAATTGAACCAGAAATTACCGAGACTGTAGAATACCGGAACGCCTTTGGATGTACCTATGCCCTGCAGGACATGGGGATGCGCGCCTATGATCAGATCGGCACCTGCTTCCGCGATCTTGGGCGCCTGGTCGGTCTGCAGCCAGTCGATCTCATTGGTGGACTCCGTTCCCCAGTGTATGAATACGACGAGAAAATCGCATTTACTCCTGGCAGCGGTCACGGTCTCAAGCAGTCTGGTCGGATTCAGGCATCTGAACACTCCCGACTGTGAATCCGTCGCCCCTCTGGTATCGGGATTGTCGAGTCTCTCTATCTGAGTGGCGGCTATGATTCCGACCTTGATGTCATCTATCACAAAATACAGCGGAGCCGAAGCATCTTTAATATTCCGGCCGCCGCCGCAGTAAGGCATGCCGGCCTCCTGCAGCGTTGTAAGTGTATCGGCAAAAGCCTGCTCGCCGAAATCGAATGCATGATTGTTGGCGATGCCGACGGCATTTACACCCATGTCCGACAGGTACCTGACCGTCGGAGGATCGGCCCTGAATGTGTATGTTTTCTCAGGGGTCGGAGAACCTCCGAATGAATAGGGAAACTCGTTATTGACCATCGTGATGTCCGACGCATGCATCATGTCGATCAGGGCAGGGTCTATGCCCGCCGATATCTCACCGCCGTTTTGCAAAAGACGCGCCGTCACGGCATATTCATCATCAAAGAGTATATCTCCGCCGAATGTCAGAGTAACACTTTCCGGATCCGCATCACGAGACTCCAGGACATATATCTTATTGGCGGCGAGGTACTCGGGATCATCGAGATCATCTCCGAATCTCTCATACACACCGCTGTATCTGCTCTTTAAGGACCCGTCGTTTTCTGCTTCGCTCTGCTCTGAGGCATCGGCTTCTTTTTCACCATCAGCGGACTGCGCACCCAGAACGGCAGGGTCATCCGCGCTTATGGGTTCGCGTCCGGTATATGCATCTTCCGAGGCTACAGCCACGGAGCTGTCAGCAT
>JAEEGL014976326.1_pt1 | contig 11375 bp, 12 predicted proteins | sample 9134231 | NCBI WGS metagenome assembly JAEEGL01 (sample SAMN16246548, study PRJNA631951) | gut metagenome | biome: gut microbiome; feature: rumen; material: fiber-attached | host: Bos | place: Iran: Karaj | collected 2018-10
GTTGAAAGAGGACAAGTTCTTGCTAAACCAGGAACAGTTACTCCACATACTAAGTTTGAAGCTGAGGTTTATGTATTAAACAAAGAAGAAGGCGGAAGGCATACTCCATTCTTCTCAAATTACAGACCACAATTCTATTTCAGAACTACAGATGTAACAGGTGTAATTGAATTACCTGCTGGAACTGAAATGGTTATGCCAGGTGATAATACTAGTATGACAGTTGAACTTATTCACCCAATTGCTATTGAACAAGGAACTAAATTCTCTATCCGTGAGGGTGGTAGAACAGTTGGTTCTGGTGTAGTAAGTAAAATTGATAAGTAATTTAAAATAGATCATTGGCAACAATGGTCTTTTTTTGTAAAGTAAACGTATTATGTGTTGAAAATGTTTAATAAGTGTGATACTTTATAGTTAGGAGGGACAAATATGGATTACAATACTAGATTTGTAAGAAAAAGTCCGGAGGAAATACGTGCAATTTTTGGAGAGGAAGTAATGCAAAACGCTTCATATTATCCTGAAACTAGTTCTATTCGTGAAAGAATAATGGCTAATAAGGAAGAGGCTATAGAATCTTTTATGCGTGCAAGAGCAATCAAATTAGGCCAGCAAGTACATTTGCTTAATAAGGCAAAAGCAGAGAATAATGCGACTGCACAACAATGTAGAGAAATGGAAATTGAAGGTTTAGTTTCTGGATTTGGCGAAGAGTCTACTAAATTTTTTGGTGAAATACGTGATTCTAAGGAGTATGATCCGGTTCATGCTACCCAGGCTTTGGCATCTATGCTTGAGGTAAGAGTGCTCTCGCCAGAAGAATATTCTGAAGCAAGTAAAGGAATATCAATGTGGGATAAATCTGATGATGCGGTTAAATCTAGTGTCGGGTTAAGTGTATTAGCAGGATTTAACGTAGATGGTAATGGAATGCTATTACAAACTAGGGAAGAGGCATTGAAACAAGCTTTTATTAAACGTGATCATGACTTAGCTTTAGAAGAACAATATCGCATTGAACATCCAGATCGTGTAGTAGAACAACCTAGCGGGCCACAAAAATAGAAAAATTATTAAATAATAAAACGGATTAACCTTTCTTTAATCCGTTTTTTATTATTGGCATAAGACTTTTATATAAGCCATATTTTGCTTTATTTATAACTAATAAGTATTCACCGATGTATTCAGTTACTACAGTATTAAATCCTTTTTTAAATGTAAATAATCCACTCCATTTATTTTTGCTTGTAAAATCGCCTGTAATACCATTTAAATGGAATTTAGTGTATCCCTGATTTCTAAATTCTTCTATTATTTTCCACTTTAATAAATAATTAGCATTAAAGTTTCTAAATTTTTGATTAACTCCATCAATTAAGAAGAATATTTCATTTCCATATTTAATAACTGCATTAGTAGCAATAGTAATATATTTGCTATCTCTATATAATTTAGTTCCTAATATAATATCGTTTTTATATGAGTTAATAATCTTATCTGATTCCATCTTTTTATTAACTAGTCTTGATTTAATTTTTTCATTTTTAATATTTTTTTGCAATTCCTCAGCTAACTTATTATTATTATTTAACTCATGTTCATATAATAGTTTACTATTTTTTAAGAATGTCTCAGTATTTATTCTCGCAAAATATATATCGAACATATTAAATTTTGTAAATATATCGTACATATCTAAGTAATAACTTAAATTTCTATAATGTTTACGATTTAATAATTGATAAAACAATTTTATATCATTTTTATTTCCTTTATATATTTCTACACCTTTTCTTAAACTATTTCTAACTCTAGTTCTAGTTTCTTTATCAAAGCTATTGAATACTTCTATTGAAGATGCTTCTGTCTTAAGAACCATATTCCATCTTGGTTTTAGGTTTTCAAAGTATAAATTAAAACCTCTATGTTCATATCCTATTCTTTTTAATGATTCAGAAATATTTATTCCTCTTTGTCTTTTTTCAACAGGATTACCATTCTTATCTCTTTCTATATGAGTAATATGTGGGTCAATTATTATATAAGTTATACCTTTCTTTTGCAAGAATGATTTTAATTGTGAAGTGAAATCATCAACTAATTGATAATCATTAAAATCTATTAAATAACCTCTTGGAGAATATCCAATAGTAGTACCCATTTGAGATTTAGTAAGTATTAAAGCAGCAGCACTCATATAGCCGCCCTCATCATACCCAATATACAAAGGCTTATAACCATGTTTTGACATTAATGTGCCATATTGTGAAGTTTGATAAAAACTTCTATATGGATGTTTATATGCAAATTCGTCAAAATCTTTTCTGTTTAATTCCACTATAGCCATATGGCATCACTCCTACACTTTAATAGTATATCATATTTTTTACAAGTTATAAACTATATATTTGTGCACTTTTACATTTTTTATAGTATAATTTTATATGGAGGTATTTTATGTTTGAAAATAATAAAATATTTGTACTTGGAATGGCAAGAAGTGGCTATGAAGCTGCTAAACTCCTTGCTAAAAGAGGTAATGAAGTTATATTAAATGATATAAAAGAAGAACAAGAAAAGAGTCATATTAAAGAATTAGAAGAATTAGGTGTTAAATTATACTTGGGTTCTAGTAGAACTGATTTAATAGATGAAAGCATTGATTATGTAGTAAAAAATCCTGGTATAAAGGATAGTAATGAAATAATTATTCGTGCTAAAGAATTAAATATACCAGTAATTAATGAGATTGAGATGTCTTATAGACTTCTTCCAAAAGACATAACTTTAATTGGTGTAACTGGAAGTAATGGTAAGACTACTACTACTACATTAATATATGAAATATTAAAAGAAGCAAATTTACCTGTTGTATTAGCGGGTAACATAGGTTTTCCACTAAGTTCTTTTGTAGAGTCTATCAAACCAAAAGATATATTGCTTATGGAAATATCTATACAACAATTATGTAATTTTGATAAATTTAAAACTAATATATCAGTTTTTACCAATATATTTGATGCTCATTTAGATTTCGTTGGTTCTAAAGAAAATTATATAAATATTAAAAAGAGAATATTTAATCATCACACTAAGAATGATTATGCTGTATTAAATTATGATAATGAAGAAGTTAGAAATAATACTCATGACATAATGTCATCTATTGATTATTTTAGTAAAAATAATAAAGAAGTTAAATGTCATATAGAAGATAATTATGTTTATTATGATGGTAATAAAATTATATCCACAGATGATATTTTAATAAAAGGAGCACATAATTATGAGAATGTTATGGCTGCTATATTAGTTGCTAAAAGATTAAATGTTAGTGATGAAGTAATTATTAAGGTTTTAAAGAAATTTAAGGGTGTAGAACATAGAATAGAATTTGTAAGAGAAATAAATGGAGTAAAAGTTTATAATGATTCTAAAGCTACTAATGTTAAAGCAACAGAGATTGCGTTATCTTCTTTTAATAAGCCGACAATATTACTATTAGGTGGTTTAGATAGAGGGCATAGTTTTAATGATTTAACTGAGTATATGAAAAATGTAAAACTAGTTGTTAGTTATGGACAAACTAAAGACAGAATAAAAGAATATTGTGATTCTATAGGTATTAAATGTATTGTTACTGATGAATTAATACCTGCTACTAAAATAGCTATAGATAATTCTAATAGCGGTGATGTGTTACTATTATCCCCTGCTTGTGCTTCTTGGGATCAATTTAGTGATTTTGAAACTAGGGGTAGAATCTTTAAAGAATATATAAATTCATATAAATAATTGCCAAAATTAATAATTTATGTTAAAGTATAGACTGAAGGTGATTTTATGGAAACATTAATGTTAGTTGTATCAATTTTACTTATAGTTATTGTTTTATTACAAAGTGGTAAAGCAGAAGGCGGATCTTTTGGATCAGGTGCTTCTTCTGATTTGTTTACAAATAGAAAAGAAAGAGGTAGTGAGTTATTTATAACTAGACTTACTGCGGTACTTGGTATTGTATTTTTTGTAATCGCAATAATAATGCAACATTAATAAAAAAATAAAAAAAGGACTTTATATAAGTCTTTTTTTATTTTATAATTATATATGGAGGATGTTATGAGAGAAGATATTTTAAAATTATTAAAAAAAAGCGAAGTTCCATTAACTGAGATCCAAATTCATGAAAAATTAACTGATGTAAGTTTAGATAAATTATGTGAAGAATTAAGAACTTTAGAGAAGTGTGGAGATGTATACGTTACTAAAAAAGGTAAGTATACTCTTTATGAAAATACTCACTTAAAAGTAGGTAAATTATCTGTCAGTAAGAAGGGATTTGGGTTTGTTATATTAGAAAATGAACCCGATATTCATATATTAAAAGAAAATATGAATGGTGCTATACATAATGATTTAGTCGCATGCGAATATATTTCTGAAGATGAAGGTAGAATAATAAGAATTCTAGATAGATCTTTTGATACTATTATTGGAGAGTATACCGAGGAAGATCAAAAAGGTAGAATAATATTAGATGATGATAGAATTAAACTTGTTATTTTAATTGATAATGAACATAGAAATGGTGCGATGCCAGGACATAAGGTAATTGTAAAACCTTATGCAGAGATAAGTAAAAATAAATATTATGGTGAAGTAATTAAGATATTAGGTCATAAAGATGATGTTGGAATAGATATATTATCTAAAGTATATGAACATGATATTGAACCTAATTTTAGAGAAGAGACAATTGAAGAAATAAAAAGTATACCTGATCATGTTTCTGATTTTGAAATAAAAGGTAGAAGAGATTTAAGAGATAAAATAATTGTAACTATAGACGGTGATGATGCTAAAGACTTTGATGATGCTATCGGAATAGAAAAATTATCTAATGGTAATTATTTACTAGGCGTACATATTGCGGATGTAACACATTATGTTAAAGAAGGAACATCACTTGGTATGGATGCAGAAGAAAGAGCTACAAGTGTATATTTAGTTGATAGAGTTATACCTATGTTACCTCATCAATTATCTAATGGTATATGTTCTTTAAATCCCCATGTAGATAGGCTTACTATGTCATGTGATATGGAAATAGATTCTACTGGTAAAATATTAAATTATGATGTATATGAATCAGTGATAAATTCTAAGATGCGTATGACTTATAAGAAAGTTAATAGGTATTTAGAAGAAGGTATAGTAGAAGAAGGATACGAAGAATTTACTAAAGAATTGGATTTAATGAAGGAATTATCTTTGCTTCTTAGAAAGAAAAGAGATGAAAGAGGTCAAATTAATTTCGATGTTCCTGAGATTAAGATAACAGTAGATGAGGAAGGGAAACCTATACTTATTGGTGAAAGAGAAAGAGGCATAGGAGAGAAATTAATAGAAGACTTTATGATTGCAGCTAATGAATCAGTTGCTGAATATATTACTAATATTGGATATCCTATGGTATATCGTATACATGAGGTTCCTAATGATAAGAAGATTAGAGAATACTTTATGTTACTTAAGAGTTTAGGACATAATATTAAAATAAAGGGTAAATTTAGTGAATTTAGACCAAAACAAATGCAAGAACTTCTTGATGGACTTAAAGATTCAAAAGACTATGATATGCTTTCAGAACTAGGATTAAGGGCTATGCAGAAAGCAGTTTACAGTATTGAAAATGTTGGACACTTTGGTCTTGCTAGTAAGTGTTATTGTCATTTTACTAGTCCTATAAGAAGGTATCCTGATGATACTGTACACAGAGTACTAAAGATGATTATTCATGGTGATGAACTCACAGGTAGAGATTTAATTGATTTAAGTCACAAACTTGATAGAGAAGCTACTCATTCGTCATTGAAAGAGAGAAGTGCTGTGGATTGTGAAAGAGATGTAGACGACATGAAGATGGCTGAATATATGCATGATCATATAGGTGAGATATTTGAAGGTAGAGTATCTAGTGTAGTCCCTTCAGGAATGTATGTTAGACTTGACAATATGATTGAAGGAAGAGTTCATGTTGGCTCAATGAAAGGAGATTATTACATTGTAGATGAGATAGGACAAACTATCTTTGGCAAAAAAAGTGGTATTAAGTATAAATTAGGTGATAGTGTTACTGTAAAATGTGTAGATGCTTCTAAGGTTGAAGGAACAGTAGATTTTGAACTGGTTAAGGAGGTAAAAAATGAAGAAGAGAAGAATTAAAAAAGCACCCTTTATAGTATTATTCATACTTATTTGTTTAGTGTTTGGGGTACTATATATATTTAAAAATGAATTTGGTAAAAAAAGTGAGGAAGAAAATCAAGTTGTTGAGGAGCCTTCAAAAGAATATAATGTTTCATTTACTTTTGCGGGAAATGTTCTTATAAATAGTAATATGTGGAATGGTACTAGAACTCAAGAAGGATATGATTTTAATCCTGTATTTGAATATGTGAATGATATAATGAAAAAGTCAGATGTTAATTTCTATTTTGAACAAAGTCCATTAGGTGGTAAGGATTTAGGTAGTAGTTTAATGTATAATTATAATTCACCTGATGAATTATTAAAGACTTTATCTGGAGTAGGTTTTAATATGGCATCTTTAGGAAGTCGTCATGCATATGATAAAGGGTTAACTGGTATAACTAATTCTATAAAGTTATTGCAGCAAAATAAGTTTACATATTCTGGTATAAGTGATAAGGAAGGCGTAAGTGCTGATAATATAGTTACAAAAAAAGGAGTTAGAATAGGACTTTTATCTTATACTATGGAAACAGATGAAAAAGTAAATGAAGAATATGCTGTTAATATTTATAGTGATGAAAAAGTTAAAAAAGATGTAACTGATTTAAAGAAAAAGGTTGATGTTATAATTGTATCTATAGATTGGAGTAATATTACTAGTGAGACTGTTACTGAAGAACAACAAAGAATAGCTAAATATATTTCTGATTTGGGTGTAAATATCCTTATAGGAGATACAGGATATTCTATACAACCAGTAGTAATGGTGGGAAATACTTTAGTGTGTTATTCACTAGGCAATTTATTGTCAGGTCATACTCTTATAAAATCTAGATTAAGTGCTATGGTAGATTTTAATTTAAATATGGTGAAAAAGGATGATAAAACTACAGTTTCATTTAAGGATATAAATGTATTATTAAATTATACATATGCTATTGGTAATAACTATAAAATAATTCCATTTAGTAAAATGAAAGATGAATTAAAAGACTATAAGACTTATTATGATACATATAAAGAGTTACTTACAAACGAAAATAAAAATATTAAATTGTATGCTATAGGTGAATAAATTGGAAATAGAAAATAGGAAAGCTAGATATGATTATTTCATTGAGGATACTTATGAGTGTGGAATTGTTTTAAAAGGTTCAGAGATTAAGTCTATAAGAGATGGTAGGGTAAATTTAAAGGATAGTTTTGCTATTGTAAAAAATAATGAACTATTTGTTTTAAACCTTCATATTTCAAAGTATGAAAATGGTGGAGTATTTAATCATGACGAGACTCGTACAAGAAAACTATTAGCGCATAAAAAAGAAATATATAAGATGAGAGATAAAGTTAATTTGGGTGGCTATACTTTAATACCTACTAAACTTTATATAAAAAATGGTAAAGCAAAACTTTTAATTGCAATAGCAAAAGGTAAGAAAAATTACGATAAAAAAGAAGCAATAAAAGAAAGAGATATTGAAAAATATAATAAAAAGACTATACATTACTAGTCTTTTTTGTTATAATTACTCCACGGGGCCGTTATTGGTTTCGACGGGAACATTTAAAATATAAGTTGCAAATCGTAAGGTATGCGTCAAATCCAAAATAAAAATAAATGCAAATAGAAATCAATTAGCTTTCGCATAATTATTTAGAAGGCAGTCTATTTATTTGTTTTCTTGCGACGAATATATAGGCTTGATAAAGCAAGATATATTATTTATTTGATTAGGGTAAATAATGAATATTACTAATCTAGTTAATGATTTATTTGTTTATTTTTATGTCATTGATGAATATTTAAAATAAACTAAGTTTGTAGATGCTTATAATTTTAGGTTTTCGGACAGGAGTTCAAATCTCCTCGGCTCCACCAAAAGAATATAAACGAACTTAACTAGTTCGTTTTTTATTTGTATATATGTTATAATTAATATAGGAGTGATAATATGTTTAAAGAAGATATTGAAATGGCTAAAAAAGCAAGATTAAATGCATATGCGCCATATAGTAAGTATTATGTAGGGGCTTGTTTAAGATGTAAGGATGGTTCAGTGTATCTAGGCAGTAATATAGAAAATCATGGTATTCAATCTATTTGTGCTGAAAGAGTAGCATTTGTAAAAGCATTATCTGATGGTAAAAGAGAATTTTCTTCAATTGCTGTTGTTAGTGCACCAATGAGTGAAGAACCAAAAGAAAAGGGATTACCATGTGGTTATTGTAGACAATTTATAAGCGAGTTCGTAGATAAAGATTTTAAATTTATATTTGAAGATAATGGTGAAGTACTAACTTATACTATTGATGATTTATTACCTAATAGGTTTGAACTATGACTATTAAGTTATTTTTTTCCGCAATTACAAAATTTTTACTTGGAGTAATATTAGTAGGTTTATTATTATTTGTTCCTGCAGGTTCCATTAATTATTTTAATGGTTGGTTATTTATGGGATTACTATTTATACCAATGTTTATCGCCGGAATAATAATGATGATATATAATCCAGGTTTATTAAAAAGTAGATTAGATGCAAAAGAAAAAGAAAGTGAACAAAAAGAGGTATTAGTATTAAGCGGATTAATGTTTTTAACTGGTTTTATTATTGCGGGTCTAAATTATAGATTTAATTTTATACATATACCCAATACAATTATAGTTATATCTTCAGTAATATTTATATTGTCATATATTTTATATGGTGAAGTATTAAGAGAAAATACATTCTTATCTAGAACTATTGGTGTGCAAAAAAATCAAAAATTAGTAGATACTGGATTATATGGAATAGTAAGACATCCAATGTATCTAGCTACAATATTCTTATTTTTATCAATACCATTAATTCTTGATTCATTTATCTCATTTATAATATTTTTAATATATCCGTTTATAATTAGTAAAAGGATTAAGAATGAGGAAGAAGTTATGGAAAGAGAATTAAATGGATATAAAGAGTATAAAGATAAAGTAAAGTATAAGATGATACCTTTTATATGGTAAAAAAACTACATATTGTAGTTTTTTTGTTATATTCTTCAAAATTATTTTTATATTAATGATTTTAAAAGATATTTATCTTCTTCTGCTTTTTTATTAATAGATTCTAGTGCATCTTCGCTTGCTATTCCAAAACTACTAGCACGTGATATTTCGTCACAAGTCATACTTGAAGTTTGTTTAAGACTATAAAGCCCTAGTATTTCAGATAAATCTTCCCCATCTAAAACTTTAAATTTTCCTTGTTCTAATAATTGTAATAAATATAGTTTTTTAGGTATTTCTAATATATCGCTTATTTTACATATGTTATGTCCAGCATCTTTTTGTAATGAAAGAATCATATATCTTTCTCTTCCGGACAAGTTAAGTCGTACCACTGGCCATTCACTAGCTTTTCCCTCACAATAATATTCTACGAAACTTAAACAATCTTGCTTGTCTGTATTTCTTCTTAAAGTTGTACTAGAACTCTTTAAATAGTCACTAGTAACTATAATTCCATTATCTGCTGCTTTTCTTAACGCCGCTGTATAATCAAAATGGTATCCCACAAATGGTTCTTCCGATGAAAAACATTTTTCTTCACCTTTAAATTTTCTCATTTCTTTTGCTCTAAAACCTTTAAGCGCATTTGCATCTCTAATTAATACATAAGAATTAAAACCTTTTTTTGTTCTCTCATATAAAATCGTTTTTTCCCCTATACACTTACTCATAAACCCTCCATATACCTATATTATAGCATATAACCATATAATTTACTATATGTATTATGCGTGTTATAATGTGTTTGGAGGTATTTACTAGTGAATATGTTGAATAATAGTGATAAGAGACATTCTTATAACGCAATTAGTAATTCTAAACATCAAGATATTATAGATAGAATTAATAGAAATGAAGAAAGATTAGATAGTATAAATTCTAGCGTAAATAATTTAGAAAAAGCTTTAGAAGAATTTAAATCAAATAAGAAAAATATATATTTACTTAGTAGATATTATGGTAGTAATAATTGGTTTAAAGATAAGAAAGCATATGAAAGTAATAAAATACCAAAAGTTAAAGCAGGAGTTTTAAGTGAAGATGCTGTTTGGGATGTATTAGATGATATAGATAATTTAATATTAGAAATGAAGAAAATTATAGATAATTATAAGTAGGGAGGATATATGTACGATATTATTATTATAGGTGCAGGGCCAGCCGGATTAACTGCGGCAATTTATGCTTGCAGAGCTTCTAAGAAGGTTTTAGTACTAGAAAAGAAAATGTATGGAGGTCAAATAGTTAATACTTTAGATATAGAAAATTATCCATGTGAACCACATATTTCTGGATTTGATTTTGCAACTAAATTATATAATCAGGCAAAAGATTTGGGTATGGAACTTGTATACGAAGAGGTAATTAGTATAAACAGTAATGACAACATTAAAGAAGTAACTACAGTTAAAAACACTTACAAGGGCAAAACTATAATAATTGCTACTGGATCATATAATAGAAAACTAGGAATACAAAATGAAGAAGCATTTATTGGAAGAGGCATCTCTTACTGTGCTACATGTGATGGTGCTTTTTATAAGGATAAAGTAGTATCTGTTGTAGGTGGTGGTAATACTGCACTTGAAGATGCACTATATTTGTCTGATATTGCTAAAAAAGTATATTTAATCCATAGAAATGATAAATTTAAAGCTGACGACGTAACTGTAAATAAATTAAAAGATAAACCTAATGTAGAGATAATATATAATTCTAATATAGTTAAGCTAAATGGTGATGATAAATTATCTAGTATTGAAGTTGATACTAATGGGAATATAAGCACTATTCTTATTGATGGCTTATTTATTGCTATAGGACGTATACCGGAAACAACTATATTTAATAATCTTATTAAACTTAATACTTATGGATATATAGAGTCTAGTGAAAGGTGTCACACTAATATAGATGGTGTATTTGTAGCTGGCGATAATAGAGAAAAAGAAGTTAGACAGTTAGTTACTGCTACATCTGATGGTGCGATTGCTGCTACTGAAGCAATTAAATACATAAATAATAATGATCAAACATAGTTTGATCATTTTAATTATTA
>JAEEGL010843265.1_pt1 | contig 11374 bp, 8 predicted proteins | sample 9134231 | NCBI WGS metagenome assembly JAEEGL01 (sample SAMN16246548, study PRJNA631951) | gut metagenome | biome: gut microbiome; feature: rumen; material: fiber-attached | host: Bos | place: Iran: Karaj | collected 2018-10
CTGCGAAAGCGGGATGCCTATGTCCCCATCATTTTTACCACCAACATGGCCCAGTACGCGTTAAAGGGGTATGAGGTGGACGCGATCGGATTTATGGTCAAACCGGTTCACTATTATCTGTTTGAGAATTATCTGACGCGGGCGATTGCCAGAAACCGGTGGATGGAGGAGCAGAAAGCCGAAAGTATCGTGACCCTGGGGAGCGGAGCCAGCTTAAAAAGGGTGGCGACGGGCGATATTTTGTATATCGTGAAGGATAAGAACTATATTATCTACCACATGAAGGACGAGGAATACCGGGAGCGCGGGACCATGAAGGACGTGCTTCCGCGCTTTGAGAAGACCAGCTTAAAGCAGTGTCAGAGCGGGTGTCTGGTCAATCTGCGCTATGTAAAGAAGAAGGAAGGCAACGACGTCTTCATGGAAGACGATGAGATCTTTGCCGTCTCCCTTCCCTTCCGGAAGGAATTCACACAACAGCTGCTTGATTACCTGCGAGGAGTATGACGATGAATACATGGACAATTATGAGAATGATCCTGCTGTTTCTGATGCAGCTGACGATCTGTGAAATCTGCTTTCTGGTGGGGCTTCCGAAGCGGAAAAATTTTGCCGTGCGTTTGGTATTGGCGGTTCCGGAGTACCTTCTGCTGGTGTATCTCCTGTTTACGCTGCGCTGGTATATTCCGGACGGGGGGATCAACATTCTCCGCGAAATCAAAGGCATCGCGTTTTTCGGCGGCATTATTTTTGCCAACGCGCTCATGGTGCTGCAGTGCTTTGAGGTAAAGTACTGGGAGGCGCTCTTCGCGGTGATCGGCGGCTATTCCATCGAGCACATCGCCAGCCGTTTTTCCTATATTCTGCAGGCGGTGTTTTATGGCGGGAAACCGATGGAGCCGTTTGTGGAATACGGCGTGTTTGATTTCATCATCCCCGTGGTGTTCGCGCTGGCGATTTATTATCTGCTCATTCAGGATGGCATCCGGTCCCGGAAAATCAGCTACGGAGACCGGAAAACCCTGGTGATCTCCGGCATCAACCTGTTTATCTGCATCGTGCTGAGCGTGTATGAGCCGGACCGGGGCGACGGCTCCGTCCACGCCGTCATGGTCCAGTGCGCCACCTATATCTTCGCCATCTTAGGGTGCTCGCTGTGCCTCCTTTTGCAGGCCGGTTATTTTAAGGAAGGCGAGCTGGACGAGAAGAACCGGCTTCTGATGGAGATGCTGGAGCGGGAGAGGGAGAAGCAGAAGCTGTCCCGGGAGACGATCGACATCATCAACCGCAAATGCCACGATCTGCGCAAGCAGATCAGCCTCTTGGAGCGGATGACCCCGGAGGCCAGGGAAAAGTCGTTAAAGAGCATCTCCGATGCGGTCCTGATTTACGACTCGCTCTCCAAGACCGGAAACTCCACCGTGGACCTGGTGCTGATGGAGAAAAAGCTGTTCTGCGAGCAGTACGGCATCCAGTTCAGCTGTCTGGTGGACGGCTCCCGGTTTGACTTCATGGACGAGACCGATATTTACGCCATGCTGGGGAACCTGTTGGACAACGCGATCGAGAGCGTGGTCAAGGAGGAGAAGGAGAAGCGGATTATCACTCTGAACGCCAGCGGACGCGGGGAGATGCTGTACCTGTGCATGGAGAATACCTGCACCTCGCCGGTGACGTTTAAGGACGGGCTTCCGCAGACCAGCAAGGACGACGCTGCCTACCACGGCTTCGGCACCCAAAGCATCCGCTACATCGCGGAAAGCTACGGCGGCACCGTGCGCTTCACGCCCGAGGCAAACTTCTTTGTGGTGGAGGTGCTGATCCCGATCGGGGCCAAGAAGGTGAGCGGGTGAAGTGTGACAGGGGACGGGCCTGAGTGAAGTGTGACTGGGGACGGGTCTGTGTCACAATTTTTGCATGCGTGTGACAGGGGACGGGCCTGTGTCACAATTTTTGCAAAATTGTGACACAGACCCGTCCCCTGTCACACGCTGTCAAACAGACCCCCAAAATTGTGACACAGGCCCGTCCCCTGTCACACGTGCTTTCGTTCAATTTTACCACAAAACCGTACAATTTTACCAGAGGCATTGCACGCCTCTGGTTTTTTTTGTATGGTGGCGTTGCGCGTGAAACAAAGGCGGCGGCCTTCCGGAGGGCCGCTCCCAAAACCAGAAAGGTTTGGGATTTTATCAAAACCTCTAAAGCGGGGCTGATCAGGATCCCAAGAACCTCACCAAAAGGAAATCGATGGAGGAGATATGAAAAACCTGCAGATCAAACACGAGAAAAAGGGAGTTCTCCGTACGATCCTTGGCGTAGTCCTTGCGGCCGGCATGGCGCTGTCCATGATGGCCTGCGGCGGCGGAAAAGAGAGCGCCAAGACGTTAAGTGAAGTCCAGATGATGACGCCCGTCGAGAAAACCACGTACCTGGTTGGCGAGACCTTCGATACGACCGGCATGACGCTGGTTGGTGTTTACTCGGACGGCAGCCGTTCCAAAGTAACGGACTATACCGTTGACAAGACCGGACCGCTCACCAAGGAAGACACCGTGGTGACGATCAAGGCCGGCGATTTCAGTTTTGAACAGGAAATCAAGGTGATTACCCCTGCCGAGCAGGTCGTCATGATCCCGAACAACGGCGTTGATACGCTGGAGATGTTCGCGGACGGTCACATTGCCGTAGTCGGCGGCGCCGGCACGGGCAGTCTGGAACCGGACGAGACCTACTGGAGCTGGGATGGCGAGACCCTTCGCATCTGGCTGACGGTTTACACCGAGCCGAGCGGTCCGAAGGAAGATCACAAGACCGAGATGGAACTGCACAAGAACGAGGTGGGCGACATCACGTTCGAGTACGATGTCCGTGGACGTTGGCACATGAACTATCTGCTTCCCGCATCGGCCATGGAAGGAGTTCTGACTCCCGAAGCCCGTTACCCTATCACGGAATAAGTTAGGAGGCCAAAGAATATGAAAAAGAAAAGTGTTCTTCGCGGCTTGACGAGCGTAACCGCCATGATCGCGGCCATCGCGTTAGGCGCCAGCGTTGCCGCTGTGAACAACGCTCCTGTTATCAATGAGAAGCTCGGCTTTGCCACCAGCAAGCTGGTCTTAAAAGAGGGCGTTGAGGATACGAATGGCGACGGCGTCATCGATGAGAACGATGTCGAAAAGCCCCAGTATTTTAAGAGCGATTATGCGAAAGATGTCAACAACGTAACCGAGGAAGAGATGGCTGCCAAGGATGCTGCCGTAGCGGCATTCGTCGAACTGGAAGCCGAGGAAGGCGCGGTCCTTCTGTTCAACAACGGCGCACTGCCTCTGGAAAAAGGCGCGAGCGTTACCCTTTTAGGACGCAGCACCGTGAACCCTTACTACAAAGGAAGTTCGGGCGGTGGCAGCGGCGGAACCCTGGTTTCTTATCTGGAAGCCCTGCAGGATCCGGAGCGCGCTGGCTTTAAGGTAAACCAGACCGTGGTCGATGCGTACAACGCTGACTCCTCTCCCAGGAGAAACGCGACCGCCCGTATCATCGGCGAGTCCCCGATCTCCGTCCTTACCGATGAAGCGAAGGCTTCCTTCGCAAGCTATGGCGACGCGGCCATCGTGATGTTCTCCCGCGAAGGCGCCGAGAGTAACGACCTTCACACCAACGACTCCGAGGGCATCAGCCAGCTGGCTCTGCACAAGGACGAGAAGGATCTGATGGATCTGGTGCAGCAGTACAAGGAGAACGGAACCTTTAAGAAGGTCATCGTCCTCATCAACAGCGCTCACCCGATGGAAGTCAAGTGGATGGCCGATTACGATGTCGATGCCTGCATGATCGTCGGCGGCCTTGGCGCAAGCACCGGTTTCCGCGGCGTGTCTGACCTGCTGGTCGGCAATGCCAACCCTTCCGGCCGTCTGGTGGACACCTACGCGTCCAACTCCCTGTCCGCACCCGCAACGCAGAACTTCGGCGAATATCGCTACACCAACTACGTCGATGTAGCTAAGAATTCCAGTGATAACGCGAACGACTGTATCTACTACGTAGCGCAGACCGAGGGTATCTACGTTGGTTACAAGTACTACGAGACCCGTTACGAAGACTGCATCTTAAACCGCTTCGGCGCTTCCAGCAACGTCGGCGTGTTTGACTCCAAGGGAGCCTGGAACTACGCGGAAGAAATGTCCTATCCGTTTGGTTATGGCCTTTCCTACACCACGTTCGAGCAGAAGCTCACCAGCGTGACCCGCAACAACGACAACACCACGACCGTCAAGGGTACCGTGAAGAACACCGGCAGCGTTCCCGGAAAGAGCGTCGTCGAAGTGTACGCGCAGACCCCTTACGGCGATTATGAAATCAAGAACGGCGTCGAGAAGTCGGCTGTACAGCTGGTTGGCTTCACCAAGACCGATCTGATCCCCGCTGGCCAGACCGTTGATTTCGAAGTGACCTTCGACAACTACTTCCTGGCAAGCTATGACCGCAACGCGGCCAAGACCTACATCCTGTCTCAGGGTGACTACTATGTAGCCATCGGCGACAACGCGCACGATGCGTTAAACAACATCCTGGCTGCCAAGGGTGCAACCGGCCTGTTTGACATCGATGGAACCGCCGTTTCCGGCGATGCTTCCAAGACCTACAAGTGGAACCAGGCTTCCTTAGATGCCGAGACCTTCCGTTACTCCAAGTCTGGCTACGAAATCACCAACCAGATGGATGAGGTTGATCTGAATTACTATCAGGACGGCCTGATCACCTACCTGACCAGAAGCGACTGGGAGAAGACCTTCCCTGTCAAGGCTACCGAACTCACCGCTCCTGCCAACCTGATCAAGAAGCTGAGTGAAGACGACTATGTGAAGCCGGCTGACGCTCCTTCCGCCGTAGAACTGACCTTAGGCGCGAAGAACGGTCTGACCCTGGCTGATATGTACGGAATTCCTTACGAGGATCCGATGTGGAATGACTTTGTAGACCAGCTGACGCTGTCCGAACTGATCAACATCACGATGGATCAGGGTGGTATCGCTGCAGCCGTGAGCGTAAGTGCTCCTCATTCCGGCAACGGCGACGGCCCCGATGGTATCGCGGGCAACGCGTATGTCAACGAGAGTCTGGCAGCTGCTACCTGGAGCACCGAGATCCTTCGTCAGCTCGGTAACTTCATGGGCGAGGATGCCCTGCTCCGTCACGGCCCTCAGGAAGTATGGTGCCCTGGTAACGACACGCATCGTACACCTTTCGGCGGACGTAACTATGAGTACTATTCCGAGGATGCCAACCTGGCGTACATCCTGACCGGCGCTGAGTGTGCCGCTCTGGAAGCCAAGGGCGTTTCCGCCGGTCCGAAGCACTTCTTCGCGAACGATCAGGAAACCTGGCGTACCGGTGTTGCGACCTACTCCAACGAGCAGGCGTTCCGTGAAATCCAGCTTCGTGCATTTGAAGGCGCGTTCACTGTCGGCGGTGCCACCAGTGTCATGAGCTCCTTCAACCGTGTAGGACCGATCTGGATTGGCCACTACAAGAACATTCAGGACAACATCCTCCGCGGCGAGTGGGGCTTCACCGGCTTCATCATCACCGATGCGGCTGGCTCCAACTCCTACATGCACACCGTTCAGGCCCTGGCTAACGGTACCGACATGTGGTGCTACACCAGCGGCACGGCGGCTGAGAACCGTACCAGAGAGACCAACAAGGCCGTTACCACGGATGATGACGGTAATGTCGTTCAGATCCTGAAGGAAATCGCTCACAGAGTATACTACACCTATGCTCATACCAACATGATGAACGGACTTTCCTCCCTCTACAATGTTGTTCCGGTAACTCCTACCTGGATTTACGGAATTTATGGGCTGAACGCGGTTCTCTGGGCCATTCCTCTGATCCTGGCCATTGTCTACGCTTTAAAGAGCAAAAAGAAGGAGGCTTGATCCATGAAAAACAAGGGTATGCTGATTTCCGCAGCCGCCGGCGTTCTGGCGCTGCTCGTATATGTGATCTACAACCTGGCGATCGGCAAGTTCACGATGGACGTGTTCCTGATGATCCTTGCAGGCGTGGTATTCGCTTTCGTCGCGTTAAAGAGTGATTTCAAGTTCGCTCCGGTTCTGGCCGTCCTGGGCTACTCCCTGGCGATTGGTTTCTACCTCAACAACCGTATCATCATGTTTGAGGAAATGATCAACCACATCGAAGGTATGAACGAGCGTGGCAACATCTTCGCCGTTGTCGTCATCATCTTTGTCCTTCTCTTCATCGGCGCGATCACCGGGATCGGTGCTTCTTTCGCGGGGACTGAGGAAGAGTAAGAGAAGAAGTAAATCGGGTTATGGTGTCACTTTTTAAGCCAATCGCTTAAAAGATGATGTAGCAGGAAGAATTTGACTGTACAGATGAGCAGGCACGTAGCCTGAAAGCATGGGGACGTTCCTTTTTGAGCCGGAAGGCCAGAAGGGGCGCCCCTTTTTTAGGGTAGAAGAGTTGGGGGAAGGCAGCTGGGGCTGTTTTGGCAGGCGGGCCGGGGTTTGGAGTCGGCGGGCTGGGGTTTGTAGTTGTTGGGTAGGGCGCTGTAGACGGCGGGCCGGGGTTTGGAGTCGGCGGGCTGGGCGAGATGCATGGGGTAAGGAAGAATTCAAGGTGGACCCCATGAAATTTTTGTAGCCGGGCCGAGCGAGATGCATGGGGTAAGGAAGAATTCAAGGTGGACCCCATGAAATTTTTGTAGACGGCCTGGGCGAGATGCATGGGGTAAGGGAGAATTGAATGGAGACCCCATGAAATTTTTGTAGACGGGCTGGGCGAGATGCATGGGGTAAGGAAGAATTCAAGGTGGACCCCATGAAATTTTTGTAGACGGGCTGGGCGAGATGCATGGGGTAAGGAAGAATTCAAGGGCGCCCCCATGAAATCCTTGTTTGCAGTCGCTGCAAAATGCATGGGGAAAGAGAAAATTGAGGGGCACCCCCATGAAATCCTTGTTTGCGGCCGCAACGAAATGCATGGGGTAGGGGAGAAGAGAGAGGTTACCCCATGCAAGGACTCTACAATAGGTATTGTTTAATGATGCGATGGACAATCTGCACATCTAAAGGTTGACGAAAAGTTTCCGCAGTTGTAATAAGATTTTTACCCGGATAGATCCCGGCTGTGATGTAGGCTTTTTCCTTAGCAATGGCTTTTTCTCTGTAGTCATGATCGTCCATCAGACCAAAATGTTCCCAGTAGACCTCTTTTCTTTCGCGGACGTTCAGACACATGAAATCCGGATAGACAGTAATCTTTCCAAGCTGGGCAGGATATTCGTAACGATAAGGAATGTGAAACCTGTTCAGAGCATCAGCAATGAGAATTTCAGACTTGGAGCGAACGCGTTCCCCTTTACTCGTGAAAAAACTGGTGGTATCCTCAGTAAAAGGCTTGGGCTCGTAGGGCGTGTTCTTCCAGGCTTCAACAAACTGCTTGTCAGGAAGATAAATAGGAGCGATAAGAGCTTGCCTGGCCGGAGTTAGCGTCTCGAAGACGTCTTCGGCGGTTCCGCTCGTGCGAACATCAAGCAGCGATTTCAGACTGTTCAGCTCAGCGATGGCTTTGGCCAATACTGCTTTGTCATAAGATTTCTGTGCAAGAGCCTTTGCGAGAGAAAGATTTTTTTTTCGCACATAGAATCCTTGCGGTATTTCGGGCGTGAAGGCATAATATTGGCAGGTACTTCTGCATTTGGTTGCTTCGAGCCATCCTTCGGGCGCATTTTCGAGGCTTTTCTGCTTTTCGGAGATAAGCTGCTCCAGGTATGTTATACGTTTTTCTATTTCTGCTTGAAACGACATAATCGAACGGTCTCCTTTTTTATGAAAGCAATTGCGAGAGTCCGAAGGATGAAGCAATTGCTTTCGGTTTTCATGGTATGTGTAGCAGCGTGCAGCGCTGCATGGTTTTTTTTCGGTTACTTACGAAAAGAGGATTGGGTCATAAGGACAAATGTGCAAACATGACCCCATTATACAAAATATAGGATACTATTCAATCCTCAATAATGTAGATTTTTATTGTTAATATTGCACTTGCTTCTTATTCTCTTTTGCTCATTGCATCACAAGGGGCGGGCAAAAGCGAGGCTTGACATAAGCCGCGTGCGGATAGTAGGGTATCTGTATCTAAACATGCAGGTACAGAAGGAAACGGATGATGAAGAAAAAAATTGCTTCGATATCGTTTATAGCGCTATGTCTCGTTGGGCTTCTGGCAGCTTGCGGGCCGTTTTTCGGGCAGACCAGGCCTGATACTGAAAAGATGAACAACACACAGGAAGCCAATTTTGTCGATGGTGCGGAGAAGCATGCTTCAGCAAGCGAGAAGAAGTATTCTTCAGCAAGCGAGAAGGAGCATTCTCTGGCAAACGAGAAAGTGCATTCGCTATCAAGCGAAAAAGAATACTCTTCAACAAGCGAAATCCTTTTGACTATGATTGCCTCCGATCGATATACGTTGGCGGATGAGTATGCGTATCAGATGTATGTGCAGCCAGGCAGCGAAGTCCGCTTTTTGCTGTATCCGGTGGAAGGGTATGTCATTACCGGCACGGATTACGAAGGCGGGAGGGTTTCGGAAGGACCGAATGGGGGCACCATTGTTGTTCTTCCTGCTGTCTGGTATCCGACGAGAGTGCAGGTACTGTGCGAAAAGGATGAAAACATCCGGACGATCTGCTACGATGCGGGTGAGGGCGAGTGCCTGGATGGTGCATCCTCCTACCTGGTGCATGCTCAGTTGAACGGACATTTGTATCCCAATACGGACATTGGCCTGGATCGGATGAAGAGAGAGGGGTATACCCTCGTGGGATGGAATACAGAAGCGGACGGAAGCGGAACGTACATTGGTCTTGGCAGCCGGGTCGCTTATCCTCAGGAAAAAGGCGATACAATGCTGAGCACAGAAGCTCGCATAGCGGGCGATCTAAAGGATAGTGTAAGGGGAAGTGAGGTACTGACACTCTATGCCCAGTGGGCGCAGTGGAGTGAGGCGGAACGATTTTTATTCCGGGAGGAAGATGGCGGTGCCGTTATTATCCGTTACCTAGGGGCGGAAGGAAGTTTCACGAACGAAAGTGCGCCAAGGCTAGAAAACCAAGAAACAGCAGCAGGCGTGGAGGCCATCTTGAATGTTCACTCTTCCGGCGAAAGCATATCACAGGAAACAGTTATACCTTCCGGCGAAAGCACACCACAGAATGTGGTCATTCCCGCGATACTGGGAGGACTTCCGGCTAAAAAAATTGGGGCAGGCGCTTTTCGAGGTGCAACGATCAAAAGTCTGGTTCTGCCACCGGACATAGAAGAAGTGGAACCGGAAGCCTTTTGCAACTGCACGATTGAGGAGATTTTCTTCTTCGACCGGATATTGAACTTCCCGGATAGCGCGTTTGTTGAAACAAACATTCCACGTGTGCATATCAATGCAGCGCAGCCTCCCAGATTTGCCGGTTCAGGGCCTTTATCGAACTATGCAGATAAAGTGGATCTTCTTATGCAGAATGAAAACAGGAAAAAGATCGTGTTGTTTGGAGGTTCCGGGACATTCTACTCCGTTCTGGCCGAGCGGATGGAGGAAAAGCTGAAGGAGACGGGTACTTTCGGAAATATGGACGTTTTGTCGGAAGACAGAGGCAGAGAAGACAATCCTTCTTTCGATGAGTACATCGTCCTGAATTTGGGCATCAATGGCTGGTTTCCGGCGCTGCCTCAGCTGGATATCCTGCGAACCTATATGCATAAGGGGGATGTACTGCTGCACATTCCGGAAATGTCCAGCGCGCAGCAGTTGTTCGCGGATACCTGTTTTGCCATTCCCTGGAAAACGGATGCCGAAGAACAGTTCGATGACCGGTTTTTGCGCTCACTGGAACTGAATTATGGGCTGATTTCACTCATGAATTTACAGGAATGTCCGGGCTTTTTTGACAGCTTTTCCCGTTTTAATCAGGAACGACAGAGCCGGGAGGCCACGGAATATTCGGATTACAGTCATTTTATCAATGCTCATGGAGACTACCAGGGAAACAAACTTCCTTATGAAGAGAATGTGAGTATTACACAAGAAGCGGACATTCGACCGGAGCTTTTGACAGAGGAAACCTTTACGAGGATGAATGTAATTTATCGTACATTCATGGAGCGGGGCGTAAGAGTGGCAGTTGCCTATGCCGCCGTGAATGAGGATGCCTTAAAGGAAAAGGGAGATTACGTGGAGAAGGCCAGAATGTTTGACAGTATACTCCGGCGAGGCATTTTGGATGAAGCAGAGGGTGAGAAAACGAGAAAACCGGACATTGAAATGGGAGCGGCGGACAAGGAGGTAAAAATCGCAGATCCTGGACCCAAAACGGCGGACATTTCGCTCGGACCAGCCATCATTGAGAACATAGAGGATTCCTTTTATCCCGGCGGCGTTTTCTATAATTCAGATTGGCACCTTTCCTATGAAGCGGACTGGAAAAACACGGATGTGATTACAAAGGGGCTGGCCGCTTTCTTGCAGTAAGATATTAGAACACAGATGTGAGTACAAAGGGCCTTTCTGCTTTCCTGCAGTAGGACATGAGAATATCGATTGCTAAATCACTGGCTATAAAACTTGTCTGGATCTCTTGATAGCAAAGTTACAGGCTAAGCGCAGCAAGAAGAAACTAAGTGTGACAGGGGACGGGCCTGTGTCACAAAAGCTGACAGGGGACGGGCCTGAGTAAGACAGGGGACGGGTCTGTGTCACATTTTCAACGAAAATGTGACACAGGCCCGTCCCCTGTCACACAGACCCGTCTCCTTCTCCAACGAAAATGTGACACAGGCCCGTCCCCTGTCACATTTTTACCATCCTGCTTTTACGCATTGACCAGCGGTTCCCCGCACTCATACAACGCATCATTCACTTGCTGACAATTCCAGCCTTCCTGAAAAGCATACTTAAAAATCGCATCCCGCTTGACCCGGACATACAGATCGGCATATCCGCTTTTCTCCAGAAGCATTTTGCGTTCAGTTTCGCTGCAGGAAAGGCTTAGGCACAGACAAAGGATGGTGTCGCGGGACGGCTTTCTGTGCCCTTTTAGGATCTGATACAGATAGTAGTCGCTCATTCCGGCGCGCCTGGCCAGTTCCGCTTTCTTTAGCTTCCGTTCCTTGCGCAGCGCTTCGATTTGAGCGCCAATGTCCGGTTGAACCATCTGCCCTTTATGAAGCTGCAAAAACTGAGATAAATCCAGACTTTCATTCAGTGCTTTTTGCAATTCCTGTGTTTCTTGACCCATCGTGCTTTTACCTCGATTTATAGAGGTGCTTCGCCTTCTTCTTCCAGCTTTTGA
>JAEEGL011089355.1_pt1 | contig 11374 bp, 7 predicted proteins | sample 9134231 | NCBI WGS metagenome assembly JAEEGL01 (sample SAMN16246548, study PRJNA631951) | gut metagenome | biome: gut microbiome; feature: rumen; material: fiber-attached | host: Bos | place: Iran: Karaj | collected 2018-10
CATTCTAGGAGACCTGCTGCCTCGCTGGGGGAGCGGCAATATTCTCATCGGCAAAGGTGAATTGCCTGGATGGTTCTGGCAAATCAACGGTAATGCCACAATAAACGGCAACAGCAAAGGTTTCTCGGTTGAGACAAAGGCAAAAGAAACCGTGATAGCAAATGTCAAAACGCCTTCGGTGATGTCTGGTCGCGAATATTGCCTGCGTCTTGGAGGAAAAGGCAATAAGTCACTACAGGCCATTGCCGAATTAAAAATGCTGGATGGAGCACAACATCAGATTGGCGAACCGCTACTGTTCCGTCTAAAAAGTGACGCCGACAAGCAATTCATAAGCAACTGGTTCTTTTCCGTGCCGCCGACAACGATGCTTGTGGAACTGACTGTCAAATACATTCTCGATGGCGAAACAACGGCCTCTTTTGACACGCCAAGGATTTTCGTCAACAAAAAGAGAAAATAAACAAATGAAAAAGATAGTTATTATATTAACATTGTCAATTCTTGCAGGATTTGGCGCAGATTATCCCGCCAGACTGATTCGAGGCGAACATGGGATGCGTTTGGAGATAAACGGCAAGCCTGTCTATCCTCATGCGTCCAGATTTCTGCCAGAATTCCGCTCCGACAAACACATTATGACAGACCCGAGTCCTTTTAAGGAGTTTTCTGCCAAGGGAGTGAAAATCATGTTCGTTGGCACTTCGCTCGGATGGCAAGGAGACGGACAGTTTAATTATGATTTGATTGACAGTTACATTCGAAAAGCCTTGGAAGAACCATCCGTATATATAATTCCAGCAATTGATCTGGGCCGTAAAAACTCATGGTGGAGAGAGGCGAATCCTGACGAGCGTTATATGCGCATGCTCAATGGAAAACTTACGCCACGCGACGGCGCGTCATCCACGGCATCGTTTTTCAGTGACAAATTCAGGGACGAGGCGTCAGTGGCCCTTCGCAACTTCATCAGGCATGTCGAGGAGATGGGCTGGGCGGCGCGAATCATCGGCTATCAGGTCAACTGGGGAAGAGCCTCAGAGTGGATTGCATGGGAACATTTGTCCGACATGAATCCACACGCCTTGGCAAAATTCCACGAGTTTCTGCGTGAAAAATACCATGGCGACATCAACGCATTGCGTAAAGCATGGAAAGACGAAACTGTCAATTTCGACAACGCCCTTCCCGCCGACAACATGATGCAGACATCTTCTAAAGACGGCTACATCATCGATCCCGCAGAGGGACGGCGCATCCCTGACTACGTTGCGTTCTACCGTCGGCGCACAACAGACATGCTACTGCATTTCATGGGAGTAGTCAAAGACGCCACGAACGGCAAGGCCCTTGTTGGGACATATGCATCGCCTGGATACTCCTACCAAGAGTTTGAGCGCATCGCCGCATCAGACAAACTTGATTTCGGCGTTTCAAGTTCCTTCTATTTCAACAGAGAGATAAATGGCGTTTCGCTTACCCAAGCCGTTTCTCTGGAGACATTTAGGAAAAACGGCAAACTCTACTGGCATGACGCGGACGCACGCACCTACCTCTGGCCTGATGAACGTTGGGGGGTCAGCAAAAACATCTACGAATCCCTGATGTCCTCTCTCCGCCGCGACTTTGGCGGCGTCTTTGTAAAGCAGATGGGAATCACATGGTTCAGCCTGCATCCCGAACGCAACGTCTTCAACGACCCTGCAATCATGGATGACATCGGCAGAATCCGTGCCGTCTGCGACGCCTCACTACAGATAGACGCTGACTTCTCCAGCGTCGCGGAAACCGCAGTCATCTACGATCCTGAAAAATTCCGCACCCCCTATCGCAGCAACGCCCCGCTTCATATCAATTATATCAAAATGGGAATCCCAGTCGATTTTTACCCTTTGAACGACTTGCGGCATCTTGTTAATGCCCAAAAGCAATACAAACTGATCATTCTATTGGGATGCGGCTATATGACACCACAGCAACGTGATTTCATCAAATCCATGCGCAATGACAACAGGACATTGCTCTTCATGTACGCCAACGGCATAGCCGAACCAGACGGTTTCTCCACAGCCGCAGCAGAAGATTTAAGTGGTTTCAAATATGATTTTGAATTAGGAGCAGGTAGAAAAATAAACATTCTTCCGAAATGGCAAAAATCATTTGGCTCCTCCATGCCGCTGCTCGGCCAAATCGACGCCCCAGAGGGGGCAAGACGACTCTGCATCATTCCCGTCTCTGGCGATGAAGTCATTGCGACAGACGACAAAGACGGAATGGCGGCATGGGCGATGCATAAACATCCAAACTGGACATCCATTCAATTTCCAGGCTACCAGACCTACCCTTCGACTTTGCGCAAAATCGCCGAATTGGCGGGAATAAGCATAATCTATCCATACAGCGACAGTTCATACCAAAGTTGCAAAGAGTTCGTCAGCGTAACAGGCGGCGTCGGCGGAAACAGAAAACTCACCTTGAAAAGCGAGGCAATCTACGACATTTTCAGCGACCAGATAATCAAGCCTGCTGACGGAACATTTACCGTCAGGTTCCTGCCATACGAAACAAAACTGCTTTTCGTCGGCAGCCAGAACCGCATACAACAATTCCGCAAGGTGTACTTAGAGAATCTAATAGTCCAGTAATCTTACTATGGAGAATACAAACATGAAAAAGATTCCAGTCAGTTTAATCATCGATGACGGCGGCGTAGTCGATATGTCATATTTTTACCACCAGTCGGCATACCCCCACGAGTTGCTGGTGCCAATGTCATTTGCAAAAAACTTTGCGAGAGTCTGCCGCAACAATGGCGTCAAAGGCAAATTTTCAGTCATTCCAATGCCTGGCGGTCTTGGACGTCTTGACAAAAAACTGATCAGGGTTCCCATGCGGCTTGTCAAGAGCATGCTTCAATTCATACGCAATGAAATAGAGCCGTGTTTTTCCATCACGCCTGAGATATTGACCCACGACGTGGCATACGATCTTGCAAATGAAACGTATTGCCATGTTTACGAGGATGTCTATTTCTCCAAATTGAATGCGCAGGAGATAGCAGACTACATCGGTCTGGCATTGGAGATTCTGTGCAATGTGGGCCTGCATCCGACAGGCGTAACAGCGCCTTGGCACTGCGGCCTCGACAAGGAGCAGAACTACGCCGAAGGCATCGGCAGTGCATTCAAGAAGGTGCTTGGCCGAAACTGGAGTTTCTATTTTCTGCACAGCAGATACAAATTGAGCAAAACCTTCTGGAACGAGCCCAAACTAATGTGCGACACTGAAACCGCAGGCAAAGTCGTGACCATTCCAAACAATACCTTCGATGCTTTCTACGGAACAACACAACCCACCACACGCCGCGCCGCCCGCGCCAGTGCGAAGGAGAACATTGACATGATTCTCAGCCCCGACGGACGCTCTGGCATGGCGCGCGACCTCTTCGAGCAGGGCCATCCCATCATTCTGATCAGCCACTGGCAGCGTCTCTATTCCGATGGGACACAACTTGGCCTCGAAGGACTGGAGATTCTATTGCAGCGCATCAATAAGGTCTTCGGCTCACAAGTGGAATGGAAAACCTTCGAGGAGATTGCGCAGGATTACATTTGAATGCGCCTTTAGCGGTAGTTTTTTAAATACTCCATATAATCCTGATAGGCCCTTTTCGTCTTGTCATTTCGGCGCGGGCAGTAGAATCCCTGATATCCCCAACTGATGTTGCACTCACTGTATTTGCTCATGAGTTCCAGTTTGGTTTTCAAACGTTCTATTGGCACGGAACGCCAGTATTTGGCGCACTCAGGAGTATTGCAGTTACCATTCGGACCAAAACGCTGGAAGAAATCCTGCGCAGAGGCAACCTCCAGTTCGCCTGTTTCAACATTTCCCCAGAAACGACAACCGTTTTCCTTGCAGGCTCTTGCGTATGCCGCGATATAAGGCTCTGTGTCCTTTGCAGTAAAGAACGAGAGATGCTGTCCTCCATTGTCCTGCAATGACAGTATGTCAAAATGGCTATAGGAAATCATGTCGCTCCAGAAGTCGTAGTAATCCTGTGGCGTTTTTCTGCCGACATTCATAATGAAACCCTCCGTTGGAGGATTGAAAAACGGGGAGGCGACAACTGGCAGGTTAGGCGACTTCTCCTTGCAGATTTCCACCGTTGCCTTATAGACTTCTCTCAGACTGCGACCCAAATCGCCATAAAATAGACAGAATTCATAGTCAATGTACCAACCTGCAAAAGAAGAATAGTGACCGTAGCGGCTAAAAAGCAGGTCAACGTATTTCTTGACAAGTTTTGCCTCGTCGGCGACAATCAAGGGTGCGGTGAACCAGTTCGGATGGCCGCCTGTCGCTATAATGACCTCCATGCCGCGCAACTCGCATTCGCGATAGATGAAATCCAGCATGTCATTCGAGGCCCTGCCTGGAGTCTTCACGGCAAATGGAATGCCCGTGAAAAGCATCACCTTCTTCAAGCCCGCCTGACACATTTCATCCAAATCTCTTCTCCAGACATCGGCGTCGATTCCGTAAACATCCGCATAGATATCCTGAAACAACGATCGTTCAAGATTAAGCAGCACACCATTGAGCAAAGCAGGACAAGACACTTTGAAATCTCCTCATGATTAAAAAACAGCATACTATGACTGTCATTGAACAAATTGCAAATCGGATATGTGATATAATTTTCAAGAATAAAAAAATGGAAAAATCATTTGTTTTATCATTTTGCACTATTATATTAGGGTCATTCTAAACCTAAACGGGTTTAGGTTTTCACGGATATAATACCATATATAAAGGAAGGTATACAGTGATAGAGAAACGAAAAGAGAGCATCAAACGGCTTCTGATAAGATACATACGGGATAACAATCTTGCCAAGGGAATGAAACTGCCTGGTCAGACGGAACTGCGGACCATGTTTGGATGTGGCGTCACTACATTGACAAGCGCCATCCACGAACTGTGCGCGGAGCAGATGGTCGAGACGCGAGACAAGGTAGGAGTGTATGTTCTGAACGCTGCGGCGTCGGGCACGAAGGGACGCCGCATAGGCATTGTCACAGGAAGCATTTCGGGAAGTCCTTACTACGCATTCCTCAACATGTATCTTGAGGAGACATTGAGCAGGAGCGACTGCGGCACAATATGGTTCCATCAGAATGAGAAGTCATACGAGAAGGTGCGAAATGGCTTCAATGACATGCCAGGCCTTAAACAGGCAGTCGATTCGGATGGTCTGGATGGTGTGTTCTCGACCATATACTGCACAGAGGAAGTTGAGAGGCATCTGGAAAAACATGGAATCAAACTTGTATATCTTTCAGCGAATTTTCCTGCAGGCAACACCATCATGCTTGACAATGGAGGCATGGTAGAAAAGTCCGTGCATCATCTGCATTCTTTGGGTTTTCAGCGCATAGAACTGCTGACAACAGAGCGTTTCGGATTTGCGGCGGACGCATTCATGAGGGCGATGAACGAATGTCGTCTTCCTGTCTCCAAATCGAATGTGCATGACAAGGGATTCGGTGACGCCAACAGCGAAATGTATATAACATGGCTGGAAGGCATTTTCAGAGAATGGACGAAACTGCCTCTTGAGAGGCGTCCCGATGCGCTGATAATCCTGGACGACATGATAGCCTGCCGTCTGTACTTTTTCCTGTTACAGGCCAATATACTATGGCGTCCGAGGCTTGTCACCGTCAACAACAAGAATATAAACATCCCATTCGACAAGAAGCACTCTGACTATTGGGAACTGGACATACGCGCATTTGCGGAATTCGCTGTCGCTCAATTCATCAAGATGCTTCAGAGCGGAAATGATGCATTGAAGGAGAGACTTTTCTTGCCCAGGTTCATTCAGTGTGCGCCTCCCGAAGAGACGCCGCTGTAAGACGAGTGTCTAATAAGAAATAATTAGCAATCAAAAAGGAGAAAAACATGAAAAAAGCATTCCCCCAGTCCAGAAAACAGACGAAATTTGTTCACGCTCATTGAGTTGCTTGTCGTCATCGCCATCATCGCCATACTTGCGTCGATGCTGCTGCCTGCGCTAAGCAAGGCTCGCGAGAAGGCAGACGCAATCAGCTGTACCAGCAACATGAAGCAGTTTGGCATAGCGATGGCCATCAAGACCAACCATGGCGAATTTGCCATCGAGACGATTCATCGCGATGGAATCTGGGCGTGGATGAAGAACGGTGACTTCATCGCCGACAATGTCCGCAAGGTCTCCCGCGACGGCGAGCTCATCTTCTCCTGCGACTCCGACAACATTGTCGTTATTCGCGGAATGGACCGTTGGCTTATCCGCAACTGCTCCACAAAGCCCGCGAAAATTACATTCCTCTCGAAATGCCTGAAGGATGAGGCTCTGCCAAAAGGCAAGTGGGTGCGTCAGCAACGCGAAGAGGCCCCTTATTGCGCAAATGGTTCCGTCACCCTTGAGATTCCCGCCGACGAACTGTTCGTAAGCGGTATCCCTCTCTACACAGAAGAGTGATTCGCTAACGGGATCCCCCCCCAACATGAACCACAATCATTCCAAAACAAATGAAAGCCGTTGGCAAACAAAGAGTTTGTATATATATTAATCGAGGTAATTTCAAAACTATCATTGAAATGGACTTCGCCTGGCACACACCTGCATCTGTGCGTCATGCGCTGCCCATTTCGCGCTAGTTTTGAAACTACCTCGATCTTAAACTTTCATCTGTAACTATCCAAAGATGAATGTGCAATGAAAAAACTCCAGCAAAAACTCACTCGCGAACTGACGGAAAACATCATCCCCTTCTGGATGGAGCACAGTATCGACACTAAATGCGGTGGTTATCTAACATGTCTTGAACGCGATGGACACCCTTATGATACTGAAAAACAACTTTGGATGCAGTGGCGCGAAGTCTATATGTTCGCAGCACTCTTCAATCGTCTTTCCCCCAAAGATGAATATTTGAAAAATGCGCTTTGGGGATATGATTTCCTTTATAGGTATGGACGCAGGAAAGATGGCGGCTATCACTATCTTCTTGACAGGCATGGGCGCGTTCTGTCCGATTATGCGGATGGAGCCGAAATTTTCACAGGCAGTTTTGTTGCCATTGCATGCGCGGAATTATACAGAGCAACTGGCGAAAAACGCTTTGAAGAAGAGGCGTTCCATGCTCTGGATTATTATCATAACGCTATTGCCACCAGCAGTAATCCAATTTCTGATGGAATGCCTGTTTGGAGCCATCTGGCCCATCCAATGATTGAGCTGAATGTGCTGCAAACCATGAGAAATGCATTTGGCAACCACGTTTCAGACAAGAAAATATCCAATTGCATTGCGGAGATTTTTACCTATCAGCATCCAGAATACGGCGTATTCATGGAAAACCGTCTGATAGACGGCTCCTTCGATTTATCATGTCAGACAGGTCGTTTCACCAATCCAGGACATCCGTTGGAAGGTCTGTCATTCATAATGGAAGAGATCCGTCTTCGTAAAGGAAAGGATGACACCTTTGTAGAAACGTACCTGACACGAAGCCTTGATGCCGTTAAAAAAGGATTTAAGTATGGATGGGATGCCGAACAAGGCGGCATCTGGTATTTCAAGGACATTCTTGGCAAGCCTGTGGCAAAGCACGAATGCATGCTCAAGGCATGGTGGCCGCAGAATGAAGCAGCAACAGCCGCCCTGAGAGCCTACGAACTTAGCAAGGATACAGATTTTCTGGAAATGTTCCAGCAAATTGAGGACTATTCATGGAAGCATCATCGTGATCCTGAATATCCAGAGTGGTTTGCATATACGGCTGTTGACGGACGGCAAATCCATTCATACAAAGGAAGCCGTTTCAAAGGCTTCTTTCATATTCCACGACATTTGCTTGATTGCATGGAAATCTGCAGTCGACTTTCCGCAGGTAAATAAAGCAAACATCGGACGCGCGTGTGTAAGCATCGACGGCCTAACAAGCCGCATCGCTCGAGCCACTCCTAGTTCTGTGCTTCGGGCGCAGCCCGAAGGAAATGGCACGGGCGCAGCCCGAAGGAAAAGCCCTAACTGGCGGCTGCGCCGCCAGCACAAGACAAGGAGCAAGGCGATGGACAAGGCCGCTCCGCCGTAGCAACGGCTGGCTGTGCCCGCATTTCGCGTCGCCGCTGTATCGCGCTGGCCGCTCCCTGTTCTGTGCTTCGAGCGCAGCCCGAAGGAAAAGCCCTAACTGGCAGCTACGCTGCCCGCACAGGACGAGGAACCTGGCGGTGGATAAGGGCCGCTCGGCCATGGCAGCGGCTGGCCGTGCCTGGCGCCTTTTCTATTTTATGCGGTAGAGTTCGACATTGTCGAAGAACACTTTCCCCTTTGATTTTGCTGTTCCAAGTTGGAATATGAGCCTCACTTCGTATGGCGGCGTGAAGAAAAAGCCGTCGATTTCCCCCCATTTGTCCTTGACGCTCTTCGGGGGAAAGAAGACATAACTGTTGGCGTCATCCCACCCCTTGTCGTCCTGAGTGCGGAAACGCATGGTGAGCGTGGCATTGCTCTCAATGGGATCCTCTATCTTGTACTTTGCGCGGACAAAATACATTCCAGGCTGGAGTGTGACGTCCTGAAGAATGCAGGCGTTGTCGGAGTCCGCGAACCATGCGCATGACTTTCCGTCCTCCGCACCGCTCTCGCTTATGCCGCATGAGCCGAAATTGCGCCTCCAGAAGTTCCAACTGTCCGCCCCGAGCGTTATCGTGTCAGTCTGCTTGACGCCGCTCTTGTTTCCATGCGCCTCGAACGACGGATTTTTCACGATATTCTGATATGCAGCAGGATTCTCGCGCTGCTTTTGCACAAACGCAAGATATACTGGATATGCCTTTATTATGTCGTTGTTCTCGAATGGCGCGGCAAGCAGTTCGAGATGCTTGCGTGACTTCTGAGACAGTTCGCGGCCTTTGGCACGGTTCAGCGCATCGCGGCACTTCTCGACGTATCCGCACTGCACCAGCGCATACCATGATTTGTTCCCATTGGTGTGGTACACGGCGGGAACTGGTGACGCATTCCATGCGATTTCCGCCAACGAAAGATACTCTTCCACATCGTCGGCTGCCGCTCCGAAGACACGCTCTATCGCGTTCCTGCGCAACTTCTTGACATCCTGATACGGATTCCACAGCAGTTGGTTGATCACCCAGAAATAGATGTCGTTGGCATCCCAAATGCTTGTGATTGTATTGCGATTGTTATGCCTGAATATGCGTTTGCGCGTCGGCTCGTCCTGAATGATTTCGCTATAGGCGGAGCGCAAGCCGCGCTCGTATGAGAAGCGATAGTCGTTCGCCGTGTTCACATCGACTGGCCTTGAATAGTCATTCGAGAGGCCATGGTAGTCGTACAGCACGATTTCGTTGACCTTGCCGATGTCAAGCCAACTCTGCAGTCGCTTCATGGAGTACTCGTTCTGCGGAGCATAGACGGGATATTTGATGTTCTTGTATGGAGCCGTGCAAATCACGCGGACATTCTTCTCCACTGGCACGGCAGGCGCTATCTCGCAGAAGAGATAGGCGTATGTGCTGACGCCAAGCCCTGGATGGTTCTTCTGAAGATATCGTGCAATCTCGTTGAGGAACATGAAGACGCGCGTCGATATGAAACGAGGGTCATCCTGCGTCAGCGTGCTTCCGTCAGAAAGTTTGATTGGCGCCCTGCATTTCTGGCATTCACAGAACACTTCGTTGTCCTCCACGCTGACCGAAATCCACTTGTCATTCGGACGGTGTTTGATGGTTGACTCCAGACATCCAAGAAACGCCTTCAGCATCTCAGGGTTCGTGAAGCACAACTGCGTGCCGACATGGTACTCATGCTTCGGCTCCTTGCGCACTCCGCCAACCATCGCGTAGAAATCTGGATGCTTCTCCCAGAAATTCGACCAGTGCATGTAGTGGTTTATCATATTGTGGCCGTATATCGCCTCCTGCCAGATTCCCCAGTCGTTGCGGTTGGCGAGAAGAGTCTTGTCCTTCGGTGCCGTACACCAATTGGCGCAGTTGCGTATCGCCCACATAACCTCTTTGGTAGGCACAGGATAGTCTATCTTCCATCCGCGCAGGAGCATGAGCGGCATGTCCATGTAGTCGCAATCCTTGAGCGAAAGCGTCGGAGTCGGCGTGAAGACCGTGCCTATTTCAGGGTCGGGCCGAAGCCAGATGATATCCGTGTTGCGCATAAGCAACCTGTAGATGCCGTTGAGGACGCCCTTCGGAATTCCGCCGTAGATGTAGAGGTCGTTCTCGTGCCGCCTGACGGCATAGCCGTCCGTCGTCCCCAAAGTCGTGAAATCCTTTTCATGGTACTGCCGAACGAAATCCGAAGTTCCCAGATGGATATGGTTTGCCAACGTGCCAGGCGACTGGACTATCGGCAACTCCGCTCCCGTTATCTCCTTCACCCACAGTTGCAGTTCGTCAGCGGCATGGCGTATGGTGGCATGAGGCTTGTCGCCTGTAACGATGTCCGCCACAGGCTTCCCATTTTCTGTGACTGGAAACGGCGTCGCCAGACAGCATAGCGACAGCAAAAGAAACAGTACGAATGGTTGTTTAAGCATTTTAACTCTGGTGTTTGTTTATGGTAATTGAAAAACGAAAATAATGCGCCAACCAACAAATAGGTTCGACACCATGCATCTGTAATTTAATCATTTTCCTACCATTTGCAAACATCATTCTAGTACAACCATGGTTATTACTCCTCTGCAGCAATTTTCACTTGTACGCTCTTGCCGCCAGATGTGCCAACGGGCTTGATGGTGCTCGGTGTGCGAATTGGCGAGACCGTCTTGCTCGTCGCCTTCATGCGTTTTTCATTGGCAATTTTCTCCTCTCTTAACTGCCGTGCAATCTCCGCCTTCTCCAGAATGTCGAGAAAACTGCGCCATGCCCGAAGCCCTTCTTCACGTGAGCAGCCACCTCTGCATTCCGCGATGTCAGCGGCATCTTTTTCATTCGTCTTGAAATCCTCAGAGATAAACGACGCCCAATACGAGCGGAGCGTCTGAAACAGTCTCTCGTCATCTTTAGTCATTTCATTCAAAGACGGCTGAAGGGCTGGACTGCCTTGCGGCAGTTCACCGCACATTCTCCAGATGAAATACGGAATCTCTGGGCGCGACGACGCATAGTGCATAAACGGCTTCAGCGCATTCACGGCGACGCAGGCGTTTTGTTCTCCGTAATAGTGGAACCGCGCCTTCAGGAGCGCAATGTCCAGACTGCGCAGATGCGAATTCTCAAAATCGGCGATGGCATTCCGCCACGCCTCAAGACGCACGTCGCTTCTGTGCAATCTGCAATC
>JAEEGL011837200.1_pt1 | contig 11374 bp, 10 predicted proteins | sample 9134231 | NCBI WGS metagenome assembly JAEEGL01 (sample SAMN16246548, study PRJNA631951) | gut metagenome | biome: gut microbiome; feature: rumen; material: fiber-attached | host: Bos | place: Iran: Karaj | collected 2018-10
TCGTGGACTCCTTACCCGTGCTTGTAGTTGTCGTAGCCGTGGACTTGGTAGTGCTGCCGGTGGTAGAAGCCGTGGTAGTCATGGACTCCTTACCCGTGCTTGTAGTTGTCGTAGCCGTGGACTTGGTAGTGCTACCGGTGGTAGAAGCCGTCGTGGTCGTGGACTCCTTACCCGTGCTTGTAGTTGTCGTAGCCGTGGACTTGGTAGTGCTGCCAGTGGTAGAAGCCGTCGTAGTCGTGGACTCCTTACCCGTGCTTGCAGTTGTCGCAGCCGTGGACTTAATCGTGCTGCCGGTGGTAGAAATCGTTGTTGTCGTGGCTGTAGTCTTAGTTGAAGATGAAGTTGCCTTTGTTGTTGAAGCTGTAGACGTTGCAGTTGAGGCTGTTGTTTTGGTGGTGGAGGTCGTAGAGGTCATTGTAGTCGATGTCGTTGTGGTGGTCGTTGAGCTTGTCGTTGGCTGCGTTGCAGTAGATGCCGTTGAACTTGTTGTAGTTGTAGTTGAAGTAGTAGTGCTCGTAGTAGTAGAGGTACTTGTGGTGGTAGTAGTAGTTGTGGTAGTAGTGGTAGTTGTAGTAGTGGTTGTGGTAGATGTTGTCGTGGTATACAGTTCAACGCTTCCGTCATTGAGCATGACATATACCGTTTGCGGCGCACAGTTGATAATATCTGGAGATGAGAGCGTTATCTTATAGCTGCCGGTAAGAGCTGTGTCAGATATGTTGAACACAAGAGTGAACAGCGTACCTGTGTCTGTTATGTCAGCAGTCGCAAGGTCATTGCCGAATGAAAGCCTCGTCTTGCCCGTATTAGCTATAGGAACAGACCCGTTATCTGGCGCGAGCTCATCGTTATATTCCATGGAACTCAGCACCAGTGCCTTACTGTCCCACTCAATGTCAAGAACGCCCGACATATAGCCTCCGTTGCGGACTGAGCTGACAGGGACGCGGACCTCCGCGCCCTTGACGAGCTCCGCTGTAACGTTATCAGCCGAAAGCTCGAGCACCTTTGAGCTGTCCACAAGGTCGATGTATCCTGCGTTATAATATGTCGGAACTGCGCTGAGATCATCGGATATAACATCGGGAGAAGAAAGATAGACCTCGTGCTTGCCTGCCGAAGCAGTATTCCTTACAGTGAACACAAGGCTGAAAAACTTGCCGGTGCCGATGATATCCTCGTTGGCGAGGTCATTGCCGAAGGAAATGCGAGTTTTTCCCGTTTTGCTTATAGCGACGCTGCCATTATCGGGGGCGAGTTCGTTGTTGAAGATGATGTTTTCCAGTTCGAGAGCCGAAGCGTCCCAGTTCACGTCTACAGTGCCTGAGATATAGCCCGTATTAGCTGTAGCTTCAATGGGAAAAACCACTGTTTTACCGACCTCAAGCTCTGTCGTTATCGCTTCGAGCTTGAATGTCAGCTCTTTTTCCTCTGCGTAGGTGAGCATTGGTATCATTCCGAAGAGCATAAGCAAGGCAAAAAAAGCCGAGCATATTCGTTTTTTCATTTAACCAGCCCTTTCTGTACAAAAAGTCTATAATAACAATTATAACACGAAAGGAAGTAAAAGTCGATTCATAAAAATGACATTAATTGCCCTTGACAGCGGCTTGTGCTTTGTGCATAGCTACAAATAATTTGGGTCAAGCGATTATGCAATTATATACATATTGACGAAAAACATTCGGCGCGTTATAATATATGTATATATCTGTTTCCGGGAGGTCTTATGATGAGATTTAAGAGAATTATCGCGGCGGCGCTTGCCGTTTGCGTTGTTGGCGGAGCTATGCCGCAGTTTCCTGCTTTTTTTAGAGAGACAGAAATTTCGGCGGCTGATTCTTTTGAGAGAATTAATGGCGTAAAGTATTATGTTGATAATTACGGTAGCCATGCCCGCATAGATCAGTGGACCGTTGGTGATGTAACTATACTATCAAGTTATAAGGATAAACCCGTTACTTCGATCTTGTTTGAATGCAGGATGACCGACATTCAGCTTTATAGTATTACTTTACCAGATACTATCACCACTATTGGTAATCTTTTCGATTTATATACTTGCAAAACTTTGCACGGTATATATATCAATAATAGTACAAGTTACAAAAGTGAAAACGGTATCCTATACCGCATAAACTCCGAAGGCGAAAAAGTTGAAATATTATGCTACCCTTGTGCCTCATATGTTCGGACCTTCACACTTCCAAAAACAGTAACCGATGTCGGTAATCTTGCCGGCATCCCCTGCCTTTTATCTAACTTAAATGAATTTAAGGTTGAAGAGGGAAGCGAACATTTTTGCGCGATCGATGGAATACTATATTCAACAAATGATAATGGCGACCCTGAGACACTCGTACGTTGTCCGAGTAAAAGATTTATGGATCTGACCGTTCCTGACACAGTTACTACTATAGGTTCTTATTCTTTTGCGTATGTTGTTTTTAAAAATGTTCTTGGTGGTGACCCCACTGAAATAGTCTTGCCTGATAGCGTAAGCAAAATAGAAATCGGTGCTTTTCATTACATTGATATATATAATGATTCTCCATTACGTAAAGTGAGAATAAGAATTAAATTTCTTAATCCTGATTGCAACATTGCTTCTGGAACAATATCAATAAGTGATGCGTTGGATTTCTCAATCGACGTATATGGGTATGATGATTCTACAGCAGAGTTCTATGCTAATAGGCTTCGTGAGAATGGAAGATTTTTTTCATTAGGCGATGATTTATTTACTGTAGAAGCTGCTCCTGAGTCAGAAGAACAAGGAACGGTGATCGGTGCCGGCAGAGTTGGCGAAGGACAAATAAGAAAACTCAAGGCTGTTCCTAATACTGGATTTGCTTTTATGTATTGGAAAGACAGTAAAGATAACCTCTATTATGACGATACGCTGGAGATAAGCAAAAAAGGTTCTTATACCGCATATTTTCAGGCTATAACCCCCACAATCACCGCAAATTCTATTGATACAGAACAAGGAACAGTAACAGGCGGCGGTGAATCTCTTGATTACGGCACAGAGCTCGAATTGACCGCTACCCCGACTGAAAACTACCTTTTCGATCACTGGACAGACAGCAAGGGCAATATATACACGAGCAATCCGCTTACCGTTATTGCTCAGAGAGACGAGACCTACACCGCTGTTTTCAAAAACAACCTCTTTAATATAAATGCCGGTACTTCTGTCGGCGGCACTGTAACAGGCAGCGGCGATCATCTCGGCGGAACGACTGCTACACTTGAAGCGACACCCGACGAGAACTACGTCTTCAACTACTGGACTGACAACAGAGGCGTTAAGTATTACGATAATCCTATGACTTTCACCGTTGATGGCGATGTCAAGCTTACCGCAAATTTCAAATTGGCCTCCTACGATGTAAATGTTGACTATGACCGCTCTATGGGCGATGTTTTTGGCGCAGGCGAGCACCAGTATGACTCTATTTGCAGTCTCGTCGCTAAAGCGAAAGAAGGCTACAGCTTTGTTGGCTTTGAAGGCATAAACGCCGATGATACTATCGCTGAGACCGAGGGTACTGTTAAGTTTAGAGTCAAGGGCATTACCGACGTTGTGGCTGTTTTTAGGGCTAACAAATATGCTGTCGATATACAAGGAGCTATGTACGGCTCGGCTGAGATCACTGAAGGTACCCCTGACGAGATAACAGGCGCTTATACCTGCGGATCGACTATCAAGGTGACCGCAACTCCCGATACTAACTATAAGATCGCATATTGGGAGGTCAACGGCGTGGCTCTCACCGACCAGACAAAGACTACACTTGTTTATACTGTCGGCACTAAGAATCAGATCAAGCCTGTTTTCAAGAAGAACAAGGATTCGGAGATCACTGTTCCCGACCCTGTAACGATCAGCGGTATCGAGTATACTTTCAGCAAGTTCGGCTGGGCAAATGTTACCGCTATCGACCCCGAACTCGAATTCGTGACTATCCCTGCTGAGGTCGAGGGCTTCCCTGTAACTTCGATAGATGAAAATGCATTTGCTGAGAACTCGGCTGCAAAGGCACTCATTCTCTCAAAGAACTACAGATCGTTCTTCCCCGAAATGTCAAAGAATTGCCCTAAGCTCGCAAATGTTTACATCGCGGAAGAGAATCCTTATTTCAAGGATATCGACGGCGTTGTTTATACCGCTGACGGCAAATGCCTTGCTTATTATCCTCCGGCTCACGGCAGCAGCTATACTATCCCCGACGGCGTTGAAACTGTTCACGGATTCAGCTATTCAGGTATCGAAGAAGTCATTTTCCCTGAGTCGGTAAAGACTATCGGCGGATTCGACCACTGTAACGGTCTCACTCAGGCAATAATACCAGAAGGCGTTCAGTACCTCAGATATCAGGCTTTCTTAGGATGTGAAAACATTGAGGAGGTATATCTCCCCAAGAGCCTTATCGAAATAGAGGACGAGGTATTTACCGATAACACCAAGCTCACAAAGGTAACTATCGATACTCCGCTCGATGAGTACGGTGAATCGCCTTTCAAGTGTGATCTCAACTACAGCCGCGCTCCATTCAGCAACGGTGTCGACGATGAAGGTCACGATGTATTTACGGGTACTATCTATGCTCCCGAGGGCGGAGCTGGCGAGGAAATAGTTAAGCTGATTAAGGAGTGCCTTGATATCACTGTCAACATCGAGACTATTGAAACCGTTCTCATCGGAGATGTTGATAACAGCGGAACTGTTGATCTTGCTGACGCTACCCTGCTTGCAAGATATGTTGCCGGCTGGGACGTTACTATTGACCTTACCACTGCTGACATCAACAAGGACGGCGCTGTCACAAAGGTCGATTCTGTTATTCTCTCACGCTACATTGCTGGCTGGGACGGATACGATACATATTTCGCATAATGAGAAAGCTCCCTCGATGAGGGAGCTTTTCTGTACGTATTCGTTGAGCTGACTCCTCAGCTCCTGCATATTTTCTTGTAATTCGCACTTGCAACTTCATACGGGTCTGCACTGATACCTATGTTCACAGCAAATCCGTAATTTATCACCGTATTCATATCATATTCTTTTCCTATCGGCTCATCTCTCAGTACATCCCAGTGAAGCTCCTCGATATCGCCGTCCTTAAGGGTATACACATATGCCGATGCATCCTGTGCCGCGATGAACAGCTCTGTCACTCCGTCCCTGTTGAAATCTATCAGGCGACAGAAGGTGCCCTCAAAGCCACTGAAATTATCAACTGTCTTTTTAGGCTCTCCATGCTCCTTCACGAATCCCTCAACGAGCCCCTTATACTCCCTTCCGTTCCCGAGCTTTGCTTCGTCCGGCATCCTGAGCTTTTCAAAGTGAGCCGTCCTGTCAGCCTCGCACCGGTCGATGACTGCCTGTATCGCATCTGCATAGACCTGCGCCCCCTTATCGTTCGGATGCATAGAACTTGCGCTGATTATTTCGGTCACATCTATATCCTCGGTATCATTAGATCTAGGCGTTATCTCATTGATGTAATTATCGTCAGAATACGCCTCGTGACCAGAAAAACCATCATAGACCGAAGCATAGTATATCTTGATATCCCTGGTCTCACGCAGATCCTTTATCGCTTCCTCAATCTTTGAATTGAATAAGCTTATCTTTGCATCAACATTAACAGAATTGCACTCAGGGAAGACGAATGAGCCATGAGGATCCATAAGCGGCGGATATCCTGCTATGATAATGGTAGCCTGACGTCCGGCGCGCTCGCTTATTTTTTTATATGCCTCCTTCAGATCGTTCACAACAGAGTCCATTTTCTCACATCTCTTGTTGAGCTTGTCAGTAAAGTTTTTTGGATTCCACCTTCCGCTGGTCGCCGCTTCTGAGACTACATCGGCAAAGCCCATATCATTGCCGCCCATAGTCATCGTGACATAATCAGCCTTCAGATCCCTGCTGTCAAAAGTATCAAATATGCTGATCTGCGGATCAAGAACTACCGTGGTATACTTAGTCGTAGGCAAAACGCTCAAGCTGCTTCTGACCTCATAGTTTACATTCTTTGTGCGCTTGTTGAAGATATCAGGCACAGTTGCTCCGGAATCAGCTACAAAGAACCAGTTTTCATTTCTGTTTCCGCTCATGGGCACGCACATGACCTCAGAATCTATGCTTACTCTGCCGGACCATGCAAGTTCAGAGCGGTGTGCGACCCAGTCATGATCGGTATACTTATCCTTGCTGCCGCTGTCATACCCGACGAACATTTCTGACGGTGAATATATCACAGGTATTCTCCGCGCAAAGTTGAAGTATACAGGGTCGGCAAGAATGATGTCTTCGACAACAGAAATATTCCACAGCACTCCGGAAGCTGAGGTGTACAAAGCATAATACATCGGGTGTCTTACGCTCACAGAGCCGCTGATGACCGCCGAATCGGTGAAGACTCCGTCCTCAGAATACTCTGCGATAATGTCGATATCATCGAAGCCGAGCACCTCAAACAGTCTTACTGCATCAGCCTCCGATAGCATTTTCGCTGAGGTATCTATGCTGTACTGCTCGCTGATATCTCCCCATTCACCGTAATATTCCTCCGGGGCGATCTCAGTTTCAGCGTCCTCATACGCCACTGCTCCGTCAGAGCCTTTCGGCTCGTCAGGTTTTACAGGAGAGCTGACATAAGACGAGTCTTCCTCCCGGACAGAAAAAAAGAAACTGCGGCAAGATGTAAGTGTAAGAAGCGCTGAAAACGCGATAATCAAAACACTCTTTTTCATTGTATCTGCTCATTTGTTATATCATTTTAGGATATGTAAGTAATGCGGTCAATCAAGACTTATGGAACAAGTAGAAAGCCCCTTTTGCGCAATTCGCAAGGCGAGGTGGGAGAACCTCAACATACGAATCAAATTCATCCTTTGATAGATGTAAAAAGCTCTTAATATCATAAGTTATATCATTCGAGCATCCTATAGTAAAATTGGTTTTTAACTGTGCATAAGCAGCACAAAATTTCAAGAAATCTTTCCCGTTTTCCTGTATGAGCGCTCGATATTCCTTGTTATTTTCACATTCTGAAAAATATGAGGAAAACATTTCCATCACAAAATCTGATGATTCGTATCCCACCATCTTCATTTCATCTATATAATTCTTTACATAGTATTCCTTCATATTATACCACCAAAAAACGATTATCAGAGAAAACTTCATGATTCCGCTTTACCCGAATTATAGCACAGCAGGGCGAAAAAGTCAATCAGAACGCATCAAAATCAGCCTGTCAGCAACCTCATCACGAATCAAATAAATTTATCATACTTTTATATCACAGAGAATCATGAAAGTAAAGTATCCATAATAATAATTGTATTGACAAACAGCCGAGTTTCAGTAGTCCAACACAAACAGCGGAGCAATGCCCCGCTGTTCGTGTTTTTATCAATACAGTCATCCTTTTTATAATGCAATATTATAAGTTGTCAAGAAAAATGTCGCCTCATAAGAAGCGACAAAAATGATTATAAGCAATTAACTTAACAAATATGCTTTATTTGGTTTTTTGTATCTGATATCTATCAGAAATAAATTCAATAATAATGTCTTGCATAGGCAAAAGATAGTGCTTCGATTTTTTAATAAAATTGGCATTCTCAGATTTCGCAATCAACTCCTTTAAGTATTCTGAATTATCAATTTGAAGAATATGTCTATGAAATCTCCCATCTCGATAACAATAATCATTATAGAACTCTTGAGCTGATACACAATCAATAGTTGTAATTCTAAGTGCTTGATAAGGTTTTACTATTATTTCATACCTGTTTTCATTAATATCATCAAATGATATTTTTATACAATAAGGATCTATTGCTATTTCTTCTAAAGGAGTACAATGTATTTCAAGTTCTGGCATGATCACATTAACATCCATTTATTTCCCCCTTTACTCATATTGTGCTGCAAGTCTGCGCACGTTGTTTAGAACCTTTTCGATGATATAATAGTGGTTTTTGGCTAATTACTGTTTTGAACACTTTCATATGATTATCAGTCTGAATTCAACTGTTTTATCGCCATATTTGCAATGTATTTATTAGGGTTTTTTGAGATTTCTATTAGTGCAGCTTTGGAAGACTCACTATCAATCCTGCCTAAGGCTTTAATGCATTTTTTCGCAAATGCAAATGTAGTATCTCCTTCATATGATAAATAGTCTAAATCCATAGTCGTTGCATTCTTTAAACAAAGAACACTGGAATCAGAATGATACTCTGTTAACAGACTTGCTATATCTTCATGTTTATAATGCCATGTAGCTAATATCAAATTATTAAAGATGTTTAATAGTGTTTTAGATTCAACTTCAAAACAATAAACAAGATAAATTAAGTCATCTATCATTTCGAAATCCTTTTTTTGACAAGCAATATCAAAATAGTCTTCGATTTTTTCTGTTATACAAGCTTTATCGTATTTTTTTAAAATAGCATCCTTAGTTGTGTTCCCGCTAAATAAATCGCTAACCAAATTTCCAATATCATTGTATGAATAAAACATCTTTTCTCCTTTTTCATATTAATATTTAATTCCAGAAAATCAACATATAAATCCTGTCTTCATAAGATATGGCATATCTCTCAAAAAAATTGCAGATGAATACATTTTTAATTTCTATCACAGAAATGATTTCAAAATTCACTTATGAAGACATGGTATTATACCTTTTTAGCCTTAACTAAAAATCAATTAAGCCTTTCAAAATGAATTATATAATATTAAATGTTTCCAATCCAGCACCCTTTCCTAAGCCAATATTAATTTGGGTACGTTCTCCCTTAAATTGGGCGTTATTTACTGTCCAGTCACTCACCTCACTAACAAGTGGCATATTTGGATACGCTCGTTATTATCTGCATACATTATATTACTCACTTCCACACTTGTCAAGTCTTCATGCCCTGAAATGCATAGTCTCGCAGTCCGTGAACTTGCAGTCCTTGTACTGAGAGCCAGAGCAGCAGAATTCGCTGTTGATGAACGTGCAGTTTATCCAGTCTGTATGTACGGCATATGTGCTTGTTATACTTTTATACAAAGTCAATACAGCAATCCAGTATATCCCGATGACGAACATATCTGAATCCCTTGTATTTCTTAATTTCTTTAAGAAGAGTTTTTCTGTTATATTCCGCAAGTCCTGCCCAAAAAGAACCTGCACATTTTGTGGCTATGAATAATGCGTCAATTGTAAAGAAATATCTTGAGTGCATGATAGTATAAAACCATCCGCGTTCATATTCAGCATATTCGGAAATATCATATACGGGAAAATCACATATGGATTTATTGACCTTTTGTTTTTTTACGAAAGAAGTAACGCCTTTGTCACCTGAAATACGCTCAACAATTGAATATTGAACAGATTGGTCAGGCTTGTGATCCTTGAGAAGCTGCCTTACTCTCTTTGAGCACCCAAGAATAGTAAATGCGTCGATATTACTTATTCCTTTATGGGGATCCGATGATCTTATTTCCACACCTTTGTCAGAGAACACCATCATACCTGATATACCGCTGATCTCAAAATAGCTTACAAAATTTTTCATTTTTACTCCATTTCTGACAGAAAACACTGTCATTCCGTGGGTTTACCGATCCTGTAAACAATTGAGACTTTGTTTTTGATTCACTCCGCTCGGCGTCTGCTGTGCAGACATTGGCTTATAGGTACGCAAGTCCGGGAAGCTCCCGAACCGCAATGCATACTATCTGTAAGCACCGATTTTAAGACGGAGATTGGACGAGGTAGTCTCTTACCCCGTCCTGCGCGCCTCCCGGCGCTCTATTCAACGTCTTTCGACGCGGTTTGTCAAGCTGCTGACATAACAAAAAAGGCATTGAATTTTGAACACAGTACACCCGTAGGTGTAACGTGCCTAAAATTCAATACCTTTAAATTTTCACTGTAGTTAGTATATCATAGAAACACATGAAGGTCAAGTATTCTGAAAAATTATTTTGATTTGACAAACAGCTCCTCCCCATAACGGGGAGGAAACGATCAAATAACCTTGCTGTTTGTCAATTGATTCCAAAAGGTAAGTGTTAATTGCATATTATTCACACATCATCTGAGGTGCGCGGATCCGAAAAATAGTATCTGCAAGGCGATCCGGTGACGCGCTCAACGTACTTACAGAAGTCTGTGAGATGTGCGCGGGAGCTATTGTAGAGCTTGCCGTCAACGAAGCTCACCGTATTCATTATGAAGTGAACGTGGAACAGCGACTCACCACGCTTCTTTTTGTGAACAGCCCATAGGAGCTGGTATTCATTCTTGAAAAATGCCCCAATGAGGATAGCCCATGCCTTAGCTTTCTCGTATGTACGCACCTCATCGCCAAAGGAGACGATGAAGTGCATCAGGGGATTGTCCTGCGTTTTATGGTAATAATTCTTAATATACAGCATCTGCTCATAGGTCTTGTTAAGGTCATATGGGTCAACCCCGTATCCGCCTATATGAAGCGCTTTTCATCGTCGTAAAGGTAATTGAGCGCGTTCAATAGGTAATTGCTGTGGAAGCCGTCAGTATACTTCTTTGACTTGATTATGACCATATCTCTGCGGCCTCCTTTCTTATTTCATCCACCATCTCGGGGGAGGATTCTTCGACTATCATGCAGGCTCTGTTTACAAGATTCTGTAATTTTGCTCTTTTCTCAGGGTTCATGCTATCTTGCCTGTGAACGCCGCATTCCACCAAATACGGACTGATTTTCAGTCCTCTCTCTTGAGCGTTTTGCTTAATAACAGCAAAGTCCTCTGCCGTCATTGAAACGGACGTATTCTTGTCTTTCTTGTCATTTTCTGCTTTCATAAAAAAGCCCTCCTAAGTATATTTAAGGGGCGATATAACGCCTATCTATGCTAATAGAGATACTGTATTGACATTACATCCTATCAGTTATATCAATATATTATCTATAATTATTCTTGCAGGCGTCGCTTCGCTCCTTATTATACTATTGTGGTATTTTTTCATATTTACAGCATTTTTCATATTCTATTTAATTATATACATATAAAATCTCTCTTTTTTCTTTTTGTAAAGATATATTATTACGATGATAAATGTTATTATCAAAATCTTTACGAAAGGAGGAAAATCTCATGGCACATCAACAGCGCTATCTGACCTGTGGTGTTGACAGCACTATCCCTGTTGAATTACAGCTGTTCCTGTGGGAGTGCGTGGAGCGTATGCCTGCTCCGCGCGACTATTTACAGGTCTTTGAACTGAAGCCCGTTGGCAGCTTACAGTCAATAACGCACAGCTCAGAAGAACCGGAGTATCATATGGAATACCTGCTCCCGTCA
>JAEEGL012454649.1_pt1 | contig 11374 bp, 3 predicted proteins | sample 9134231 | NCBI WGS metagenome assembly JAEEGL01 (sample SAMN16246548, study PRJNA631951) | gut metagenome | biome: gut microbiome; feature: rumen; material: fiber-attached | host: Bos | place: Iran: Karaj | collected 2018-10
ATAGCTACCGAGTGGGCGTTCATATCCGCGACCACGCCTGTATGGAGCGATTATGGCGGAACGCTTACGACTATAGAGCGTGAAATGATGTGCAACATGATCGTTTCTGAGGATCCCATTGAAGACATGTACGCTGAGTACCTTGCTCGTTGGGATGCCGAAGGCGGTCTCCTCTGCGAAGAAGAAGCAAATTCTTTCTTCGAATAAGCAGTACAAACTAATCAGAAAGGCCTGCCGGCGAACAAGCCGGCAGGTTTTTTCTCTCTATACATTTGCAGTCATATTTTAAATCAAAGAAATCCACAAAGATGATATTTGCATTAGGTTGTGTCTCGGTGATCCTGCGTATTTCTTCATCAGTTCTGACTTGCCGCTGAGACGTACTTCGGTGATGATTTTGATATCCGGTGTACCCATGAGGTCAAGCAGCCGCTGCATGTATTCTGGCCTATGTGTATACTTCATTTGACTTACATCCTCTATAGATATTTGCAACCGCATAGATGCATACCCACTTTTCCGCACGCTTAACCTGTGCGGAAACGTTGCTCAATTTGCCCGGCGGCAATGCTCGATCCCTAGTGGAATACTCAAGAACGCAGTTGCTCCTTGACTTATTACTACATTTTTTATACAATTGTTCAATGATAGCAATAGGGTAGGTGGCTATAATGAACACTTATAGTGTTAAGCAGATTGCTGAGATGCTCGGGACCAATCCTGAGACTGTCAGGCGCTGGATACGTGCGGGAGAATTACAATCAGTACAACTATCCAGAAAAAAAGGAAATATGGTTAAAGAGACTGAGCTGGAGAGGTTTATAAACAATTCTCCCAGGTATCTATCTAGACTAGCAACTGGAACAGGCTTGGATGAGGGATTACCGGTAGCTGGAATCGGGTCAATAGTAGAGCAAATCATTTCAATTGCACTGCAAGGCTATTTTGAGGAAAACGACAGTGATTGCGCACGTGTTGATCCAGAGGTTTTCAGAAGCTACCTAAGAAGAAACATCGATAGGTTCCAGCTTGCGATTTCCCAGAAACAGGCGCTAATACATCAAACTGAGGTAGAGATCAAAGAAGTTTCAAACCGAATTCAGCAATATACGTATCTACTTGAGAATAAAAATATACTTACAGCAACACTAAGTAGAATGGGAACAAACATTAAGAGCCGATAATTCGGATGATATGTGTCAAGGTGTTTGCGAAACTAAATGAGTAGTGCCATGTCAAGATGTTTAAAATCCTATTATGCCAAATAAATATGGAGTGTTTGGTAACAGAGTCACACTAGAATCAACCGTTTTTCTGTTTTTAATGAGTCAGAAGACAGTTTTGATCATAACTGTTCAGTATAGCTTTGGTTATTCATGCGCCAGCATGATTGATGGAAGCTTATGATAAAGTGTTAAGATTATATTACAAATGTTCACACTAAAAAAATATAGTGATATAATTAGAAGATAAAAGGGAGAGTGTTTCCTGAATTCAGTATATAACTAGATCGCCTTTCGTACTCTTTAGATATGGAGGAGCGAACGCGGAATGAGCAAGATCATTCAAAAAATATTTATAATACTTTTGTTACTAAGCTTTTTTGCTTTTTGTGCAAGCGAAGGAGCCTTGAATTCTATTGCTGAAGAAGAGGTGCCTTATACTTCTTCGACCGAAGAGATTTCCGAAACAAACGAAACCGAAAACATTATAACCGTATCTGACCCCTTGACTGAGCAGGCTTACGAAACGGCGGGAGATGCCGATACGACTGTCCCCGAGGAAGGCAATGGTGAAAGCAAGCCGCAGGAACAGAAACTCCCGGATGCCATTTCCGAACCGATCGTGTTTTCTGCGAAGATAACAGTCGAGATATATCCGTCAGGGGATATAGTCGAGAATACGGTATTCAGCCTCAAGGCGAGAGTAAGTGACGCCAATATGGAGTACACGCTTCGTTGGGAAGAGCACGATACCACAAAAGACAGACCCGGCGTCGCTCCGGTATGGAAACCGATAGGAAAAGAGAACGTTATCAAGCTGACTGCCGGTCTGGATATGAATAGGATGGAATACCGTCTGGTCATAACAGGTGCGGACAAAACGGAGCTAATCGTCCCGGTTAAGGCTTTTACTATCATCCTTGCTCCCGAAACCGAAGAGATCGCTGACGATCAGAATAACGAAGAGGAAACCGCTTTGGAGGATGAGATTATAGAGGAAGCGGAGGAGCCTGTAGAGATAGACGAAGAGGAGCCTGCCTCCGAGCCTGAAGCTGAGCCCGAAACAGAGCCGTCGGAGGAACCGGAACCGATAGAGGAACAGATCGAAGAACAGTCTGATGATGCTTCCGATATACTGGATGAAGAAGTGACGGAAGAACTGCCGCAGGAGCCAATCGACGAGGTCCTTGAGTACGCCGGTGATGACATTAATGAAGAACCTGCGGAGGAAATGCAGGTCGAGGAAGCGGTAACGGAACAACCGGAAGCAGCCGATGAAGAAGAGAATACAGAACCTATAGATGAACAGGCGTCTGAGCCTGTTGAAGAAGAAATCGAAGAGACTACAGAAGAAGAACCTGATGCCGAACAGAACGAGGGCTTAGAGGAGAATATCGAAGAGCCTTTAGAAGAACCTTTTAGAGAGAATACGGAGGATCTGATCCCTGAATTACCGGAGGCAGAAACAGACATACAGGATGAGACTGTTCCAACCACGGATGATATCATTCCGGAGGAGCCGGCTGACGAATTGGATCATGAAGTCGAACCGGAAGCTCAGCTAGAGGAGAAACAAGACACAGAACATAGTGAGCAGCCCGAATATAGGACTGAAGTAGAACCTGGTGTTCAGCCTGAAGCAGAGCCAGATATAGAGCCGGAAGCGATTACCGAACCTGAGGAGCAGTCTGAAGAAGAACCGGAAAGCGAGCCTGAGGTGCAGCCCGTAGATACGGAGGCGCCTGCAGAAGAGCCTTCACGTAGGGCTATTGTACACAGTTCGGCTGGGGATTGCATAATGAGCGGAACTACCATCGTCCTGACGGTAGAGCTTGAAGGCTTTGAAGAAAATGATAACATCGTTGTCATCTGGGAAGTCAACAAGGGTGACGGCTGGGAAACGGTTGGAATAGGGGAGACTTACGAGTACACCGCGAGCCTGGAGAGCATTATGTGGGACTTCCGCGTGAAAGTACAGTATGAGCTTCAAGCAGAGCCGGATGCATTAACGCCGTAGTAGGACAATAAGTTTTACACGCTGATAAGAGTTCGGAACCTCTATTGAAAGACCAAAGAAGTCTCCGAATCTGGAGTAGAGATAATGAAAAGATTGACTGCGATCGTCCTGGTGGTTCTGATGCTGGTACAGATGTGTCCCAGTGTCGGCTTTGCCACGGGCACGAATGCATCCAATAATGAAGAAATCATAGATCAGTTAAATAAACCCGTTTATCATACGGTTATATTCACAGTTGATGGTGAAGCTGCCGCCACCTTCTTTGTCGTTGACGGCGCAGTTGTTTCAAACCTGCCGGAACCACCTGAAAAAGACGGGCAGTCTTTCATAGGGTGGTTCGATGGCGAAATCCCGTTTACAAACGATAGCATCATAACAGAAGACAAGACGATTGCAGCTGTATACGAAACTGTTGGCAGCAGCGATGAAGATGCGGATATAAGTAGCTTCAGTTTCTCAGATACGGGTTCTTTCACAGCGGTAAGTGTTACAGGCACTCATAAGCCGAATCAGGTACCTTTGGCTGCCAGAGATGATTCTGTTTTGGGTTACGCAGTCGGTGAAGCGTGGATCGTTTCAAACATAAAAAACAACACGGAACTGACTTTAAGCGCAGTTGTGACTGCTTTGCCGGACAATGGTGTACTTAAGGCTTATTCGGTCAACGCGGATGGTCTTGGCGATGTGCTTGCTGAAGATCTTGCCATTGGTGATACCGTCACTGTCTATCTGTCGATGAAAAACGCATGCGGTATCGCTTTTGTTGTTGAAACCGGCGCGCCAGCTCAGGATACAGAAAAGACATTAAAGGCCAGTGGTGCTGGCTATAGGGTAACCGTTACATACACGGACGAGTCTGGCATACCTGAAGGCGCGGAATTGGTTGTCAGCGAAATAAGTAATGATGACTATCTTGCGGCAACATCAGACATACTTGGCTGGACAGAAGATGATACAGTGTTCTATGCCAAGTTCCTCGATATCGAAGTAACCTATGATGGCGAGCATATCGTCACTCTGCCGGGCACAATTACCGTTGATGTACAATTATTAGATGTTGAAGAAGGCGCGGATGCGCTGGAAACCGTTTACATCGCAAATGGCAAGGCTAGACTGCTTGAAAGCCAGGCTGTAGCTGACGGCACAGTTACATTCACAACTGATTCATTTGGTACATACGGATTTGCATCTGCTCTCAGGACTTTCACGACCTGGACAACCGACCGACTGAATTACTCGCTGCAGGGATTTACTACCCAGCGGCAGCCTGCGTTTGCTCCAATAGAGATCGAATTGGAAAAGGGTCTTGAAGTACTGGACGCTTATGGACTTCAGCCTACGCGCGGCGGCCAGAAAGGCGTACCGCATATTCAGGTCTCAACAGATATCGAACTGGCTGAGCGTGAAAGCATAGTTGTTTACGCGATCAAGAATGGCGTGCCTGTCGGCATATTGGAGACAAGCACCGATGGACTGGATGACAGTATTTCGCTTGGCTCAGCTGACGGATTTGCTGTTGTCCTTGATTCCGGCTACCGTGAAAAGAACCTCAATCTTGGCGATGTTGAATTAAGCGGTATGATGCCCAAGGTCTCTGATGCTGAATCTGAAGAGGCTACGGTAGACCTTGAGGGTGAAGTGCTCGCGGCATACGACATAAGGATACTGGAGAACGGCGTCGAATATCAGCCTGACGTCGAGCATCCCATTAATATCAGTATAAACATCGGAGATGTCGACGGCAAGATACTCCAGGTTTGGCATATCAAGGATGATGGAGTTGCCGAAGAGATCACGGACTATGAGATCAAAGAAGGTAAGATCCGATTTACTGCTGTCGCCTTCTCTATTTTCGCAGTCGTTGAAACAAAGCTGACTGAAACTGTCAATGCTTCCGATGGTAATACCTATGAGATCGAATTGACATATAATAATAAGTGCGGTATTCCAATGGAAGGCACCGCCTTGCTGGTTTCTGAACTGAAACCGGGCGATGCGAAGTACGATGCGTATGTTGCCGCCAGTGCTGCCAAGGTTGGCACGACAGCGGAAAGCATCGAGCTATCAAGGGTATTCGACATTCAAATCGTGAGCGAGAACGACCACAGCACCGTCTATGAACCCACCGGCGACGTGACCGTTAGCATTCGCCTGGTCGGAGAGTCTTTGAATACCTATGCGAAACTGGATGTGCTCCATTTCGTAGAGGGCGAAAATACAAAAGGGTTCACCGTTTACGATATGAACAGTGTCGTAGATGGTGAAACTGTACAATTCACTACCGACAGCTTCTCTGTGTACGTGGTTGTAGGATCGGTATATCTCCGCACTTACCGGTTCTATACGTTTAATGAATTTGGTGAGTATGTCGAATACGCATTATATACGGATTCCGGAAAGACTACTTTCACACAAACCATAAAAAACGGGGAGAAACCCGTTGCCCCACAAAACCCAACCAACCCGCAGGACCCGAACGCGACATTTGCAGGATGGTTTGAGGATATCCGCGAATCGGGAGCTACTGAACCTGTCTTTGCGGCAAATGCCTATGACTTTGACAACATTCCGGAAATCACACAAAACGAGGAAGTCCACCTTTACGCAAAATTCAGAAATTACGCCTATGTCATTTTCCACGACCAGTACGATGCCGATACCGGTACGTTCCCGGTAGCGTATACGGTTCGCAAAGAGCTGACAGACGGCATTGCAAGCATAAGCATAGCCGATTACCGCGTCAACTATCGTGGAAGCGGCAATGATATGGTTTTTACCGGCTGGTCCGAAGTGCCGATCACGACACCCGGCGCGACGAACAATGATGAGAACGAAGCCGTTGAAAGGTTGGACGACACCATCACCGTGACCGGCAACAAGGAGCTATATCCAATCTTTGCCCCCGTTTACTGGATGACCTTCTATTCAGGCTATTCAGGCTCCGGTGCGACGTATTATCCGGAAACGTATTTCATCAATGGCGAAGGTCCGAACAGCCTGGCAAACTACATTCCTACAAGGAACGTAGGGGATAACGGCGTTTATACCTTTACCGGCTGGTACGCCGGCGCGACATTGGAGGGAGCAGAAGGAGAGGAAGAAGCAAGCAGCAACGGTGCTGTTCAGATCTCCGATGCAAACGGCGTTCTGGTTTCTGATTTTACTGATACAAACAATCTGGGTATTTCCGTGCAGAACGGAAGTATAGTGCTGACAGAAAACGTCACCCTGTACGCAGTCTGGTCGACCACCGGTACCGCGGAGTATTCCGTTATTATATGGAAACAAAAGGCTTCGGACGCTACGGGGCTTGCCGATGAGAATAAGACCTATGATTTCGCGGAACGTGCAACAGAGACAGGAACAATCGGGTCTGAGGTAAGCGTAGACTCCAGTTATACCACCCGGGTATATCCCGGATATACATACAGCCGCTGCGACAGCTCCCAAACCATCGCGAGCGACGGCAGCACAGTGCTCAATGTGTATTATGACCGTGACGATCTTTCCACAGAGCCTTCGGGAGCCTATGCTCTTACGTTTGCTGACTCAGTGACAGGCGCAAACGCGAGCGCATCCCTGCCTGTTGCCTACGAACAGGACAGCGGCGATTTTGCCAAAATCCCATATGGTACCAGCTTGTCTGGATTAGCGCCCGATACACCCGTCTCTGGCCGGGTAGGTTACTCCTTTACAAGCTGGTATGTGGATCAAGACTGCACGATACGAGTATTCTTCGACCAAGACAGTTACGATGGGTATACTGGTTCTAAGGTTCTGTACGCGACCATGCCGGATCAGGATATAACCGTATATGCAGGATGGGAAGAGACCAGATACAGGGTCAATATCGATCCGAACTATGGCGCCATGTACGCCTATAATGGAAATCATGAACTGGTCGGTACCGGAGCTACCTACTTTAATGGCAGCTATACGAGCATTATTCAGGAATATACTACGATCACCCGCGACTATGTAGAATCTGCTTCCGGCACCTGGTACTACGTCAAACATGACAGGGCTTTCTATGAAGCAGGTAACACCGCGGCTGGCAACAACCGTTATACATACTACACGCAGGATCCCGGCGAAGCTACAGAGTTTACGACATTCGCCTACGAGCCCGGCGTCTATCGCTATGCTGGCTGGTATGAAGTGTTCAATTATGGCCAGGCTGATGAATATGAATCCAATACACCTTACGAGTTTGGCCATCCGGTGGATCATGATACGACTCTCCGCCTGCATTGGACCAAGGTCGGCGCGTTCTATATAGAATATGATCCGGGCGTGGGAACGCTGAATGACAACGAAGATCAGGAAACGTTCTACGTTGACCTGGATGGTGACACCTATGCCGACAACGCGGACGTTGTGATCACACGTATCGCTACGCCACCGGATGGATACGAGTTTGCCGGCTGGACGATCCGCGGCGACGATAGCGGAAAAATCTATTATCCCGGTAGCAGCTTTACGCTGCTGACTCAGTATGCCGCAACGGTGCAGGGAAAGAAGACCGTCTATCTTGACGCTGTCTACACCACAGTGGCTACCGCAAGCATCGTGTATGACGCGAACGGCGGAACGATCACGGAAAGCGAATTGGACTATGGTAGTCCCTATGATTCAACTGGGACTAAGCCGATCTATTCCTGCGATACGGATGCCGGTACTGCGACGATCTCAAACCTCGTAAACAACAGCCGCGTATATCTGTCAGACGGCAGTGGATTCACCAGGACTGATGCTACTTTCGTTGGCTGGAGCAACGAGCGTGTTTATGATCCGGATGATGCTAACGTGGTCTTCTATCTGCCCGGCGAACAGACGGATGAGATATATAATGTCGATACCACTGAACCCTTCACGCTCTATGCCGTTTGGCAGGTCAGTGTAAAGTATCATCTGAACCAGTCCACCGCTGATGCGAATTTCGGCGGCGATTGGGGAATAGGGTATACACTGAATACTACCGGGGATACCTATACTCAAAACGTCTACATAGGTACCGCCGTCAACATGCCGGAGATAACGCCGGTTTACATCGGTTCTTCCGGTCTAACGTTCCTATATTGGGCGACAAAGGATGACAGCGACAACTACGCAATTTATGATTTCACGCAACCAGTGGATGGCGAACTGGATTTCTATGCCTGTTGGGATGCGCCGCTGACATTGGCTGTCCATGCGGTAGACGCCTCTGCGGAGTCGCTTGCGGAAAGAACCAGCTCGGATACAGATTGGGCGGTCACTACGCCTCTGTCTGTCAGCGCCTCCAGTACTGCGCCGATCGACCTGTCTTCCGGCGCCCCGAATGGCTCTGTTACTGTTCCGGACGACTATGCATTTGCCTTTGCTGCCGTTTACAGCAGCTCGGCAGACCTTCAGGATATCACTGAATCAGACGCTGTATCGTCAATATATTACAGTAGCGAAGACGGTAAGATCCATGCCGTATACCAAAACGGCAGCGACAAGGCGCTGGCGGATGACGAGGATCTGTATTTCATCTATTATAAAAAGAATAAGCTTGGGATCAACTATCGGAGCATGGCGGATAACGGTGAACTGACGAGCGTTACCGTTGATCCTTCTGCGCCTTCTGATACAGTCAGCGCGCTCGGACAGTATGACATGGCAAGCGGTATCACCGAGCCGCTCTCCTGGCTGAACGACGCCACATATACCTATTTCGCTTTTGCCATCGGCAGCGCTTCGGCAGACAGCGCCAAGGATCTGTCCCTGATCACGGATACGTCCGACACGGACAGTACTCGTCCCGCCCTGCTGGTCAGAAACACATGGCGCGGGTTCCAGTATTCTGCAGACGGCGGAACGACATGGAATGGCTGCGGATATGCTCCGAGCCTCTATGTGGTGTACTTTGCCAAGCAGGCAACGGTAGTGACCTTCACGGAAAACACTGTGGGCCTTGCCTCGGACATGAGCACCGCGTTCACCTTTGATTATAAGATTGAGACAGTCAACAGAGCAGATAACACGGTTACCGGGACGGTGTATGATACCGATGCTCCCGGCAACAGCCCTGTTCAGCTCCGCAACGGCGAAGCATACTCTGCCATTATATTCACAGATGCGATTACGACTCAAAAGGTGACGATCACGCAAACGGCACAGACCGGGTTTACAACATCTGTAAGCGCTAACGGCGGAATGGGGGAGAACCCATACACGTTTACCGCCGACGGAACGGGAATTGCTCAGGACGTCACATTCACAAACACCCGCGGTACGGCCGCGACGGCGGAGGTCCACGTCGCCCTTGTTGACATAGCGAATGGCTGCATCACTCTGGATGATACAAAGCGCAGCAACGATCCTTTAAGCTACAGCTTTGATCTTATGCTCGGCGATCAAACGATGTTTGAAACGGTTCTGCAACCCGCCGGGTTATTTACCGATGATTCCGGCACTTACGCCTTTGGCGCGGTGCTGTACGGCACGGACGGCGCCAGCACCGTTACTGTCGGCGGCCTGGCTGCCGTCTCCACCGCCTGTGAGCAAGAGGATGCGGGCAATGCCAATGTCTACGGGATCTATCTGAAGGACAGCGCCGATAACCGTATCACCGAGCTGGGCGGACACACCATATACTATATGTATTATCCAATGCCGGTTATCCGCTACATGGAAGAAACCGACGGCGGTGTACTGACGGCTATCCAGGGATCTCTGGACGGGTTAACTGCGTCCGATACGATCACGTATAATCGAGGAACTATCACGCTCAATGGCAAGACGGTAGCACAGGATCAGAAGCTCGAGGTCCCGCAGGGCGGTCTCGTCATCTCTCCAAGCGTGGGCAGCGGATATTTCAACATGCCGCCGCTTCTCGACAGGGAAACAGACGAGTTGTATCTGGTCTATAGCAGGATTGGCACCGGAGCACCGGATCAGACAAACGTTTCTGGTATCTCCGTGAGCGATGATCTGACTCTATATCTGCAAATTCGGGACAACAAGCTGGAGTGGAGCTTCGACGGAAGCTCCTGGACGGCTTTTACATCAGCGCCCACGATCTATGCCATCTATCAGGAGCGTGGCTATACCATTGAGATCACCAAGACGGTGCCAATTGACACTGGCTTTACGGATCCCTTTACTGTGACGATCAGCTCCACCGCAATCAACCGCGCCAGCTATGCAGTGGAAGGCACCGGCAACAGCGAAGTTTCAGCTGTACAGGCGAACGGCACCACCCCCGGCACGATCACGGTCCAGGTGACGGACGGCAGCGAGATCCGCATTTTCGGACTTGGAAGCGGCAGTTACACCATCACCGAGAGCGGGAATGAAAACCATACTCTGACTGCTCGGGAAAGCTATATCGTTTCAGGTGAGTCTGTCTCCAACGATCTGTCGGTGACGGATAACAGCTCTGTGACCATCACCCTTGACAAGGAAAAGACCGTTGCACTGACCAATACCGCAAAGGTCATCTGCAAGGTGGGGACCCGTTACTTCCACACCATACAGAGCGCAGTGCAGTGGATCGAGGATAATTCCGCCACTTTCTCCGGCACGATCGAGATGCTGGTTGATTATCTGATGCCCGCCAGCGACGCGCCGGTGATCCCATACTACCTGGATGTTACTTTGACCACAGCCCCGGAATACGGCAGTGGAACGGCGACTATCACCCGCGGAGATAATTTCGCCTCCGGGGCCATGTTTACCAACAGCGGAAAGCTCACCCTGCAAAACATCACGTTAGATGGTAACGGCAGCAAAGTGACCACATCTTCCGCCATGATCGACAATGAAGGCACTCTGACTGTCGCCAGCGGCGCTTCACTTCAAAACGCGGCTTCCAACAGCAATGGCGGAGCGATCAACACCTGGGATGGCTCGGTCTCTGTCAGTGGCGGTACGATCAGCAACAATACGGCGGCGAACGGCAGTGCCATCTATGCCACGGGTGGCAATGTGACCGTCAGCAGCGGCACGATCAGCGGCAACAACGCCACAGGCAACGGCGCTATCTACTATGCCGGTAATGGCGAAGTCACGATCAGTGGCGGCAGCATCAGCGGCAACAGCGCTGAAAACGGCGGTGCGGTCTATATTGAAAAGGGTGCTCTGACGATGTCCGGCGGCAGCCTGACTG
>JAEEGL012623763.1_pt1 | contig 11374 bp, 1 predicted proteins | sample 9134231 | NCBI WGS metagenome assembly JAEEGL01 (sample SAMN16246548, study PRJNA631951) | gut metagenome | biome: gut microbiome; feature: rumen; material: fiber-attached | host: Bos | place: Iran: Karaj | collected 2018-10
ATCTTGATGAAATGAAAAATTTTAATTACATTCATCCTAATTCAATTATTCTTAAAATTCTTAATTTTTTTGTTTTTATTTTTACTTTTTATAATTTATTTTATATTCCTTTTTTTTTAGCAAAAAATGATGTTTATTGTATGCATAATGTTGAGTTAATTTTATTTATTAATTTTATTGATATTATTTTTATTATTGATGTTATTATTTCTTTTTTTGTTGCTTATTATAATTTTGATGAAGTACTTATTGTTGAATATAGAAAAATGTTTCAACATTATTTAGAAACTTGGTTTTTCATTGATTTTATTGCTGCAATTCCATTTCAAACTATTTTTACAATTTTTAATAATAAATGTAGAGATGATAGTTATTTATTTCAACCATTTAATAAAAAAGAATTCTATTATTTATTTATTTTATTAAGACTATTAAAAATTTTTAAAATTATATCAAAAAATCGATTTTTAAATAGAATATTAAGAGTATTAGCAAAATTAAGATATATAAATGGTAGAGTATTAATTAATATCTTTGCATTTTTTCTTTCTTTACATATTGTAGCATGTATATTTATATTTATAGGTAAAAATGATTATCCAAATTGGATAGTAAATTTTAATCATAATAATAAAAGTTTTAAAAAATTATATTTAATAGCAATATATTATACAATAACAACTTTAACTACAGTTGGATATGGTGATATTTCTTGTATTTCTTCAAATGAAAAAATATTTGGATTATTTATGGAAGTAATTGGAATTTGTGCTTATTCATGGGCATTAACAGAAATAAGTAATTATATTAAAGTAATAAATGAAAAAAATGAAGAATTATCTAATAAAATTCAAATATTAGATGATATTAAATTAAATTATCGTCATTTTACTGATGAATTATATGAGAGAATTGTAAGATTTTTAAAATATAAACATATTAATGAAAAAAAAAATATTCAAAGTATTTTTGATGAATTACCAGTTGGATTAAGAAATACTCTTATTTATGAAATGTATAAACCTGTTATTCATAATTTTAAATTTTTTAAAGATTTTCCAAATACTGATTTTATAGTTAAAGTAATTGCAGCTTTTAAACCAATAATTGCTTTAAAAAATGATATTTTAATAAAAAATGGTGATTTAGTCGATGAAATAATTTTTGTTAAAAAAGGTAGTTTATCATTAGAAATTCCTTTCACTTTTCAAAAACAAAGTAAAAGAAGATCAACAAGAAATTCAAAATTAATGAGAAGATCAGCATTATTTTATAATAATAATGCTAGAATAAATCCATTAGATAATAATAATATATATACAATAAATGAAGAAAAAAAACCAATGAAAACAAGTTTTACATTTATTAATGCTTTACATAAATATGATAATGATGAAAGAGAAAAAATTCAATATTTTCAAATATTAAAAATAAGAAGAAATGAACATTTTGGTGATATTTTAATGTTACTTGATCAAAGAAGTCCTTTATTACTTAGAGTTAAATCAAAAAAAGCAGAATTATTTTTTTTAAATAAAGAAGATGCTATTAATATTTCTACAAGTTATCCACAATATTGGAAAACAATTAATAAAAAATCACTTTTTAATATGGAACAAATAAAAAGATTAACAAATAAATTTATTAAAATTATCTCATCTCAACATGGTATAGTTCCAAAAAAGAAAAAACAAACAATTAAAAATACTGATATTTCAAGTTCAATTAGTATAGTTGATGATGAAGATAGTAATTTAAAAACAATTCCTTCATTTTCAAATGAAACTGATATTCAAACAATAAATCAAATTGGATTAATAAATGATATAATGGATAATGAAGAAGAAGAAAATGAAGAAGAAGAAGAAGAAGAAGAAGAAGAAAATGAAGAAAAAGAAAAAGAAAAAGAAAAAGAAAATAGTATAATAAATAAAGAAAAAAAAGTTTATGATTTATATCAAAATAATATTGGATTACAACCAATAATTGAAGATGATAAAAATAAAGAATCAAAAAGTTCAGAATTATCATCATCATCAATTACAGAAAGTGGTTTTGAAAAAACAAACAAAGAAAATTCTACTATTAGTAAATCATCAATTTATAATTCTAATATTAATAATAAAACAGAAGGTAATATTAATAATATTAATACTTCTACTCCTTTTGAACATGATGAAATAAATACTGAAATTTATCCAGAAGAAAATTTTGTTATTTCACCTCAATTAATTCCTAATTTTCAAGTTAAAACAATATTTAAAGATAAAAATAATAATTTAAATAATATTTCAATTTGTTCTACTGAAATTTCATTTAGTATTAATAGTGAATATGAAAATATTGATGAATTAAGTGAAGGTAATTATTCAAAAGATGTTATTTTTAGAACTAAAGTTAATAATTTTATTAAAGAAGAAGTAGAATATAAAAAAGGAAATACTAGAATGAATAAATTTTATTCTAAGAATAGTGAAAATAAAACTATAAAATTTAATAGTTTTGAAATTCAAAATAAAAAAAATTTTATAAAAAGAACAAAAACTACAAATTCTTTTTCTACTAATTTTAAAAGTAAATCTTTAAAAGTAAATAATTTGATTGATAAAAAAAATAAAGATTCTAATAGAGAATTATTAAATATTGATTCTAATGATGAGGATGATAAAAGTAAAAATGAAAATAAAAAGGATATATTAAATGTTATTACACAAAAAATTGAAAAGAATAATATGAATTTGAATAATCCTGATTTATTTTATTCCAAAGCTTTTAAAAAAATCATTCATAGAAATAAAACAAAGACTAAAGAAAGTTTTTCTACTATCAAAAATAATATTAAAAAAACTTTTACAAATAAATGATAAAATTACTATAATATAAATTAGCCAAAATATTGTTAAATTTTAAATAAGTTTCATGAGTGTTATTCAAATTTTCTTTATCTCTCTCAATAACAAATTTATTTTCCTTTATGTAATTTATATAAAATTTATAAAAATAAAGTTTTTTTAAAGAAGTTTAAAAAATTAAACTTTTTTTTATTTTATTTTTAGAGATATAGATAGTGATAGTAAATAAAATATTGTATAGTTTGTAATTATATAGTAATTAATAAATAGATATAGGTTAATATTATTTTAAATAATAGTTTTAAAATTTATATATAAAATTATGAATGTTAAAATAAAATAAAAGAAAATATATTTAATAATTCAAATATTCCTTCAAAATAATTTGTTAAGTTATCAAAAAATTTCAAAAATATAAACATTAGAAAATATTTAAAAAAATGTTATTCATTGAAATTTAATTTAATTAAAATTGTGTTTTATAATTTATTAATATTAATAATATTTCCTTTAATATTTCCTATTATATAATATTATTTTTTTATATACTATAAATATCAATTATATTATATTTTATTATAAAAATCAAATCATAAAATAATTAAAAATATAATTTGTTTTTTGAATAGTTAATAGTAATGATAAGAATATAATATTTAAAAAATAAAAATTATTATATAAATCAAATTAACTGAATATATTTTTACACATTAGAAGTAAATTTTAATTATTTTTTATTGTTTGAAATATCATCATAAGAAAAAAATTTTTCAATGATTATATAATCATTAAAAGAAGATGACATTCTTCCCAAAACAAATATATTACTAGAAAAATAATAAATTATTTCTGTAATAACCATAATAATAAACATAACAATTAAAAAAACCATTAAAGTATTAATAATTTTTTGAAGACCAGGAAGTGTATAATCATATTCTAAATCATATAAATAATTCATAAAAAAAATGATAACTTGTAAATTATTAAATTGAAAAGTTCTACTATGAAAATAACTAACTAAATTATCTTCTTTTCTTTTACTTTGATTAAAATTTAAAAATTCACTTCTTAATTGATTAATAAAACCACTAATCATAGTTTCAATATTAGTTTGCATTAAAGGTTCTAAATCACAAATTGAATTTAAAGAATATTTATATTCATTTTCATCTAATAAATAATTACAAGTATTTGATTCATTATTAATAATATTTAAATATTCAATAATAGATTCGTCATTTTCAGTTATCATTAATCTATTTGCTTCAGTATAATTACCAAATAAATGGTCTGTCATTGAACCAAAAATTCCTAAACTTAATTGTAAATCAGTTGAATTTAATATTATTGATAATCTTACTCCAATATAATAACTAATTAATAATTCTTGTAAATCTTGAATTGCTTCTGTTTCTTTTTTTTTAATATTTAATTTATCAAAATATGATATCATAATTGGGAAAGTTATTATTACAAAAATTAAATATATTGAACCAAGTAATAAAATTGTTTTAAATGATTTTATATATGAAATAAAATGATGGTTCTTTTTTTTTTGATTAATATTAAATTGAATTAAAAACATATCCTCTTTATCTTCATCATTTATTTCTTTTATATCATGAGTTAATGTAAGTTGTGCATTATTTATTTGTTTTTGTTTTGTAATTGGATTTATTTCTTTTAATTGTTCAATTGCAGTTGACGGTTTTAATTCATTTTTAATTATTTTTTTAACAAATTTTAATTTCTTTTCTAAATAATTTTTACCTTTTAATGTTATTTTCATTATTTTTTCTGTTATTAAATACATTTTTTTATTTGTCATTTCAATTGAAAGATATAGTAGAACAATTGAAAAAATATTTAAACATAAAAATATTATAAAAATAAAATACATAATAATTTTATAATTATTTAAAGAATTTTTAAAAACTTTTTTTGCTTCTTTTAAAATATATTTTACAGTTTTTATAAATGTAAAACTATTATTAATAGTACAAATAATATATTGTTGAAATTCATTTAATCCATTTAAAAATAATTCAATATTACTTAAATTTAATAAAGGAATTGGAATTTTATAATTATCTTGTTGACTTAATATATAAAAATAATTTTTAGGGATATCAAAACAATGATAATAAGTAACTTCTTCATATTCCCCATTTGGTCTTAAAACTTTAAAAGAATTTTCATTGAACTCTTTATATAATTGACTATGACTATTTAAACTAGAATAATTATTTTTAAAATAATTACTTAATTCTAATAATTTATGAGCTATTAATTGAAAATTATATTTATAATAATCTGTTAATGAAATATTATAATCTTCAATTAACATTTTATATTCTGAATCTAATAAATCATACATTGAATCATTTCCATTTATACATATCATATTTGTTAAATAAAATACATTTGATAAATATGCTAAATTCATTTCTCTTAAAACAAGGATTTTAATATATTCTTTATAAGATTGATTTGAAAATAATTTTATTAATATACATATTAAAATTGCAATAATTACTAAAAATAAATTATAAATAAATGAAATTATATCAATTGTGTTTTTTGATATTTTAATTTTTTCTTTTTTTTTACTTGTTATATTCCATGTTTTTTCTTTAATAATTTTATATGATAAAATAGTAGTTCCAGAATGTGAAGCAGCGATTGATGCATTATTAGGAGTTAATACATAATCTATATCAGTATTTTCAATTTCTTTTTTATCATTTAATAATTTTAATTTTAAATCTTCAAAAATAATTTGAAGTAAATATATTTCATCACCTTTAATTTGAATTTTTTTTTTAAAATTAAAACAAACATTTATTATTTTTAATGATTTAAAATTATCTCTTATTTTTTTTATTATTTGTGATATTTCTGAATTTTGGCATCCACTATCTCTAATTAAATGAGTTTTAAGATTTGTAATAAATTCATTTAAATTTACATTAAATGTTTGAATATTATTTAAACTTGGATTATAATCAACAATTCCTAAAACATTTAAAAAATTTAATCTTTTTAATTGATTATTAAACCCAAAATAATTTTTAAAAAATAATCCATATTCATAACAAATTCCATTTGATTGCATTAAAATATAATTACAATCATCAGGAAAGGGAATTTGTTCTAAAGTACACATTAAAAATAATTGTCCTTTAAAAGTAGGTAAAGTTGAATAAGTTAATTTAACATTTATTATATAATTTTCTGAAGTTTCTAAAACACATTCTTCTCTTAAAAATTTTTTTGTTAATATTGTATTTTTAATATATTTTTCCTGTGATTTTCTCATTATATATGGATAAATATTAATTGAAGGAACATTTATCATTTTTGATGATTTTATTCCTGTTAATTTATAATAAGTTAATGGGGCTTTTTTTATTATAAATTTACCACTTTGAAATAATATTAAAAAATAATTATTTTTTTCTATTATTGAATCAAGGGAATTTAAATCAAAAAATTCTATACTTTTTTCAAAATTTGCATTAAATAATATATCTTCTACTAATTTAAATTTTTCATTTTCTGATTGGTCCTTTATTTTAACTGAATCATATGAATTATAAATCATATCTAATATTGAATCTAATGATTTCCCTATATTTATACTTTGTTTATCAATTATTCTTAATATTTCTTTTTGAGATTTTGAAAAACTTTTTAATATATATTTAAATGATTTTATTATTTGTAAATAATGATAATTCATATAATAAAAATATATTGTAAATTCCATTGAATTTTCATCATTCTTTTTTTCTAATTTTATAAAATGAAATGAAAGATATAAAAATATTGAATAAATTAATAAATCTGCATTTTTAAATTTTTCACTATATATAAATTTTTTTAAATAATATTGAGCTCTAAAGGTTTTTTCATCAATTATTGCAAAAAGTAATACTTTATTATATATTAAAGTTTCCATTGCTAATTTACCAAAAAGATAACTTTTTTCTTTTGCAATTTTATAAAAGTTATTAATTAATTGTAATAAAACAACTAAAATTATTGAATTTTTTTTTTCATCATTTATGTTTATTGTATTTCCACTTTCTCTAGTTTTGGATATTTCACTATTTGAAAATTTTTCAATTAATTTTTCATTGCCATTACAAAGAATCATATAATCCTCTTTACAATTACAAAAATGGTTTTTTAAATCATCTTTATATTTTTGAAAAAATTTTTCTTTAAATTTTAATTTTTTTGATTTTGTTTTTGATGAAAAAAACTTAAATAAAGGAATAAATAATTGATTTGTTCCTTTAAAAAACTCATTATTTTCTTTTATTAAATCATCTTTTAATTTTGATAAACTAATACTTTTAGAAGGATTATTTAAATTAAAAAATAAAACAATAACAACTAACATGATTAAAACTCCCTCTAAAAATTTAAATATTTCTTCATGTTCAAGATATTGAATAAAAAATAATGTAATAAATCTTACAACAAAAATTGCAAAAACAAAAGTTTGAAGAAAAAAAGCTATTTTTTTTGAAATAGATTGATGTAATGTATCTCTAAAAACTTGAATTCTAACTGAATATTCATAAATATATATAATAGACCAAATTAATTGAAATAAAATTGAAAATTTAATATCATATCTTATAATGTATAAAAATGTTCCAATTTCATTTATAAAAAATGTTGCGATAAAAATATTAGAGGAAAGAAAATAATATGTTTCATTTTGACCATATGCATATATGTAAATAGTATAAAATAAATAATATAAGATATTATATAATAAAAATAAAAATATATCAAATGAAAATCTAAAATCAATTTCATCATAACTATTTGTAAATTGGATAAAAATTTTTCTATTAAAAATAAGTAAAAAAATGTGTGAAAAAGTACAAAATGTAATATAAAAAAGATAACTTGCTATTTGTTTAATTGTATTAATTATACAATTTTCAAGTTTTGTCAAATTAAATAAAAGTAATAAATAAAGGAAAATAAGGTAAAATAATCCAAATATCTTAAAATCAAAATAATCTTTTTGTTCATGAATATCAATATTAAAATAATCATTTATTATTAAATTAATTTGCTCTTTTTTATAATTATCAATTTTTTTTGCATTCTCATTTATAAATAATTTACTATTATTTATAACTTCAAAATAAAAAGATGGAGTTATAAAATATAAAAAAAAATATATATTTTTAAATGTTCTTTTATAATTGAAAATAATATCAATAATTAATATTTTATTTGCCAATTCAAATACAGAAGAAAAAAAAAATAATTGAGATGCATTTAAAGATTTTTCTTTGATACTTACATATATTTCTGCATTTATTTGAATAAATGCATTTTTTTTTTTTTCTTTTGTTTCGTCCATTTCTTAAATTAATTATTCTTTTAAATTTTATAATATCTCATAATTATATATTTTTTTAGAAAATCATAATTAAAATGTTATTTTATTACAATAAATTAAATTTTTTTTTTGATTAACATTGATATTAATAATTTTAAAATCTTTTTTATTTATTATTATATAAAAATCCAGACTATAAAATTTTCATGTATATATTTTATTTTATTATTTAAATTAAATTTATATCCCAATTATCATAAAAATTATATTTAATATTTATTTCCAATATTATTTAATTTTATATAAAATTGAATAAAAAATCATTATACAATTAAATTAAGATGTAAATTATAAATAGAAATATTAAAAATAATTTATTTAATTCCTCCAAATTTATCGTTTATCTGATTAAAAAATTTATTTGATTTTTATCATTATATAATTTTGTACCAACTTCCGGAATATTTATTTGAAAAGATATATTTTTCAAATTTGAAAATAGGTTTTATAAATAGCAGAATAAATTTTTTAATTGTTTAAATGATTAATAAAATTTAATAAACTATAATTTTTTTATTTAAAAAATTTTACTTCAATACTTTAAAATTATTTTCTAATTTATTTATCTTTGATAATTTAATTATTGTTATTCACAAGTTAAATAATCACTTAAAAAATAAAAAAATCTATAGTAATAATTTAATAACATATGATCATTATTTTTATAAATTTTAAAACCTATATCCAAAATATACATTTTATAGAAAAATTATAATTTTATTCCATAAGAAAACTAAAATAGAAAATATAATAAAAGAAAAGAAAAATAATAAAAAAAATCAAAATTCATTTGCCCAATTTTTATCATAATCAGCAGGAATTTGTTCTTTTTTTCCTTTTTTTATAGAAGTAGAAGTATTACTTTGTTCATGAGAAACCATATTTTCATAAGGACATTCAATATTTAAATATTTATTCATATCAACAGTAGGGGGTATATAAGGAGGTTCAATAATAAAATCACTTAATTGTTCAAAATCAAAATCATCAAAAAAACTCATTTTTTTCAAATGATCAATATTACAATTTCTCTTATTAACTTTCTTAGTAAGTAAATTAGAAATAAACTCATTAACACTAGAAAAATCATAATTATCAAAATTAGGAAAAACAATATCTTTATGTAAAACTTCTTTATAAATTTCAATAACTTCATGAGCATGAGGACCAAAAGGATAAGTTCCATAAAATATTTCAAACATACAAATTCCAATTGACCAAAAATCACAAGATAAAGAATAACCTTTTCCTAATAAGACTTCTGGTGCAATGTAGTGTGGTGTACCAATAACAGTTGAAGTATAATTTGTTAATATTTTTGCTGTACCAAAATCTATCATTTTTAAATAACCATTTGAATCAATCATTATATTTCCTGGTTTAATATCTCTATGGGCTATAAATTTTTTTTGTAAATATTCTATCATTATTATTAAACTTCCTATATAAAATTGAGTTTCTTTTATATTATTTATTTTTGTACGTGTTGGTAAATAATCGTTTAAATTTTTTCCATTTACAAATTCAATTAAGAGAAAACAAAATAAATTGTTACGCATACTTTTTACCATTTTTACTATGAATGGATGATCTAATGTTAACATTACACGTCTTTCATTTACAAAATATTTTGCTAACATTTTTTGAACTTCTACACTTTTTCTTGATATTGCTTTAATTGCATATATATTTTTTTTATTATGTACTAAAGATACTGAACCAAATTTTCCTTTTCCTAAAAATTTTATATAATGTAAATCACTTAAATTAATTGATGTATCTTGTAAAGCAAATTTTGTTAATAAATAATTTTTCATATTATTATCATTTAATATAATATCAAAATCATTTTTCATTAAAATATAACATATTACAGTTTCAACTGCAATAACTGAATTTGTACTTTTTGAATTTTCAAAAAAAATTGCATTTTCACCAAAACAACTCCCACTTTCTAATTCTCTTATATAAATATTATCTTTTGTTAATTGAACTCTACCTTTTGATATTAAATATAAAGAATCGACTATTGTACCTTCATTAATTATTATTTCATTTTCTCTATATTTTTTCTTTTTTAATTTTGAAGCAAGTGATTCTAATAATTTTTCAGATAGATTTTTAAATAGATTTAATTTTTTTAATTTAACTAATCTACTAAGTAAATTTAATGGTTTAGTCTGATTTAAATCAATTTTTAATATTTGTGCTAATGGGTTAATATCTGATTCTAATGATAATAAATCAGGAAAAACTGTTAAATCATTTAAAATTGGTTGTTTAATATCTTTAAAAAAACCTTCTCCTATATTTTTTCCCTTTTCTGCTATTACTATTTCATCTTTATATATTGAACCATCAATAACAAATAATAATCTTTTTGGTTTTCTTTTATTTATATCATTACTATTTTCATCATATATTTTTTCATTTGGTCCATATTTAACAATATGAAAATTTTTATATAATTCATATAAAAGTGAATCTGAAAAAATATCTTTTAAAGATTTTGATTTTTCAATACAATCTTTAAAAAAACAAAATAAAATAACATCAATATAATTTTCTCCTAATGCTTCAATTAATTGATCTTTAGAAATTTCATAACAAATTGTTTTTTGAATAGCAATAATATCCATCATTCTTTTTGAATTAATTAAAATTGCATTTTGACCAAAATAATCATATTCATTTAATTGTCTTACTTCTTTTTCTCCATTTCTAACAGAAACTTTTCCTTCTTTAATTATAAATAAAGTATCTCCTATTTCTCCCATTTTAATAATTTTTTCATTTTCATTATAAGTTGTTAATACTTGTCTTTGGGCAACATTATATTTAGAAATTGAATCAAGTGATTCAAATATACTAATTTTATTTAAAAAATCAAATTTATCTTTTAATAATCTTTCATTAATTCTTTTTTGTGTATTTCTAAAAGAAGTACTATCAAAAGTAAAAGTTTCAACATTTTCTAAACAAATAACAGTCTCTTCTCTTTTTTGTTGTGTAATTAAACTTAATTCTCCAAAACAATCCCATTGTTTATATTTTTTTTTAAATTTATTTTTTTCTAAAGCTTCAACAG
>JAEEGL012881586.1_pt1 | contig 11374 bp, 9 predicted proteins | sample 9134231 | NCBI WGS metagenome assembly JAEEGL01 (sample SAMN16246548, study PRJNA631951) | gut metagenome | biome: gut microbiome; feature: rumen; material: fiber-attached | host: Bos | place: Iran: Karaj | collected 2018-10
GTGGATGTCCCCTCCGGTGAAATGGATTGGGTCATGGATCCGGACGGAACATTCGGTTATGTTCATAAAAACGATGTGGAGGAAATGAGTGTATCCCGCCTGATTGAATGGCCGGAGTAAACCGCAGGTATCTCTCCATGATAAAAGCAGCTCCCCTGCCGGGGAGCTGCCTGTTTTGTATTCTGGATGATGTTTACACGATTCCTTTCTTCAATTTCCCGGATGATATCCTCGCCCTTCACAATCGTCAGGACCTTGGCGCCGTATGTTTCTTCCAGTTCCCTGGTGCCGCTCTGGAAAGCTTCTGGAACTTTCAGGCCTGTTCACAGCACCGAAAATGACAAGCAGCCTGCAGAAGATAGATTTATAATCGAAAACACGAATTACAGCTGCACACAATCCAATTGATGCAGCATTCCGCCTTCCAACTCAAAAACAACGTCGCATGCCTGACTGATATCCTGCTTACTGTGGCTGGCCAGCAGTATACATTTACCCTGGTGCTTAAGCTCCTGAATCAGTCGATGAACATCCGCCACACCTTCTGCATCCAGTCCATTAAACGGTTCATCCAGGATCAGTTCTGAAGGATCCTCCATAATTGCCTGCGCAATCCCCAGGCGTTGACGCATACCAAGGGAATATTTGCCAACCGGTTTTTTATCATTTGGATCCAGCCCAACCAGATGCATGACCTCCTCAATTCTGGTTTTTGACACTCCCCCCGATATTCCCGCCAGAATCAGCAAATTCTGCATTGCATTATAATGCGGCATAAAACCAGGCGTTTCAATGATTATCCCGGTTGATGGCGCAAAATCGCAATCCTTCCCGATTATTTTCCCATTCACTGAAACCGTACCCTTTGACGGTATCCCAAGACCACATATACATCTCATCAATGTGGTTTTGCCGCATCCGTTCGTACCGACAAGACCATATACCATGCTGTTTTCCAGTTTGACCGTAATACCATTCAGTACAGATTCTCCCTTGTATCTCTTGAATAGATTCGTTATCTCAATCATAATCATTCTCCTATATATTTGAAGATGAACAGGTATGGTTTTCACGTTTACGGGATACGCCAAAGATAACTCCTGCCTGGCAAATAATGACAACCGCATATCCAATAAACACCGATGTTATCCGACTGCTGAACTGATCTTCATAATTGAGAACGATCCGATTCAATGTTGAATAAGCCATTGGTGCCTGAAGTACAGGAAAATTTTCAAAAACAAAGATAAGGCCGGAAAAAAGGATCATGGCAAAAATGGATACCCCAACCATGGGGTGATTCAGAATATTAAAGAACAGGATGGTCAAAACCATAACCAGCCAGAATCCAATAATCGGACCTGCCGCCAACAAAGCTCCCTGCCATGGAGCATAGTTATTCCGCATCCATGCTGGAATGACTGCTAGTTCTTCAGGCATTCCATTCCGGACCCTTAAAGCATCGCTCCATCCTGATCCGGGCGATACATACCTAAGCAGGAAAAAGGCCGAAAAACAAGTCAGCATAATGATCACCATAAATACCATGAGAAAGCAGTAACACATTATTGAAAATGTATATTTCGCTTTTGATGTGCGAAATGCACAGTACTGCATGAACGATATTTTTCGTGGTATTTCCGAAATGGAAACCAAAAATACAAGACTGGACAAACTGATACTGTTAAAGCCATTCAGCAAAAACCACACAATACTTTCATCCATATGCATGCTGATTTCGCTGTGTTTCAATTCTTCCCCATAATTGTGTACAGTAATGCAGGCAGTTACAATTAAAACAATAAGCATAATAATCGTTCGAATATTATGGATCCATGCATCAAAACAACTGACAGCAAGAGCACATACCGGTCTTTTGTGTATCATGTTACTTTTCATCGTATATGCTCCTCTTGATTTTATAAAGATAAAACACGATACAAACGGCCAGTATTGATAGATATACTGCAATGGATCTCCACACTTCGGCAACAGTCAATGCGTCATTGTAAAGATCTGCTGGATGGGGAAATTCCCTGATTCCAAGGAGAACACCCGGCAATCCATAATGCCATAGAAAATATAAACAGAAAGGTATCGCAACAGCCAACAGCTTATCCTGGGTAAACAGTGCCGCCGTTGTGCTGATAATCCCCCATATTCCACCACAAAAGAACAGCGCCGCAGTCATCCATATGTATATGGGCAGGCTGTAACATATTTCCTGCCACGGGTAATATATACAATCTTCAGAAAACGGTATAGCCAGGTATTCATTCGCTCTGGGATCACACGGCGTTGCAAGAATATTCCACAATACTGCATGAAGAAAAAACGCCAGTCCAACCGCACTTCCTGCCGCAAGAAATGAAATTGTCAATTGCCTGATTGTATACTTTGAAACAGAAGATCTGTTTATTTCATATTTTATGAAGCCTGTTTGCAATTCATCAACCTGATTGATCCCTGCCGGAATTGCTGCGCCAAGAGGAATCATCAGCATAACGCCGCCAAAGAAAATTCCTCCGATCGTCTGCTGAAGAGACGATGCCCGATACGAAATATCCCAATTATAAATGAACAGCCAGTCACAAGCGGCAAAACCGGAAAATGATATAAACAGCAGCAAAACAGCCCCCACAAAATGCCAGCTTGCGAGCGATCTTTTCAGGCCTTGAAGCATAAAAAAGCACCTCAGAAACAGGTTAATGGATCTTCTCCCATGTCATAATGGGGGGAACGCTGCGTCTGTCTTTTCTTTTGTCTGTATAATCCAGCAGCTTTCCACCCTGTGCATCAAAAACCAGCTCAAGTCGCTCCATGTTTTCATTTTCAATCCCATTCTCTGTGAATACTTCTACTTCCTGGCTGCTGTCCCGGGTATATAAACCCTTTACATACCAGGCTGGAAGCAGCCATAAAATGCTTTTATCCTTTTTATCCAGATAAGGGATATAGCATAATTTTACAACATCAACACTGCGCAGATGTCCAGCATATATCTCCGCTTCAAATGCTTTTTTTGCACTTTCAAATGACAGAATCGGAACGTCTTCATGCACTACATTTTTTTCCTGATACAGCGAAGCACGAATTTTGATATTCTGTATATCAGAAAGTGAGATATAGCAATAGGGGCTGTAAAAGTTTTTTTCAGAATCCAGGCCCAGAATATCATAGCATTCCGTAGCAGCTTCTACATCTATTCCGCACATGTTTTGAGCAAAAACCATGATATACCGGCCTTGATCAGTTTCGCGTTTTCCCCACACCATGCTTTCATTTTTGCCGCTGTAATAATAGAAGCAGTCCTGAATGTTTACTTTGGTAATTCTAAGATTGTCTTCTTTCAACCCCCATATTTTTTCCATTTCTTTATAGCCGAGCTTCAGGGCTTCTGCATATGTCATCTCGACATTTTCTGGTTTTCGATCCGGCGTTTGCCCTTTTGTATATGAGTATGTATTTTGAGGCCGACTGTCTCCGCTTACAAAATCATCCCGTTTTTTATCTGCCCTCAGGCTTCCCTCCACATTCCTGACAGTCCCCGCGTAGTCGGACAGTTTCTCATCCTGCACGGCCGGCATCCTATGCACACGAACAATTGGGATTTTTTCTACAGTTGGTACTTCTATTTCCACATCGATCGATATTGTTCTCCAGGGTGTATCATATGATTCAGTCCATCGCTCCGGCGTGCTCTCAGCAACTTGTTTTATGGACCAATATGTTTCAGCACATGCTGTACATTGCAGCCCAATGATTAGAATTAAAATACCTGCAAGGATATTTCCAATGTGATTACTTTTCAATCGCATATAGTCTTATACATCCTTCATATATTTGGCGCGCCTGGAAATTACAGGGGAAGCATTTATGCTGCTTCCCCTGCTTATTCATAGATTAATAGTCTACGACAAACCATCCTGACAATCTGATTCTGGAATGTCCTTCATTGTTGAAATATTTCGTATTCCCTCTCATGGTGAGATAATAACGCCATCCGTCACAGAATCCAGAACCCTGAATCGGGATATCTAAATTAGGGGTGACCCATTTATTTCCGCAATAAAAATCTCCTGAGGCTTCATATCCTCTAAAATGATTTGTATACCTGTTGCTACAATCCAGTGCATTACAATGAACATAAATACGATGATCATCCCATTGTTTCTCATCTGAAATAGGTGATCTTACATAATCATTTTCATTTACACACTGGACTGTTCTCGTAAATGGTGTAGCAAAAGATGTTGCGCAAACAGCAAGTACCATAATAAACACCAGCGCAGCAACGATTGTCTTTTTCATTTAGGCGATTCATTCCTTTCGCTTTATTGTTCTGTTCTCATACATCTACATCTTTGTGTTTTTTGGCTTTTCCAAAGCAAGAAACCATTGATGATCATTGTCGTCTATTATATGATTATTGTCAACTATTGTCAATATATCTATATTTTGTGCAATTATTGCTTTTTCGTATTTCCTATTTGCATTCATTTGATTCAGTCTCTGGTCTATTCTTTAGCCATAAAAAGAACTGTTTCACTTCTTCTTAGTGAAACAGTTCCTTTACTACAGCTCTTTCTTTTTTTACACGATTCCCTTTTCAATCGCCCGGATGATATCCTCACCCTTCACAATCGTCAGGACCTTGGCGCCGTACGTTTCTTCCAGTTCCCTGGCGCCGCTCTTCTCCATTCCCTCTTCATAGCGGTCCGCAATGGCGGCTAAGCCGGCCACCCGGATATCCGCGATGGTCCGGATGCGCTCAATCGCGTTTGAAACGGTTTTCCCGCTGTTGATCAGGTCGTCCACAATCAGCACGCGCTCCCCGTCCTCCGGAGTATGCCCGCAGACGATGCGGCCGCGGCTGTCCGGGACCCGCCTGTCCGAGAAGAAGTTGACCGTCCTTCCGTATTTCGCGGCCAGTGCGACCGCCGTAGCCGCCGCGAAGCTGATCCCGTGGTAGGCAATCCCCATAATGCTGTCGAAGTCGATCTGCGCGTCCATAATCAGGTCCGCGAAGGATTCGCCCAGCTTCGCGAGGTGGAGGTTGGTGCTGAGGCGCTCCGTATCCAGGTAGAATCCGGATTCCTTGCCTTTGATATTGAATTTGCCGAGTTTCAGCACGCCCGCGTCCGCCATCAGGCGGATAAACTTCTCCTTGTTGGTATAGGCGGCCAGCTTGAATCCCATCAGCTCGTCAATTGTCACGCCGAATGTGTTGGCCAGTACCGGCAGCATTTCCAGGTCAGGGGATCCTCCGTTTTCCCATTTGCTGACCGCCTGGTACGAAACATGGATGACTTCCGCCAGTTCTTCCTGGGTCATGCCTTTGGCTTTCCGCAGCTTCTTAATCGTTTCGCCGATCGTGTTCATGCGCTTTCTCCTTTTCATTTCTGGCTTTGTCACAACCCTTGCAAGGAGATTTCTGACATGCACATCATATCCCCGTACAGGCCTTTGGGCAATCGACGCTGTTTGGATTTTTTCTCAACCCGCGTTTGAGTGATCTCGCTGAACCATCCGGAATCATATTCCGCCGTTTCCTTTCGTGAGCCATTATGTGCTTTCTATGTCTATTTTATTCTGCCGGGATAAAGCATGTCAATCATCCGCCGGATCAGGGAAAAATCTTTTTGTTCGCCTTTTCTTCTCCCCTCTCCCATAGTAAAATATTGGCAGGTCGAAAACCTCATTTGTTTCAGGAAAGGAAATACAGTCATGGGAGAGATTATCCGCAAAAACATCAGTGAAGAATGGGCGCATTCCGGCATTGTGAAGGCCGGGGACTACTGCTTCCTGTCCTACTGTGTCGGCAACATCGGCGGCACGGTGGAGGAGCAGGTCAACGGCGCGTTCGATGATATGGAGCAGAAACTGGCCCTGTTCGGGCTCACACTGGAAAACGTGGTCCATATGGACTGCCTGTTCCGCGATGTGTGGAATATCCCGGTGATGGAGAAGGTCATCAAGGAGCGGTTCCACGGGAAATACCCGGCCCGCAAATCCATCCAGACGGAGTTTGCCCACGTCGGCGGCAAAGACGGCCTGCAGTTCCAGGCCGATGCCGTCGCGTACTGCGGCTGAGCGGGATCGGGTAAATCAGATGATTACGATTACGATTGACCAGGCCCGGCAGTTCATCCTGCGCTGGCAGGGGCTCCTGGGAAAGCACCGCTTTACCGGTAAAGACGGTGCATATCAGTATGTCCGTCAGGTCGGCTGCATCCAGTTCGACCCGGTGGATGTCTGCGGCCGGAATGCCCAGCTGACGCTGCAGTCCCGCGTCAAAGGCTGCCGGATGCAAATGCTGGACGACCTGCTGTACATGGACCGTCTTCTCGTGGATTATTCAGATAAGGAGCTGTCCATCTGGCCGTCAGAAGACTGGCCGTACTTCTCCGGCTACCGGGAGCGCAGTATGGAACACGGCCGCCGTTTCCCCGGCATTCCGGAGCTGGAAGAACAGGCCATCCACTATATCCGGGAAAACGGCCCGGTCAGCAGCGATACCCTGCCCATCGGGGGCACCATCTTCTGGCATTCCTCCATGCACTGGAGCGGCCACTGGCATAAGGAATCCCAGGCCTCCCGTTCCGTGCTGGAGCAGCTGTATACCGACGGGGTGCTCCTCATTCACCACAAAAGCGGCTCCCGCAAGTTCTATGACCTGGCGGATAAATACCTCCCGGCGGAACTGCTGAACGCCCCGAATCCCTGTGCGGATGAATCCGCTTTCATGGACTGGCGCGTCTGCCGCCGGATCGGAGCCGTCGGTATGCTGTGGAACCGCCGGTCAGACGCCTGGCTGGGCATTCAGATGGATACAGTCGGGCGGGAGGCCGCTTTCGCCCGGCTGGAAAATGCCGGCCGGATTATCCCCGTGCAGGTGGAGGGCATCCGCTTCCCGCTGTATATTCTCAGCGGCAGCCTGCCCATGCTGGAATCCGTGATCTCCGGAGGAGAGGATACAAAGCCCCGGCTGGAATTCCTCGCTCCCCTTGATCCGATGATGTGGGACCGGAAGCTGATCGAGGCCGTCTGGGGTTACCAGTACTCCTGGGAAATCTATACGCCCCCGGACAAACGGAAATATGGCTACTATGTGCTGCCCATAATCTGCGGGGACCGGTTCATCGGCCGGATTGAGCCGCGGGCGGACCGGAAGGCCGGCATCCTCACCGTCAGCAATATCTGGCTGGAGCCCGGCGTCCGGCAGACCAAAAAGCTGTCCGGCATGATCGACAGCGCCGTGCAGCGCCTGGCAAAGTTCAACGGATGCGTTCCGGCAGAAGAATAACCCATATCCGGAATCCATAAAAATACCCCGCAGGGCTTCCTGCGGGGTATTGATATATCCGGGCTTTTCGGTTTATTTTGCCGCCTTCTCCCGGGCATAGGCAATCAGGCTGTCTTCATCCTCGAACATCCGGAAGACCTGCGCGCTTCCGTCCGTATACCACATCACCGCGTCGCCGGTCTCCAGGTCAAAACCCCAGTCCCGGATTTCCTTTGTCGCGTTCATGTTGTACACCGTCTGGCCGTTCGTGGTGGAGTATACCCAGAAGCAGGTCCGGTTGAAATCCGCCACCATGATATAATTCCCGGTCGCGTTGAACCGGATTTCAGACAGGGACCGTGCCAGGTAGGTATCCGAGAAAGAGAATACCATCCGTCCGGTTGCCAGCTCATATACCGCCACGCGTCCAACGGCACCGGCAACCGCAAACAGGCGGCTGTCCGCGGAGAAGCTGATATCCCTTGCTTCTACATGGTCGCCGACGCTGAAATCATAAATCCGGGCGATCGGCTCGTTGCCCGCCTGCACGTCATACAGCGGAATATACATACCCTGGTTCATAAACAGCATATACCGGCAGTCCGGGCTGATAAGGCTCCTGGCCGCCAGGTAACTGGTTGTGTTGGACCAATACGGATCATTCAGCTGGAAGATGGTGCCCGGCGGAACATCCGGTTCCGTATAGTCTGAAATCTCCAGCAGTTTCCCCTCGTACTGCTCCACGGTATACTGGCTTCCTTCCCCCGGGAACAGTTCCACATAGGCTGCCAGCCTCCTGGCTACGTTGGCATCCTCGTTTCCCGGCACTCCCCTGTCATATACCGTGGGCTGGTATACGATCAGGCGGCTGCCGTCCGGACTCATCGCCCGGATGTTTCCGTTGTTCGGAACGTCCGCAATTCCTTTGCCGTCTGATACCCGGTAAATCGTGGACGCGTCGGCAAAGAACTGTCCGTCCGGGGATACGCAGACACAGTTGTTCTCTGTGGTATACAGCACTTCGCCGGTCAATGCGTCATACGCGTTGCCGCAGTCCAGGATCACATTTCCGACCCATACCGGTGAACACTCCTGTACCTCGACACCGGGTCCGTCCCTTTCAACCCGCCACCGGATTTCATCGGTGTACAGGTTGATCACCATTGCCTCATTGAACTGATGGACATAAATCCACTCCACGTCCGGGGAAATCGTATACCCAGTAATCACTTTATTGTTGTCCATCTCTATGCCAAAAAATTGATCCGTATTCAGCCCCCGGATCCAGATCCGGGAAGGCGTTCCGAGTGCCAGCTCGCAAAGGGAAATATACCGGTCATTCAGGAAAGAACGGGAGGTAATATGCTGATTGTCCTGGATCTGGACCGGCCATGGAAATACCCCGTCTTCGGAATCCGGCTGGAACACAACAATTCCCTTTGAAAACGCAACCAGGAGATTTTCCCCTTCGAAAATCGCGTTGCATGGCCATTCAAAAACTTTATGCAGCTCCTGCAGGTGTTCCCCGGTCGCGGCGTCAATAATGCATACCGTGTGCCCCCACATCACTGTCACTGCCAGCTTGGTGCTTTCCTCATTCCAGTGAACGGAACTGATATCATGGCTGAAAGGGGTGGAGACCCACAGCCGTTCTCCCGTCACCGCGTCGCACAGGGACAGGCCGGACCGGGAGTCAACCACGGCGATTTTTTTTCCGTCCGGGGAAAAGATGCAGGAAGGATCGTAATTGACAAATCCGGGGAATTCCAGCTCCGCGTCCACAGCGAAATCACCCATGAAGCAGGAAACCGCCAGGGCTTCCATCCCTTCGCTCTTCCCGTATCCGTCAACTGTTTCGGAAACATCCAGCGCGCTGAGCGCCAGCTTTGTCGCCTCATTTTTCCGGTTGATGGAAGAATAGTATACAGATTTTTCTGTCAGCAGGTCGCACTCATTCCGGGCTGCCGTGGCGCGTTCTTCCTCAATCCGGACATTCTTTTCGCTGATTTCCTTATTCTGTGCGGTAATCTGTTCATTCGCCTCTGTCAGGTCCTGGTTGGCTTTCTCAATCTGCTCGTTTTTCTCGGTCAGCTCCTGGTTTGCCTTCTCGATCTGCTCGTTCTTCTCGGTCAGCTCGTCATTCTTTTCGCTGATCTCTTTGTTCTTGGCCGTAATCTCATCGTTGGCCTTGGACAGGTCTTCATTGGCCTTTTCAATCTGCTCATTCTTCTCCGTCAGTTCCTGGTTGGCCTTCTCAATCTGCTCGTTCTTCTCGGTCAGCTCATCATTCTTGTCGCTGATTTCTTTGTTCTTGACTGTAATCTCATCGTTGGCTTTGGACAGGTCTTCATTGGCCTTTTCAATCTGCTCGTTCTTCTCCGTCAGTTCCTGGTTGGCTTTCTCGATCTGCTCGTTCTTCTCGGTCAGCTCATCATTCTGGGCACTGATCCGTTCATTCTGCGCGGTAATCTGCTCGTTCTGCGCCGTGATCTTTCCGTTCTGCACCAGCGCGTATGCCAGGAACCCTCCCAGTACCGCAACGGTTGCCAGTGCGGCTGCCATGATATTCCGCATGGTCCGCCGGCGGGCCCGCTGGTACAGCCCGTCAAAGGAGGTCCCGACAATCGGTGCCAGGATCCGGTATTTCTCTTTCTTCAGCTTCTTCAGGTTGTCCGCAAGGCTTTCTCCCCGGACGTTGGCTGCCAGCGGTTCCCGTTCTTTCCGGTTTCCGTTCTCATCCGTTTCAAAGCGCAGCAGCTCCGGGAAACTGTCCTCCGGCTCCCCTTCCACCAGTACTGCCAGTACCCGGTCCCGGCCCTTGTGCTCAATAAAGTATTCCAGCTCCCGCAGGCACCATTTGCTCTGCAGGTAGCGCGGGGAGCAGATACAGATCAGCCAGTCGCTGTTGTCCAGCGCGGCTTCAATGTCCCGTCCCAGGTCTGCCGACAGCGGCAGCTCCTCCTGGTCCCGGAAAACCTTGCCGGGATGGCGTGCCCCGTCCTGCCGCAATGCGGCCGGTACGGTATACGTCTCAATCATCTGGTGCAGTTTTTTCGCGATTTCCTGGTCCGGCGTCTGGTGGCGGTAACTGATGAATGCTGTGTACTGGCTGGAGCTCACAGGCGGCACCTCTTCCTTTGTCGGATATGTGGAATTTTCTGCGTCTGGAATCAGTATACCAGAAGCTTTGCCGGAAAGATATATTTTTTTCAGATAAAAAACATCCGGCTTTCATCATGAAAGCCGGATGGAATCCGCGTTTTTGAGTCCTGCTTTATGGCTCTTCCGGTTCTTCCTCTCTCCGCTTGTTCCCCATCTTCTTCCACCGGCCGGAAACCAGGTAGACCGTACCGATCAGGAAGGGCACCAGGCCGGACAGCGCGTTGCCGTACCAGAAGCCCCGGATCCCCCAGGAGAAGACAACTCCCAGCAGCAGGCTCAGGCCGATCCGGCAGAAAATGCCGTCCAGCAGTGCCACCGCCAGATTCAGCTTTGAGTTGCCGGAGCCGTTGATCAGGGCGAAGTTCGGCGGCCGCAGGACACAGCCCAGGTACTGAATCATAGCAATCGGGATATAGGTGATGGCCATCGTCAGCACCTCGGGATCCTGGGAGAACAGGCCGAACAGCCATTCCGGCCGGAACAGTGTGATCACCGCGAAGATGCCTGCCGGAATCGCCACAATCCACATCGCGTGGCCGACCACCTTCGGCACCCGTTCGGTCTTCCCGGCGCCCAGCGCCTGGGAAACCATCGCGCCGCCGGACGAGGAGATTGCCTGGCTCACCACGCCGATCATGTTTTCCAGCTTCCGCGCCACACCGGTCACCGCGATGGCCACTGCGCCGTATGTATTCACATAGCTGTTCACAAACAGCATGGAGAATGTGATCGCGGCGCTCTGCACCACCATGGGGATGCCCAGGCTCATCAGCTGGCCGCGTACGCTTCTGTAAATCCGGAAATGCTTCGGATGGAAATCAAAATGGATCTGTTCCCGGTTTTTGTACAGCAGCCGCAGCGCGAACAGGAAGCTCACCGCCTGCCCGATCACCGTTGCCAGCGCGGCGCCCTGCGGGCCCATCTGCA
>JAEEGL013059467.1_pt1 | contig 11374 bp, 4 predicted proteins | sample 9134231 | NCBI WGS metagenome assembly JAEEGL01 (sample SAMN16246548, study PRJNA631951) | gut metagenome | biome: gut microbiome; feature: rumen; material: fiber-attached | host: Bos | place: Iran: Karaj | collected 2018-10
AGTTATGGACCGCGTATTCCGCAGACTCCGCTGACAATGCCGCTGACACAGCATACGTTACCTGTTGCCGATATAAAGAGTTATATTGAGTGGCCCCAATGGGATTACCGCCGTGCTCCAGGACTGGGAAAAGTAGAGTTAAACGATATTGTTGTGTTTAATTACCCTGCCGGAGATACCGTTGTATCTGAGCCACGCTGGCAACCTAATGATTATTATCAGATGGTTTATGCTTATGGACAGCAGATATTGAAGGAGAGTGGGGTAGAGGCCAATCTTGATTCATTGCCGCCAATGCTTTTGCGTAAGTATTATAGTATGGCGTACGCTGCAGGAAGACAATACATCCTGGGTAATCCTAATGAGTATGGTAAGCTTATAGCCCGTCCGGCTGACAGACGTGAGAACTATGTAAAGCGTTGTGTAGGTCTGCCAGGACAGACTTTACAGATAAAGAACCGTATAGTATATCTTGACGGCAAGCCAAACAAGGAGCCCGATAATGTGCAATATACATATTATATAAAACTCAAGGAGATGATTCCTGAGGATCTCATTTTGGAACTTGGTATTTCCCAAGAGGATTTGACACAATTAAATCAGCAGGGATGCATGCCTCTGACTCAGAGAGCATACAAGACTCTTAAGTCACGTTCCGATATTGTTTCTTCTATTCGGATAAACGAGGACAGAATCGTAGGTGACATATATCCCCTCAACGCCCGTTATGGATGGACTCGTGACAACTACGGACCTGTATGGATACCTCAGAAGGGTAAGTCAGTAAAGCTGAATCTTGAGAATCTTCCGATTTATGAGAGGCCTATTCGCGTTTATGAAGGTAATGACCTTCAGGTTTCGGATGATGGGAAAATTCTCATCAATGGCAAGGAGGCTACGGAATACACCTTTAAGATGGACTACTACTGGATGCAGGGAGATAATCGTCATAATTCTGCGGACTCACGCTATTGGGGTTTCGTGCCTGAAGATCATATAGTGGGTAAGCCTATACTCATTTGGTGGTCAAGTGACCCAGACAGGTCAGGATATGATGGCATCCGATGGAATCGCATATTCCGTTTTGTCGATAATATAAAATAAGATACTAACCAATAAAAACAGTTTACTATGAAAAAGATCTTTCTAACCCTGTTCATGTTGACTGTGACGTTTACGTGGACTGTAGCTCAAACCGATGTGACGCCTTCTCCAGAGAATCCTCAAAAGGTAGACTATATTGATAATCCGAGTTTTGAGAACAACACTAATGGCTGGACAATAAGCGGATTTTGGACACAAAGCAATAGTGAATTCTCAAAAAAGAACGGTTCTGTATACATAGAAAAGTGGGTCTCTTCAGGTAATACAGCTGGTGATGCCTCCGTTTCTCAGAAAGTAACCCTTCCTAACGGAGTCTATCGTCTTGTCGTTGCGGCACAGAATCTTTCTCAGGGTGCTACATCCAGACAGAATACCGGCATGTATATATTTGCTGGTGACCAGACTACTCCCATATATACTTTAGATGACTATAGTGTAGATTTTTCTGTAATAACTGGCAGGGTAACCCTTGGTGTCAAAGCTGAAGGCGCAACGGGTAACTGGTTAGCACTCGATAATTTCCGTCTATATCAGATAGGAGTTATTGATGAAGCAGAGCTTATTGAAGAACTTTCACGTGTTGTTTCAGTTGCGGAGGCTCTTCTTTCTTCCATGATGAGTGCTACGGCAAAGAATTCTCTTAATAGTGCCATTAGTGATGCAAGGGAGATTATTGCTGGTGAGAAGCCATATAATTCTGATGTCACGATAGCTCTTGAGGCTGCTATTGATGAAGCAAATGTCAGCATAGCAGAATATCAAGCTCTCTCTGACAAGATAGCTGAGGTTTTTGCTGTTTATGATGAGAATAAGAAAGGTGCGGCAGAATTGAAGGCTGCACTTGATGAGGCTGATAACCTATGCAAGAATGACAAGGCTACTTCGGAGGAACTTTCTGCTGAAATAGTGAAACTTGACAAGGCAGAACTGGCTTTTAATATTGCGAATGCAACGGAAGGTACAGGTGCGGCTCCGGAGGTGACATATACAAATCCTGATTTCATAGGTGGTTCTACAAAAGCCATGTTGCGTGCTACCTTTGCTGGTAGTAATATTCTTGAGCGTGGTGTATGCTGGAGCAAAGAGCACAATCCTACCGTCCTTGATGATCGCTCTACAAAGACTTGGACACTCAATGGATTTATCCTTGTGGCAGAGGGCCTGTCTTCGGCATCCGTTTACTATATGCGCCCGTACATTATGAATAAAACATATCAGGTAGCATATGGTGATGAGGTGAAAGTTGTTACCCATCCGAAGGGTACCTGTACTTGGTCCTGGGATGAGGCTGGTCCTGATGAGGCAACAAACGAGCGTTGTCGTACAGCTATTAAGCAGACAATAGATTATTTTAATGAGTGGACTGGTGTTCAGGGATTCCATCTTAGTGGACACTATGTTCCTGGTGCAGGTTCTGGTGGTGGTACTGCCGACTGCAGCTATGGCGGATGGATGCGTATATCTCAGAATGTAGCCAATCAGGCTATAGGTACCGTTCTCCATGAGACGGGACATGGAGTAGGCGTGGGAACCCAGCAGCGTTATTGGGATACTAATGTTCACTCATGGTACTGGTATGGTCGTGAGGCTAACAAGGTATATCACTTCCTTGAAAACGAATATACCAATATCAAATTTGCAGACGGTAATAATAAGGTGTGGGTCGGCGATGGTACTCATGCATGGGGACAGAATGCTACCTACGATTGGTGTATTAACGGTTCTGACAAGGATCGTCATATTGAGTTACAGTATGCTGGTGGTTCTGCTATCCTCTATGGTATGTTTATAGATGGTCTCGACCCAACGTCATCAAACTATAGCGCTACAGATCATAACGGCATTGCGGGTTATACCTATAATTTCGATGAAAACAAGAAATACTATATCATGTGTAAGGATGAAGAGCGTGGACTCGGTACTGGCTTGTTGTGTATGTACAAGAATTCCATCTTCTACTCATTAGGATGGAAGGATGTTCTGTCTGCAGATGCAACATGGGTGGGTGACTCGGCTGCATGGAAGATAGAATATATGCCTTCATTGGGATACTATCGTTTCAAGAATGTAAAATACGAACGTTACCTTACGAATCAGTCAAGCAAATATACTACGGCAACATCGATGTCTACAGGTACTTCGCCGAATACAAATCCATCGGATTACTATTTCCAACTTATGCCAGATCGTCGCGATGTTACGTATGGTACAGAAAAGGGCGATATAACAACTCATGGATATTGGTTCACTTGGACTCCTACTGCCGGCCTTCATAAGGCAATGAGTGCAAATGAAATAGCTTCCGGAAAGGAATATGGTACATTTGCTATTACAGACTTTGACTATGCCGATACTGCGACAAAGCAGATGTTCATCATTATCAGTGAAGATGAATTGCAGCAATGGAAAGAAATTAACGGTCAGCCAACTCCTGTAACCCTCAAGGGTGATGTCAATGGTGATGGAATTGTTAACGGTACAGACATACAGGCTGTTATCAACTTCATTGTAGCAGGTGAGTATGATGAAAAGGCCGATGTAAACCAAGATGAGCTGGTAAACGGTACTGACATTCAAGAAATAATAAATATCATTGTGAGATCAGAGTAATTTTAATATGGTTTGGCAATCGTCAATGCTATAAATAGTGGTCTAAATGTGCAAAAATGCACAATTAATACAATTTTTCGAGAAAAAAGTTTGTTAATAAAAAAAAAATCACTAATTTTGCAGCCAGACAGACCTAAATATGAACAATTCAAATATCTAACAGTTATGAGAAAGACCTTTTTCTCTTTATCAATCCTGCTGTCCTTACTGTTATTCAGTAGTGCAGTGTGTGCTCAGACTGATCTGACGGGTGCAACGGTAACTCTTAATCCAACTGGATACGATTATGACGGTACGGAGTGTAAACCTAAGGTTTCTGGTATTCGAAAGGGAACCAAGAGATACAACTCGCTTGTGGAGGGAGTTGATTATGATTTGTCCTATACGGATAACGTAAATGCTGGTGAAGCAACGGCTACACTCACATTCAAAGGTGACTATACAGGTGTTGCAACAAAAACCTTTACTATCAGTCCCAAGGATTTGTCCAGAGAGGAATCTGTTGTACTGGTACTTAGTGTAACCGAGGTTGTATATGACGGTACGGAACAGACGCCAAGTGCTTCAGATATGTATTATGATGAAAAGTTACTTGTCTCAGGTACCGATTACGATCTTACCTATAAGAACAATACGAATCCTGGTACAGCAACGGTAACAGCAACCTTCAAGGGGAATTATGGTGGAACAAAGACAGCTACCTTTACTATCATTGATGGTGGTGAAGTGCCTCCTTCTTCTTTGACTGTTAATTATTATGACAGTTCTGAGGCAACTCCTCAGGTTGAGAAGGACATGACTTATGCAGAGTTCCAGACCTTGATGGAGTCTTTCCCGAATGCTATTGCCATAGCTCCTCAGGGATTTGATGTTTGGCCTTTGGACAAAAAGCACATTGTGGTTAAGGGTGAAGGTATAGGAAGTAATGTATGTAACAGTTTCACACTTACTGACAAGAAGGATTTCTATTCTGCTGTGTCATTTACGGCAAAGTCTTTCTCATATACTCGTGATCTGGTTGCAGGCTACAATACTTTCTGTCTGCCTTTTGCAGTAGGAAATGCAGATATACCTGATGGAGCCCATCTTTATTATTTTAATTTTGCAGAAGAAGGCATTAACCAGTTATTCTTCAGGTTGATTCAAAGTGGTGATGCGGGTTATCCTTTCCTGATGAAGACAGAGCAGGCAGAATCGTGGAATGTAAGTCTCTCAAATGTCAGAATAGAGCCGACAATAACAAACAATTCAGAAGGAAATGAGGGATTCTTCGGTACATATACGTTAACTTCTGAATATAAGTATTCAGACAGTAATCCTTTCATGGGTGTACGTAATAGTGATAATAAATTTGCGCCTTTGGCTAATACCCTCTCTCCATTCAGGGCTTGTGTAAAGGTTCGCGAGGTTAATGACTCTGAAGCACGTTCTGGTTATAGCATTGTCCTTGGCGATGACTTAACAGGTGTGAAGAATGTTGAATCTCAGGTGCCAACGTCTCAGTTCAATGGCAAGATATTTAAAGATGGTAGAATAATATTCTTAAAGAACGGCACGATGTTTAACGCTGCTGGTGCACAGATAAAGTAATCAAAGATAGGAGAAAAAAAAGATGAAAAAGAAATTTCCTTTTATCTGTATGGCCCTAATGGCTGTGGGTTTAATGACAAGTTGCAGCAGTGAAGATTCTTCTGCTGGTGAGATAGCTGAAACATCATACGATGCAAGAAAGGCTATTGTGGACAGTAATGATCTGATGGAGAAAGGTCTGATAACTTTTGGTGCCGACCTTACTTCTGCAATAGCCAGGTTTGCTGTGAGTGATCCTGGCGATATGAATTTTGCTATGGCGGTTGCTGGCCCTAGTGGCAAGAAAATTGCAGAATTCCCTGCAATCTATTCTAGTGCAGACAATATGTATCATGTAACCATGACAAATCTTAGTCCTGGCAGCATATACTATTATCATATTGTGGCATATGATGCTGAGGGAAATTTTGTCAGTCGTGCTAACGAGGGTTCATTTACTCTTCCTCAGAAGCCTGGTCCTGGCGCTTTGACAGGTCTTGTGGCTCACGCTCCAACTCGTGCTCTAGCTGTAGTAACAGAACTGAATCCTGACGGATCATACACATATCATTATACCTGTGATGGTTATATTACAGGCGATTGTATTACTCCTGCTGTAGAATATTCTGTTGACGGTGGTGAGACATGGGCTAGTGCAGAAACCAACGGCGTTATCGACTTCCTGCCAATTGGAAAGATTCTTGTACGCATAGCTGCTACAACATCTACTTTGGCTGGTGAGTCTGTTGAGGTTATCATTCCAGGCAATTCAGACCTTAGTGGTGAAGATGGATATGCAGAGGGTGAGAATGCACGTGCTGCAGAATTTACGGAGTAAATATTTGTTTAGGTTTTAGTAATAAATTAAGGGATGCGTCAATTGGCGCATCCCTTTTTTGTGATTAGCAGAGTTGGACTAAGTCACTCTGCATTGACGATGATGTTGATAATCTCTTGAATATCAGTACCGTTTACTTTTCCATCCTCATTAACATCTGCCTTTTTATCATACTCACCTATTACAATGAAGTTGATGACTGCCTGGATGTCAGTTCCATTGACTACACCGTCGCCATTGACATCGCCTCGTATGTAAGCTGGCTGTACTATCCTCAGAGCTTGGACGTCGCTTTCGCTTAAGGACCTGTCAAATACTTTGAGGTCGCTGAGGTAGCAGCCTGCTGAGCCCCACCATGAGCCTGCTCCGAGATACATATACGGATAAGTGTTGATGTCGGATAACATGCCAGTATAGTTGAACTGCTCCTCTGTGCCGCCAGTTCCTGAATTCCACAACTTTGCGGTGTGAGGATAGCCATTTACATAGAAAGTAACACCTGATGAAGATGCTGTCATTGTCACCATAGACCATTTGCCCATTGGAATGTCGTAGTATGTAACGGTGTCTGGCTTGTTGATGTCAAACCAGCCTGCACTTCCATTATAGCCGATGTAGGAGTTGTCTGTTATGTAGAAACGGCCTCCTGATGCTGTTGGGGTTGTTCCTTCGAAGAAGGAGAAGTATGCTCCCCAGATGCTTCGTGGCGAAATAGGTTTAACCCAGAAGTTTACTGTAAATTCTTCAGCAGAAGAGTTGTAGAGTGGGTTAGGCATACGCACGTAGCTGCAGTTATTTATATCTGCTGTCTTGAATTGGTGCAATACATGGCCTCTTTCGCTGTCTTCGTCTATTCTCGGCATTGTAGCAGTACCACTCTTGTATGCTGTCATCTTCTGTGTTGCATCGTATAGGTTGGTATTGTCAAGGGCGTCAAGAGGGTAGAATGCTACTGCACCATTCTCGGCATCACCTGCTTTTACGTTAAGATTCTTTGTTGCGAAAGAGGTGTATTTATAGACGAAGTCTCCACAGTTGATGTAAACAGGTGTTATTCCAACCTTTGTGTCTTCTGTCTGCGGATAAATTGTGCCGTCGTTTGCAATAACATCAGTATTCTTTGAGGTGTATTCCAACGTTATGTTCTCAGTTGTTTCAGGGGCACTTTTGGTTACGCTTATGTTACTTGCTGTCGGCTGGCCGGCATAATCTATGAATTTAGCGTAGTAGGATGCTATTGCGCTTTGAGGCTCCTGTTTGTACAACCAAGCCGGTACGCCTGATTTCGCAACACTTGTTATGGAGATGGCGTTCTTGCAGCCTCCATTAATACCCTGCTGGCAAACTACACCATAGTATGTTACTCCGCCGATGACAAGTTTAATGTATGATTTCCCTTCTTGGGTATATTCCCAAGAGCCTGTCTTCTCGCCTGTTATCTTGCCGTCAGCAGTAAGGGTAATGGGCATCTCAAGCGATTCCTGCATTCTTGTGTAGTCAAGTTTGTATGGATGTATCATGAGGTGATAGTCTCCTGCAATCTGCTCTGCGCTGAACGGCTGTGTGGTTTCTATCTCCTTCTGCGTAGTGGTGTTGATGCCTGCCACACTATTGGTTGACCCTGTATAGCGGAAAGGACTGGTTACGAGCCATCCCTGGTCGTTGACGTACATGCGGTAGATGCGCACCTGATGTCCTGATGTGCCGTCGTGGAACTTTGTGTGGCATACAAGGTAGGCCTCTCCATCAGTACCTACGATGGCGGAGTTATGACCCTGAGCACACTCTCCAACAGTCATGTTGCCCCATTCGTTGTAAGCTCCGATGAGTTTTATACCTCTGTTTGTAGTAGCCTTTGGACCATAGTTCATATAATAAGTGTCACCATGTAGGGCGGCTTGCCCGTTGGCATCCACAAATGGTCCTGTAGGACTTGTGGAGCGGAATACGCGCATCTCATATCCTCCGTTAGGGTCAAAGAAGCCATAGCTCATAAAGAGGTAGTAGTAATCACCTATATGCCTGATATATGAACCTTCGCCAGACGAGTATTTTCCGCCTGCTATCTTTTTGCCGAAGTAAGCATCGTCGCCTGTATTGGGGCTTGTTCCTGTGCCGCTATATTTTACCGTATAGTCCCTAAGACCTGTGTTTTTGTCCAGTTTCAGGGAGTATATGCCGCCTGACCAGGAGCCGTATATCATCCACAGTTCACCGTCCTCGTCGTAGAAGACGCAGGGGTCAATACAGTTAGGGTAGTAGTCACCCCATTTGTTTGTGTTATACCTTGCTGGCAGTGAAGTCTGTGTTCCCAATACCAGTTCGAGGTCAGTATTCTTGTAATTCACTTTCTTACCGCTGTACGACTGGTTGTTGAAGCCGCCGAAGACGATGGGAGCCTCATATTTGAACGGTCCTACAGGGCTGTTGCCTGTCATAAGTATGATTACGGAATTCCAATGATTTCCGTTCAGCGACAAATAATAGCACCATTTCCCCATTGCCTTGTTGTATATCACGTCAGGAGCCCACATATCGCCCTTTATCCATGCAGAGTCGTTGTTTGCATATAGTGCGCAGAAAGCACCAGCGTCATAGCTGCCCAGCGTTGCTGTGCTTCCGTCTGCAAGCGTCACCTCGTGGCTGGGGTTTGACTTGAAGGCCTCCCAGAAGGTCTTGTTGTAGAGGTAGCTACCGTCCTGATAGTTTTCCCACCAGTTGGGCATGATGACCCATTTGCCGTTGTCTATGCTCGTCCAGTCAACAAGGTCCTTGCTCTTGGCAAGTCCCATATGCGAGCCTACTAAGTAATAGTACTTGTCGCTCTCGTTATATACTATCGAGGGGTCGTGGACACTGACCTCGTTCTGCGTCTTTGCGCCATTCAGAGCTTCCAAAGTGGCTTTGGTGACACTTGTCTGTGCCATTGTTCCCATTGAGCAGAAACATAGCATCGAAATCAGGTAAGTCTTCATGTTTGTCATATTGTAATTAGTTAGTTGTCTATTTCTCTTCGGAAGTTCTTGATTCCGTTCATTTTGCAAAAGTACTTATTTTTGTAAAAACATGCAAATATGTGCGCGCGCAATCCTTATTTTTTAAAATTATTAACTTTCATAATTTCTGTTTGTTTTAGTAAAGAAATCTTTTTTGAGTCCTGATAAAAAGATTTTTCCTCCTTATACATTTTATATTTCCGGTGCGGAAACACCTGTACTCGGTGCAGAAACTACTGTACGCGGAGCGGAAACAACTGTGCGCGGTGCAGAAACATAACTTTCCCCTCGATGTGAGAAGATTTATTTCATGGTGCTGAAACATCTTCAATTAGAAGAGTTAGATAAGTTTCACCAAAATTTTACAAAAATCTTAAATAATACCCATCGTTCCCCCCTTGATTTGCTATACAAAAGTGGCAAATCGGTAGCGAAAATGTTAAAATAAAGTGTGGTTATTAAAATTTTTACAATTTTTTCTTGCATGGAAAGTGGGAAATGCGTATATTTGTACGCTGAAATATGCAAAATACCTTATTTAATTTTATAGTTAACTTTATTTACTAACATTTCAAAAAACTAAAGCTATGATGAAGAATTTATTTCTTTTAGCAGTAGGACTTCTGTCAAGCTTGACGTTGAGCGCTCAGCCTGAAGGTTGGAACGATCCAGCTACAACGCTGACAAAGACAACGAACATTCTTGCAGACCGTTCTACAGTCTACTACCTCAAGAATGAGGGTGTAGCAGGTTGGTTCATCCAGGGTAATAACTGGTGGACACAGGCATGTGTTGCTTCTGCAAATGAGGCAATGCCTGAAACATCTCCTTATGGTTTCCAGATTCGCTTCAGCGACACTGCAACTCATGAGGGTTTCTATCAGATTGAGGACATGAGTCCTGATGGCAAATTCGTTCAGAACTCTTGGAAGTATCTGTTTGACAATGCTGGTACTATCTATACCGATTACAACAATCAGGGTATAGACAAGACTTACTGGAAGTTCACATTCGATGATGACAAGAATGCAACACTTGTTACTTACATGAATCCTAACTCAAAGGTTGGTCTTGTATCTGAGGATGGTGAAACCCCAAAATTCTATGAAGATGACGGTGCTACATCTCGTGCCGGCGGTTCTACCACAGGTGCCTACACTATCAACAACTCAGGTGTTGTTTGTGATACTATATGGTCTCTGTGGTGTATGGGTGAACCAGCTGCAGTTGCTGAGTATAACGCTGCTACATCTCTGTTCAACAGAATGCAGGAGATTTTTGACGAGTCAGAAGAAAAGTTCGATGTTACTCCTTATGCAGAACAGATTGGCGAACAGAAAGGTACTTTGGAGAATGCAGAGCGTCTGATAGCTTTGGAGAAAAAAATGAATGCTGATTATCAGGCATGGAAGCTTGCAAATGCAGACGGAGATCATCCAGCAGAGATTACTCTGACAAACCCAAGTTTCGAGACTGGTAACATGAGCGGTTGGAGCGCTATTGACGGCACAAAGCTCTATGCTGCTCAGGGCAACAAGTCATTCGACAACGTACAGGGCAACTACTATGCAGAGTTCTGGCACCAGAATGGTAGCTATTCTGCACAGCAGACATTGGAGAGCATGCCATCAGGTTTGTATAAGCTTTCTGCTTACGCATACTCTTCTAATGCAGCAGCCGTATTGTTCATGAACGACGCCAAGTCTGACACAATCGGTATTTCAAAGAAGTATTCTGTTGGTTTGTATCTTGCAGAGGCAGGCGACATTACTTTCGGTATCAAGTCAAGTGATTCAGGCAATGCATGGAACTGCGTTGATGACTTCCAGCTCCTTTATCTTGGTAATGACGGAACTTCTTGGGCTGCTCTCTTCGATGATACATACGAGAATGAGGCTTCTTACTGCTACCAGCAGGGTTTGCAGGAGAAACTGAATATTCTGAGAGCTGCTACTTCTCAGGAGGCTATCCAGAGAGCTTATCAAGCTGCTCGTGAATATGAATCAACAGAGGTTGCTGAGAATGTTGCTGCATGGAAGGACTACAACCAGCTCGTTGCTGACGCTACAACTCTGGTAAACAACCCAAGTTATGCAGCTGAGGCTGCACAGTTGTCAGCTATGCTTCAGCAGGCATGGACTCTGGACAATGCAGAAACAGATCCTACAACAAAAGAACTTTATGAGGATGGAACTTCTGGCTATAATGTTATGAAGGCAGAGTATGACCGTGTAAGGTCTATGACTCCTGCTGGTAC
>JAEEGL013164067.1_pt1 | contig 11374 bp, 11 predicted proteins | sample 9134231 | NCBI WGS metagenome assembly JAEEGL01 (sample SAMN16246548, study PRJNA631951) | gut metagenome | biome: gut microbiome; feature: rumen; material: fiber-attached | host: Bos | place: Iran: Karaj | collected 2018-10
AAAGGCATCCCGAAACTGGAAGTGACGGATATTCTTCTTTTTCTGCCACTTTTTTACATAATGCGTCACAAGCCCAAACAGAGCGATCTTCTTTCCGGAGATCTCACGGATGGCATAGCTGGCACAGTATGGCTCTCCCCGATAGATTACGTTTGCAGTGATGCAGGGGCAGGAAAGGGAATCGAGATGTGTGTTCAGCGCGTCTTCCCCGAAATCAAAATCATGATTGCCGATGTTCACGTAGTCATAACCCATCGCATTCATGGAAATGGTCATCGGAGAAATACCGTCCGGATCGTTGGTGTAATGATAAAACTGCAGGGAAGATCCCTGAATGGTGTCGCCGTTATCGACAAGCAGCGTGTTATCATCACGGAATGCGTCAATGGCGGTTTTCAAACGGGCGGTTCCATGATACATGGAAAGTCCGTCGGCATAGCGGTATGGATAGATATACCCGTGGAGATCTGTCGTTGCGAGGATGCGGATTCTGTTTTTCATCAGGCTTCCTTTCTGAATCTGTTCAAAATTATAAGCGATAAGAACTGAATTTGCGATGGGGCAGGAAAGCCGAAATTGATGATATAGTAGACAAGATGAAACAATTATCAGAACAGCTGCGCCCGGTTCTCAACTGCAGAGATCTCGGCGGAATTAAAACCGAAGACGGTGGAACAATACGTTCCGGACTGTTATTTCGAAGCGGAGGTCTTCATCTGTTTCAGGAAGAAGAACTGGATGTGCTTCGTAAGTGCGGGATCCGGACGATTCTCGATCTCAGGGCATCTTATGCCTGGAAGAAGAAACCGGATCCGGACATCGGTGCAGTCCATGCCAGATATGACGGAAACCCGGCTCCGGGAGGGGATCGGATCGACTTCAGCGCAAAAGGATTCGGACAGACCGGAAAACATGCGCAGGCACAGATCGAAACGCTGCAGGATTACTATACCCGCATGCCCTTTGGCTATGATGCATTTCATACCATGATGAATGAAATGAAGAGCGGACATATGCCGTTTCTGTTTCACTGTTCCAAAGGGAAAGACCGTACGGGAATTGCGGCGATGATCCTGCTGGGGGCACTGGGATGTGATGATGAGACGATCGTTCAGGATTATCTGTTAAGCAATGAATACCGGAGCGAAGAGATCCGGAAACGTCTTGCGGAAGGCAGGCAAAACCATCCGAATGATGAAGGCTATATGAAGCTGATGTTTTTGCGGGAAGGTGTCGATGAACAGATCGGCAGGATGGTTCTTGCGAATCTCAAAGCGAAATGCGGAAGCTGGAAGAACTACCTGTCATCCGAATACGGATGGACGGAAGCAGACCTGGAAGCCTTCCGTAACCGCTGCCTGATGTAAACCGTATAACAGTATTTTGATGCGTTTTCAGAAGGGAATAGTATAATTTAGAAACATGAGTTATATCGAATTCCGTGATGTCAGAAAAATATATCAGCAGGGAGAAGTCGATATCCGCGCACTGGACGGGGTGGATTTTCAGGTGGAAAAGGGAAAGTTCGCCATTATCTGCGGTGCCAGCGGTGCCGGCAAATCAACCGTGCTGAATATTCTGGGTGGGATGGATTCCGCGACCGAGGGACTGGTCCGGGTAGATGAAGCACGCCTGGATCAGATGAATGAACGGCAGCTGACGGATTTCCGCCGTTTTGATATCGGGTTCGTATTTCAGTTCTATAACCTGGTTCAGAACCTGACCGCAAAAGAAAACGTGGAACTGGCCACGGAGATCTGCCAGAATCCGCTCAGCCCGGAAGAAACCCTGAAAATGGTCGGACTGGAAGAACGCATGGGAAACTTTCCCTCTCAGCTGTCCGGTGGGGAACAGCAGCGTGTTGCGATTGCCAGAGCTCTGGCAAAAAACCCGAAGCTGATGTTATGTGATGAACCAACCGGTGCGCTGGACTATGTGACCGGCAAACAGATTCTGAAACTGCTTCAGGATATGAGCCGGGAAAAAGGGATGACGGTTGTCGTTGTTACGCACAACCTTGCGATTACACCGATGGCAGATCAGATCATACGGATGAAGAGCGGTAAAGTTGTGTCCGATGTAATCAATGAAAATCCGCAGGATATCAGCACAATCGAATGGTAGCGGAGAAAAGTCTCAGAAAACACGGAGAACCCAGAGATGAAACGAATGGGATCTGCTGTGGCAGCAGAATCAGAAGTAAAGCATGCTTAGAAAAAGGTGCCTTTCCCTTAATCGGGACAGCACCTTTTTTAGAACAGTTTCCTGTGCGTTGCCGCCATTTCCAGATGAATCAGAAATGACCTCCGCCGCTGGAATGAACACCGCCGCTGGAGTGGTAGCTGTGGCCGCCACCGCCGCCACCGCCACCGCCGCCTTCACTGCGGGCGATGTGCGTTACCGTACGGGTGCGGTTGACGAATACATCTTTGGAATCGATCAGCCGGACGCCGTTTTTGATGATATACCGGTCTGCGTTTGTGGCAACACCGATGTTTTTGTTTTTGCCTCTCATGATTGCGACAACGATGCCGCCGACGGCAGCGCTTCCGAGTGAGGCAAACGGAAGACGGCTGAGGAATGCATTCCGCCGCTCCTCCGGTGAAGTGGAAGTGATGTGCTGGTTGATCGGAGGATCTGTATAGACCGGTACGTAGTATTGATAACCGGTGCTGGTAAGCAGTTCATCACCGCGTTTGATAACGCTTTCCGCCGCCCCGTACCAGTCTCCGTTTACCAGATGCTGGTAGGCCAGATCATTCAGATCATCAAGTGTACTGGTGGTAAAGGTATCTCCGGCTGCGCCATAGGCATAACAGTCGTAGTACCGGTCTCCGTAAGAGATCGCCAGAATGACACCGCTGGCGCCTTCGCCTTCTCCGAATCCCAGGTCATAGTTCATGAAGATTCCTTCTGCGAAGCTCCGCTCGCTGTAGCCGTGCATGTCATCGGTTATTACGACATAGACACCGCATTGCTGGCGGGTGGAAATCTCATAAGCCAGATCATCCAGATCCAGCAGCTGCTGGGTCGAGAAGATGCCGGCCTCATCAATGACATTGGCAGAAGCCGCTGACGTTCTGATCGGAACCAGTACCAGCCCGATCAGAAAGAAGAGGGCGACAAGAACTGTACTTAAGAAACGTGTTTTTCTCATAAGAACCCACCTCCGATAAAGTACAGAATGATTGCGGTAACCACAAAGACACCCAGTGTGATCAGAATGAAGAAACGGATCGCAAGTGCCGTGTCAGACGGAAGATCCCCTGCGATCTTGCCGGACTGTCCGTTTACCGCAAACAGATAGGTATTGCCGTTCCATTTGGTGGAAAGCAGCCAGACCGGGAGAAAGGCATATGCCGCAGCTCCGTCAAGACGGGTAATCTGTGTGCTGACCGGAGCGACGGAAGTATATCCGGTTACCGAGGAAGAGATCGCCCGGACCGCAGAAGCTTTCATCCGCGATTCACTGCGGGCTCTGTCCTGTTCGGCATCGACATCATAGCTGTCAGCCATATAGCCGGCCATGTACATGGTGTCGAAGTCTTTCAGCTTGGAATAGTCAAACGGTTCAATCGCATCCATATACTCATCCGGCATTTTGCTGGAGGCATCTGCCGGAACACCTGAGAAGGTGACCGTACCGGTGCGGACCAGCTTGAAATGATCCGTTTCGGTAACGATATCATCGCCATGAGAGAACTGCCGTACATTTTCCGCATGGAAGTCCATCCGGCATTCCATAACGCCGTTATACAGCCAGAACGGGACATATACACCCTTGATCTCTTCAATGTGATTTCTGGAACTGAACGCTTTCGGCAGCAGCGGTTTCCGTTTGTAGAAATCGTTGAGGATCTCAACCGCTTTATCCTTATCGAGCTGGAAGGGCAGAACAAACTGCGGTTTCTTTGTGACAAACTGTCCTGCAACAACGGTCGGGTTGGAGCAGTAGGGGCAGACGGTGACGGCGGTATTTTCATCCGCAATCAGAGATGCACCGCAGGAAGGGCAGCTGTATGCCCGCATATGCGCTGCTTCTTCTGCAGTCCATTCACCGGTTTCCGTTTCCCATTTCTGGTCGGTGCCTTCCGCTGCCGCAGCCTCTTCGGATGGACGATAAAATTCTTCAACTTCTTTCTGAGTAAAGAGCGAATCACAGTACTCACACTTCAGCTTCTGTGAAGCCGGATCAAAACGCAGCGGACCGCCGCAGTTTGGACATTTATAGTTTGATACCTGATCGGCCATAGAATCACGCTCCTTTCTTTAGAGAAAAACGACACAGCCGCCTTTGACGGCTGTGCCGCAACTTAGAGAAAGTTATGCGGGCTTTTTCTCACCGCACTGACCGCAGAAGTTGCCGTCGTTTTCCTTGCCGCACTTCGGGCAGATCCATTTGCCGTCATCCGGCTTCTTTTCACCGCACTGGCCGCAGAAGTTGCCGTCATTTACCTTGCCGCACTTCGGGCAGGTCCATGTTCCGGCTGCAGGTGCTGCCTGCTGTGCACCGGCTGCGTACAGCGTATTTGCGTTTGCGCCGCCGGCATTGGCTGCCATGTTGACACCCATGAATGCGGTAGCTGCGCCGCCTTCGTTCTTGGCCGCATCTTTCATAGCCTGAGCCTGTGCGCCGACGAGTGTCGCTGCCGCATAGGTCTGGTCTTTGTACATCGCATCACGCTGAGCTTCCTTGATCATGCGCTCGTCTTCTTCGGATGCCTTGATGGAGGAAATACCGAAGCTGACGATTTCAAGACCGCGGAGTTCTTTCCACTTCTTGGACAGCTCTTCATTCAGCGCATCTGCCAGTGCCTGTGTGTGTGCAGGTACTTCTGAATAACGGACGCCCTGTGCAGAAAGCTTTGCGAATGCAGGGGAGAGCGCGGTGAGCAGCTCGGTCTTGAGCTGACCTTCGATCTCGCTTACCGGATAGACATTGGCAAAGTTGCCGCAGACGTTTGTATAGAAGCTGATCGGATCCGTTACCTTCAGGCTGTATTCACCGAAGCATTTGACAGCGATATCCACATCAAGATTGATGTTCCGGTCAATGACACGGAACGGAATCGGGGACGGTGTACCGTACTTAATGCCTGGCAGTTCCTTTGTGTTGAAGTAGTAAACTCTCTGGTCTTCTGCCGGCTGGCCGCCGAATGTGAAACGCTTGCCGATCTGAGCGAATACGTTCTTGATGCCTTCGCCCAGATTACCGGTGAAGAGAGAAGGCTCCGTTGTGGAGTCATACTTGAATTCGCCCGGCTGTGCACAGATATCAACAACCTGTCCCTGTTCGACAATGATCATGCACTGGCCGTCTGCCACTGCAATTACGGAACCATCGGAAATGATGTTGTCATCACCGTGATTCGAAGAAAGGCCGCGTACCTTTTTCTGTCCCTTTACAGCAATGATGTTGGACGGAATTGCTTCACAGTAAAAATACTCCTTCCACTGATCGGCAAATGTACTGCCTGCTGCGGATAAAGCCGCCTGAATGAGTCCCATAGCTTTAATCTCCTTTTCCGGTTCTTCCGGTTTATATGATGATTTTTTACGAAAAATCCATCTGCCTCTATTTTAGCATTTACTGCATAAAATCAATATTTTTTATATGTACTCGGCTGGGATTATGCAAATCTTTCGCTGAAAAGGAAATTCACAGGATTCCGGTTCTCCGGCCGATGCGCAGGAATAATGAAAACAGGAATCACAATCCTGTAAAATTTAAGTATCATCGGAACCGCGAGGATTCCGGAAACAGTGGAGACAGCTATGGATCATAAATCACTCAGAGAACGGTTTCAGTACTGGTTTGACAACCGGATGGCGAAGGGAAGCAGGACGCTGATTGAGCTTCTGCTGTTAAGTTCAGTCATTATCGTGTTGCTGCTGGTCATACTCATGACGGTGCTTTCGCGGGAGGGAAGCTTTTTCGGAAACCTCTGGAACGGCTTCGTAACGCTGATCAATGCCTGGATGCCGGAATATGATCCCTCCGATCCGCCTAATCTTGTCGTACTGCTGTTTACTGCAATGATTGCGATTGTCGGCATTCTGTTTACCAGTATTCTCATCGGTATCGTCACAACTTCGATCGAAGAAAAGGTGGTCAGTCTTCGAAAAGGCAATTCCGCCATTCTGGAAAAAGATCATTCGGTTATTCTCGGTTTTACTCCCGGGGAATATACACTGCTTCGCGAGATCATTCTTTCCTTCGGAAAAGAACCGGGCGTAATTGTAGTAGCGGCATTGGACGACAAGGAAGAAATGGAGGAGATGATCTTTGAGAATGTCGAAATTCCAAAGCATCTTAAAGTGATCTGCAGAAGCCTGGATATTTATGATCCGATCGATCTGCAGCGGCTGGCGTTAAAACAGGCAGAAGAGATTATCGTGAATCCGGCACCGAACGAAGAAGTCACAAAGATTCTTCTGGCACTGGGCTCCTTTATCGAAGAAACGGATCCGGTCCGCATTAGCGCGATCCTTTATAAAGACGAATACCGTCTGCCGGAATCCTATGCCAGAAAACATCGCATGTACACCCTTCAGACAAATGACACGATTGCCAAGATGATCGCCCGCTCCTGTATCCAGCCGGGTCTGTCGCAGGTGCTTGTGGAAGTGTTTGATTTCAAGGGGAATGAATTTTATCTGGAGCGGATTGCGGGCGTGGCAGGAATGGCGTTCGAACAGCTGTCGCTGGCGCTGGATTGAGCGAGCCCTCTTGGGTATATGCGCAGCGGAAAACTGTTTCTGAATCCCCCGGGAAAAGACACTCTGGAGGAAGAAGACCGGATCGTGATCTTCAGCCCGGAAAAGGATTCCTGGAAACTCGGGGATGCGCAGCCTGCGGAACTTCCGGAGAAACGGATGGCAGATCAGACGGTTTTAAAACAGACGACGAAAGTCTGCATCATCGGAAACAACAAGTCTCTGAAGGTCATTCTCCGGGAACTTCCGTTCAGCGTGAAGGAAGTGATGCTTGTCAATTCCGGAATCGGTGAAGAGACGATGGAAGTGTTAAGGAAGACCTTTTCGGAAATCGAACTCAGCGTATCCGACTACAAAACACTGGATGAAGAGGTTCTGGTTTCGCTTGTGCGAAACTACAGCCATGTCATTCTTCTCAGCCGTCATCTGGAAGATATGGATGAAGATGATATGCTTACCTGTTTCCTCCTGCTGCAGCTTCGGGATATCCGGGAGCGGTATCAGATCAATTTCAATATCACGGCGGAAATGCGGACAGAGTTCAACCAGAACCTCATCTCAGACGATGACTATACGGACTTCATCGTAGCGTCCAATATGGCGGCACGCTTCCTCGCGCAGCTTTCTCAGAATAATGAGCTTTTGCCGCTGTTTTCGGAGATACTTTCAAATCAGGGAAATGAGATTCAGCTGATCCGTGCAAAGAATATCGGAGCGGCCGGTTCCTTTACAACTGCGCAGCTGCGCCGGCTTTCGCTGGTCAACGGGTATGTGTTCATGGGTTATCTCGGGGCGGAAGGCGAATACTGTTTTAATCCGCCGCTTGAGGCAGGCGTAACGCTGGGGGAACAGGAACATCTGATCTTAATCGGAGGAGTGTAAAGAGCGGAACGGGTTTTTGAGCCTGGGGTCTTTTTCGCGGAAAATGATACAATGAATCGGAGGCTGAAGGCATGGGTGAGATCAAAAACCGGGAAGCAGTAAAAGCATTTAAAAATGAATGCCGGAATTATTTTTACTATCTTGCGGATATCCGGGATCTCATGCTGGAGATCAAGCGGACCAATCATAAGATGACCGGAGTCCATTCTCTGGACTTTCAGAAGGTCCGTATCCGCCGGGATCCGAAGAAGACGTATCTCGTTTCCTTTATCGAAGCCAATACCATTCTGGAAAAACAGCTTCAGGCAAAAGAAGAAAAAGTAATGAATATCATCAATACAATCAGCCGGATCGAACTTCCGGCCTATCGTGCGATTGTATGGATGGTGTTCGTACAGCGTAAAACCTATACCGAAGTGGCGAAGATGTACGGAATGTCCAAGACCTATCTGGCGGAAGAGATCACCCGGCTGCTTGCGGATATCGTACCTCCTCTGGAAGAAGGAGAACCTGTCACAGAGATGGTGGAAGACCCGGAAGAGTGATTTTAACGGGCTTTTAAAGCAACTTTTCGTTGACGGAACAGGAGAAAGTGCCTATTATTATAAGGCACTCATTTTTAATGTGTGCGCATGCGTGGGAGGATGAGCAGCTCATCCGTTCAACCACTGCATGTGACTTTCTGACAGAAAAGGAGGAATGCCACATGGCAAAGAAAGTTGCGAAGGTTTGTAAACTTCAGTTCCCTGCAGGCGGCGCAAAACCGGGACCTGCACTCGCTTCTGCCGGCATCAACATGCCGCAGTTCTGCACAGCGTTCAATGACGCGACCAAGGATCGTAAGGGCGATATCGTTCCTGTCATCATCACAGCGTATGAAGACAAGACATTCGACTTTGTGATCAAGACTACACCGGCTGCTGTTCTGCTTAAGAAAGCTGCTGGTATCCAGAAGGCAAGCGGCACACCGAATACCACTAAAGCCGGAAAGATTACAGAAGCCCAGCTTCGTGAGATCGCGGAGTACAAGATGCCGGATCTCAACGCAAACGACGTTGAAGCAGCGATGAAGATCGTTGCCGGTACTGCCCGTAACATGGGTATTACCATTGAAGGATGGGAGGCGTAATCATGGCAGGAAAGAAGTATACCGCTGCTGCTGCGCAGATTGACCGTAACCGTACCTATCCGTACGCTGAGGCAGTTGCGCTGGCAAAGAAGACAAGCGTTACAAAGTTTGATTCATCCATCGAGGCATGTTTCAGTCTGAACATTGACCCGCGTCAGGCAGAACAGAACATCCGTGGTGCGATGGTTCTCCCGAACGGAACCGGTAAGACACGCCGTGTACTCGTTATCACACAGGGTGCCAAGGAAGAAGAAGCCAAGGCAGCAGGTGCTGATTATGTCGGCGGCAAGGACATGCTCGACAAGATTCAGGGCGGCTGGTTCGATTTCGATATTATCGTAGCGACTCCGGATATGATGGGTCAGCTCGGTAAGCTCGGTAAGCTGCTTGGTCCGAAAGGCCTCATGCCGAACCCGAAGACCGGTACGGTCACACCGAACGTTGCACAGGCAATCGAAGAGATCAAGAAGGGTAAAGTTGAATACCGTACAGACAAAGACGGAAACGTAAACGTCCTGATCGGTAAGTGCTCCTTCTCCGATGAAGCACTGGCTCAGAACTTCAAAGCTCTGTATGACCAGATCTCCAAGGTTAAGCCGGCTACCGTCAAGGGTGCCTACATCAAGGGCGTAACTGTTGCGTCCACCATGGGCCCGGGCGTCAAGGTTACTGTTGAGTAAGGAAAACCAAAACAACGCAAAACCGGAATCACACATTCGTGGATCCGGTTTTTTTTATGGCCTTCGAACCGGAAACTTTATCCTTCCATTCTTTTTCTGGTCTGATTGACAAAATCGGGTACGAGATGTAAGTTAGTTAGTGTTAACTTACGTAAATGCGGTAACGCATAATGGAGGTAGTATGAGCTGGGCAAAATCAAGACTTGTTGCGTATGGGTTCCTGCTCGGAACGGTAGGTGTAAAGGCGCTGACTTCTCCGGAAGCCAAAAAGGTATATACCGGAATCACTTCGGTCGGCTTGCGCTGTGCGGATGGTCTGATGAAGACTGTTCAGACGGTGCGTGAAAACTTCGAAGACATCGTTGCGGATGCGAAAGCGATCAACGAAAAAACTTACCGTGAAGAGGACGAGCGGAAAATCGCTGAAGCGAGAGCCATTATCGAAGCCGCGGACAGACCGCAGGACTGAGTCCGGTATTCCCTTATGAAATACTCTATACTGCATACATCGCCGAAGCGTGTGCGTGTGCATCTTTTTATGGTGCGTCTTACACCGCTGCAGGCGGAACAGCTGGAACAGCAACTCTTCTCCCTGGAAAGCGTGGAGAAGGTGCGCGCCGATGAACGCACCGGAAATGTGACTGTTTTTTTTAATGGCTCGCAGGAACCGGTTCTCGATGCGCTGTCGTCGTATGACTGGCCCAAAGGCGGAGAACAGGAGATTTCCAGTGGCCGCAGACTGAGCCGTGATTTTGAGCAGGATCTTCTTGCCCATATCTCAGAACGGGTTCTGCGCTGGCTCTTTGTGCCGGATATTCTCAAACCCGCGGTGGCGGCCGTACAGGCCGTGCCGTTTCTTGTGAAAGGACTGAAGTCACTGGTACATGGCAGGCTTGACATATCCGTTCTGGATGCGGCTTCGATCTCTGTATCTCTGCTTGCCAGTGATCATTCCACTTCGACGTCAATCATGTTTCTGCTCGGTCTGAGCGAGATTCTCGAAGACTACACCCACCGCAAATCGGTGGATGACCTTGCGAAAGCCATGGAGCTGAATATCGATATGGTATGGAAGCTGAACGACGAAGGAAAACCGGAGCTTGTGCATGTGTATTCCGTGAAGGAAGGCGACATTGTGATCGTGCGCACCGCAACGACAATCCCGCTTGACGGGCAGGTTGTATCGGGTGAAATGACGGTCAACCAGTCGTCCTTTACCGGCGAATCCCTGCCGGTGATGAAACAGGCGGGCTCTCTGGTCTATGCCGGAACCGTGGTGGAAGAAGGGGAATGTTATTTCAAAGTCATCCACACCACCGGCCAGGGTCGTTATGACCGGATCGTACGGATGATCGAGGAATCGGAAAAGCTGAAGTCAGAAACCGAGACAAAAGCGCTCCGCCTAGCGGACAATCTTGTGCCGTACAGCTTCCTGGTTACTGGTGTGGTCTGGCTTGTGACGCGCAGCTGGGCAAGGGCGATGTCGGTTCTGATGGTCGACTATTCCTGTGCCCTGAAGCTATCGATGCCCATTGCGGTGCTATCCGCGATGCGGGAATGCGCAAGAAATCAGATTTCCGTCAAGGGCGGCAGCTTCCTTGAGAAGATTGCCGAAGCAGATACGATCGTGTTCGACAAGACCGGCACGCTCACTGCTTCACAGCCGACCGTCGCGGAAGTGATTCCGTTCAACGGCTATGAGGAGGCTGAAGTACTGCGTCTTGCGGCGTGTTTGGAAGAACATTATCCGCATTCAATCGCAAACGCGGTCGTGAAGGAAGCGGAACGGCGTGAGCTTTTCCATGACGAGCGCCATTCCCGGGTCGAATACATCGTGGCCCATGGAATCGCAAGTTCGATCGACGGGAAGAAGGCCGTCATCGGCAGCCATCATTTTGTCTTTGATGACGAACACTGCACCGTCCCGGAAGACGAGAAAGAAAAATTCGACTCAATCACCGATTCC
>JAEEGL014346676.1_pt1 | contig 11374 bp, 7 predicted proteins | sample 9134231 | NCBI WGS metagenome assembly JAEEGL01 (sample SAMN16246548, study PRJNA631951) | gut metagenome | biome: gut microbiome; feature: rumen; material: fiber-attached | host: Bos | place: Iran: Karaj | collected 2018-10
GATTGCTGCTACATTAGCCTGGGAAATATAATCCTTACCTTCCGGAGGCAATACGGTCTGAGCCGTCGTATAAGGAGTAACGTTAACTTCTCCAGCAGTAGCGTCACCTTCGTAAGTACCAGTAACGCCTAAAATGGAAATGCCATTCTTAATATTTTCGGCAATAATCTTAGCCGCTTCAGTACCATCAATCCCTACAGTACCAGAACCGTCGTGGAAACCATTCTGAATCTGGTAAGGCGTATTTTTATTAGAAATCGATCCCGTAACAGCGCCTCTGTTAGGCATGTTACCTGTTACTTTGGAACCGTTGACATATGCAGTTTTAGTGTTGAGAATCTCACCTGCTGCTGCAGTAGCATCGGATGTATCAGCATCGTACGTACAAGTACCTTCTACTCGTTCGCCAGAAGGTAAATGAGCGTACTTACCATCGAGCACATCGGCTGCGGTGATGGTATCACCCGTTAAATCAATAAGTGTCTGATTACCATAAATAACTTTGTTAATATATGTATTTGGCATAGTTTAATCTCCTATTCATATCCGATATTAACAGTTTTCCCGCCCATGGGATTATCAGTCTCAAGATAGTTGATAGCTTCGACCTCAAGGTCGTCCGTCATCATTTTATTCTGGGTGGGTAAAATCTGATCAACTTTGCGCGGCTTAACAGAATATGGGCCTGGGTATTGAGAGGGCTGAATATCTGCCGAAACTGATCCGGATATACATCCTTCAGCAGATATCGTCCCACTCAATTTACCCCCAGGCGAAAGTCGTCCCGATAGTGGGACTATAGGAATAATTCCGCTCATTAAATAACCTCTTCAGTAAGGGTTAATGATGCTTTTGTTATGAAGGTATCTACTTCTCCACCTGCCGTAGTCAGCTGAATATCGTAGACGTACGTCCCAAAGGGAAGGTGTTTGGTATCCTCCGGAACAAGTGTTAAAATAAGTGTATCATTAGGAATGATCTTATTAATTAGTACTTGTTCATCTGGATCTGAGTAGTTTTTCTTCATAGCAAAACGAACGACATCCCCTTCCTGTAACTCATAAGGTCTACCGTCCTTATCAGTAATGGAAATAAGAGCTTTAAATGTGTCGCCGCGAGTCAAGGTGATAGATGTTTTCTTTACTACATACATAAATCAATCCTCCACATTATGAGACATCTTGCTAGGCATTTTAATAAGTTCCTCACGCCTAGAATCCATTACACCATTAGCGCCTAAAGCGTGATATGCTTGATACGCAGCTTCCCACGTATCCAAATCCTCCTCTTCAATAAATCCCTGTCGTTTAAAACGATGGTAATCAGCCATGAGATCCCGCCTCATTTGCTTCTGCTGAGCGTCAGCTAGGATCTTAATGGCTTTACCAAACTGGATGGTCTTTTTAACACACCACCCAGCCATGACTACAAGAGAAGGAATTCCTATAATGTTTAAAATTTTTAGATAATCGATAAAATTTTCCATCGGATCAGGTCCCTTCTATGAGAAATAATAATGATAGTTTGTTTCTAATCTTGTAAATTCGCTATTTTGTCCCCCTAGAATATAGATTTCATCATCTAGCATAACAGATGATCCATAATAAAAATCGTATGGTAAATCAAATTCCTTAGACCACGATCCATTCGAGTATTTATAATGCTTCCTCGCATCTGGACTAGCATTAAAATCTCCAAATCCTCCAAAAATATGAATTCGTCCATTTAATATTATGGCCGAACCAGCACAAAAATCATAAGGTAATTCAGAAACCTCAATCCATATGCCACTTGAATATTTATAATGTCCATTTCTTTTAGTTTCGCCACCCAAAATATGGATCTCACCATTTAACGCCACAGCTGAACCATTGTAGAAATTATAAGGTAAAGTAGAAACTTCCGTCCATGATCCATTTGAGTATTTATAGTGTTTAGTACTATTATCATAACCGCCTAAAATATGAATTTCACCATCTAATACTACAGCCGAACCGTAACGAAAATCATAAGGTAAAGTTGAGACTGATGTCCAGGTACCATTTGAGTATTTATAGTGACGTGAATAACGAAATGTATGAATCTCACCATTTAATACTACAGCTGAACCATAATAAAAATCATAAGGTAAAGTAGAAACTGATGTCCATAACCCGTTTGAGTATTTGTAGTGTTTTTTAGGAGCTCCAGAATAGGCATACTCACTTCCCAAAATATGGATCTCGCCATCTAACACCACAGCTGAACCGCCATAAAACTCATATGGTACTGAAATAAACGACGACCATTTTTCGTTTGAATATTTGCAAAACTTATCTACGCCAGATGAATAAGAAGTCCCAATTATATAAATATCACCATCTAATACTACCGCCGAACCGTTATAAAAATAATAAGGTAAAGTGGAAACTTCCGCCCATGATCCGTTTGAGTATTTGTAATGTTTTGATGGATATACCCCGTAGCCCCCTAAAATATGAATGCCACTATCTAACACTACAACTGAACCTTCGCTTAGACTGTATGGTAAAGTTGAAACCGACGTCCATGTGCCGTTTGAAAATTTGCGGTGACTAGTTAAGCTATTAGTTCCCCCTAAAATATGGATTTCGCCGTCTAATACTGCCGCTGAACCTTTAATAAAATTATAAGGTAAAGTTGAAACTGATGTCCAGGTACCGTTTGAGTATTTGTAATGGTTTTTTTCATATCCAGAATAACTACTACCCAAAATATGGATTTCACCATTTAATACTACCGCTGAACCGTTAGCAAAGGAATAGTTCAAAGTGGAAACTGACGTCCAAGTACCATTTGAATATTTATAATGCTTTCTATCGTTTCCGCTTGCCCCTCCCAAAATATGGATTTCATTATTTAACACAACTGCTGATCCATATTCAAAATCATAAGGCAAAGTAGAAACTTCCGTCCATGATCCGTTTGAGTATTTGTAGTGTTTTTTAGGAACTCCACTACTAATACCCCCTAAAATATGGATTTCATTATTTAACACAACTGCTGAGCCATCATAAAAAGAATAGGGAAGAGCTGAAGAATTATTGTAAACATAGTAATCTTTACTATTCAAAGCAATTTTATTACCATCCTCAGTCCCAACCCATGCCTTTCCAACCCTCCTATTTTCGAAAGTTGCGTATGGAATATCGCCTATCAATTCATACCCGTTTTGAACTGGGAACCAAGCTCTTATAATTCGTCCATTTTCTCCTATAAATCCACTCATATTATCAATCCTCTACCATAAAATATACTTGACCAGGTTCTAATGTTGAAGGTGGCTCAGATGTTCCATACAAAATTTTATTATCTATTTTAGTGTCAAGCGCCTCAATACTTGCGGCGTTGCTGAATAGATAATAAGTTTTACCTTGCTGAGGTTCTGTGTCTTGGGTTGGGATATATTGCGAATTAATTAGTTCATAATATACAATATTCGACTGAAAAGCAGATCCAGAAAAAACAACATAATCGCCAACATAAGACCCAGCAATTCTATTAAACCATGAATTGAAAATACCTTGATCATTATTTAACATCGCGTTAAGGGACGATTCAAACTCGGTCAATGATGGAATATAATCCGTGACGTCCATTGTTGCCCCAGTAACCAAAGGTGTCCAAGTTTTATATTTGTCATCATCCAACGCGCCAATTGGCTGTATTGCTGAAACGATGTTTACAGATTCAATAACATTGGCATGATATTGAACGGTTGTCCCTGATGAATTAGGATAATTGTCATGATAAATCGTGACATAAGCCAATGGAAATCTCCATATAATAATCTCCCCAGCAGAATTCTTAATTTGCTTGTCTGTTAGCACAGGTCTAACATCGGGGCCGCTTTCAGATACTTCTGATCCGCCCTTTATAATAGCTAATCTATTTGTTCTTGGATAAAAACCGGATTCAGAATAGCTTTGGTTAACCTCGATGCAAACAGCGTCCGTACGCTTTGTGTGCGGAGTATTAACAGCGTCAAAAGTAAGAATGCCAGCCGAATCCAAGAGATTCCAAGTATGCCCAAGCCATGCTTTACCCTTATTAATCTTAGCACTCAATGATGCTGGCTCTCTTGGCTCCAATTGGAAAGGTGTTTTATTAGCTTCTTTAATCGTTCCAAAAATTCCTTCCTGAATTATGCCATCAAATATCTTTCCAAAATGCGAAGCATTATACTTCCTGTCTTCGTTTTTAGAATTATAAAATCCAAAACTAAACATTTTCATCCTCCTCTGTTTCTGTATCATCAATAATTTGAACAGCATCAAATGTCGGGTAAACCTTTATGCCTTCCGCAGATTCTGACATTACCCATTCAATAATCCTAGCAGCACCATTTATTCCATATTCATTGGACATTTGAACAATATCGCCCATATAAAAATCGCCATCCGGACCATAAGTATACTGCCTGGTTGAATCAACCTCGCCCTCATAAGATTGAACTCTTGAATTTTCATTCAACTTATTTAGACCTCTAGTTTTCATGGCTTCGTTGTATCTTGTTCCATATCCACCATAATCATCTTTTCTAAGATCTCTTGCATCGGTAAATAATTCGCGCCGATCAAGATCTGATGCCGAACCAACTATAAGAGTTTTTCTGCTATTTCCATCCCCTTCTCCGGCAACCAATGTGACATTTTTCATGCCTTCCGTGCTATCAAGATAATTAGTATTAACAATATTGTCAAAATCCGGACTAAATATAATATATGGAAGAATATCGCGATACTCATAATATGTCTTATTTTTCTGTTTAGTAACATCTGACGTCGGAACATATTCATTATTGATTAATTCATAATAAGTTTTACCGCTAACAAAAACAGTATCGGCAGTTTTAACATAATTACTCTGCTGCCATGACCTGTCTTCTCCAGTATACAACTTAAAAACGAAATGGTTCTCAGCATCTAATGTTATTTTCCAACCGATTGTATTATTAACGTCGGCGCACATATCGATCAAAATATCATAAATAATATCACCAGTATACTGAGTTTTTTCAACTTGTATGCCGTCTATATAAGAATCCCCTGATAATTCAAAACGAAGATTCGTCATTTTTCTAGCATCACTTATCTCTTTATTTTTAGCTGTTCCGACACCTGGTTGGGGAGCGACGTCACTTGTACCAAATGATAAATCTATAAGATTCTTGATAGCTGTTTCAAATTTAGTGTTTGCCGAAACGGTATATTGTTGCCAAACAATTCGTCGCTCAAGCAAAGATTCGAGAGACCTCCCAGTTACTCTCATTTTCATTCCTTCTTCAGGAGTTGTCTCGACTTCTATACCTTCAATAATCATGGTGTGTTCTGATTGATTTATATGAAGATAATAGTCTTGTTGACAAAGTTGAAGCAGGTCATAACTGAATGATGAATAAAGTTCGAAATCACCATAGGAATTCCATCTATCGGTCCATATAAAACTTTCATAGTTGTCTATGACACCGACAACTTCAAAATTTGTATTTAGTACATAGACATCTATCATTTTTAGATTCCCTCATATGCTTCTTCATAAGAAATGGTAACATCTACAAATTCTGCTCCAGTATCTGCCGAATAAGTGAATACATTATCTCCAAAATCCAAAGAAAACCAAGCGGGATTACGACCCAAAGCATTCATGATATTTGAGTATTGCCCGTTCCTTAATAATCTTGCATACTTCTTTCCTTTTATTGTAGAAATCGTTATTTCATCTCCAGCTGACAAAGTGCCATCAGGTAATAAAGCGTCATCGATCCTCATTTGTTCAGTACCAGATTCAAGAATTTTGTAGATCCCCAATCCTGTTACATCATTATTTACTTTGATATCGATAATGATTCCTACTTCTATTTCTCCGTAGTAGCTGATGATCTGTCTTGAAATATCAACGATATCTGCGAATTTGATCTTGTTGTTGTATTCGTAATAAGTCGTTCCGGAAATCATTTCAAATTCTGGAACCATCATCATTTGTCCTTGGTGGTTTGGATCGGCTTTGAAGTATTCTTTTCCCGGAATAAAAGATGTATCGGATGTTATGATATATTCCGTTTCTTCCGATGTCGTATCCGTATCATTCATCAGACCACCAGTATAATAATCCTTTCCAGGTTTTCTTTCCTGGTTTAATCCATCATCAGTTACGTCTTCAGATATAAAATACTCATCATTCTCAGAATCGTATTCATAATAAAACTGACCAACAATGAACGGATCATCTTCGGAAAGTTCCTGATTAATAGGAAATTCAAATATACTTTCTGTAGCTGAAAACTCAATACTATCATAACCGTCAACTTTGTAGAGATTGGGGTCTGGACAGATTATTGATATCGCTACTGTTTCTCTTTTGTTGAAAATGTCCGGCTCACAAGATTCAACATAGCCGGAAGTATATAATATAAATTCGTTTTTATTGTATTTATCCATACCATAATCAGTATGGATACGAACTGTTATTTCCCTTTTCTTACCAAATATCTTATAAATATCTCTTCTTACATCTTCCACGGAATGGAAGTTTTTATTTGAATCAACATAGTCAATCAGGCCTAACGTTATAGTTATATTTCTGATTTCAGACCTAGCCGAATTGAAAATTCCACCATCAGAAGAGGCCATATCAGTAGTATTAATAGTTGCTTTACCAGGACCTATTCCTTTGATGGACTTAACCCAGAGCCCCGATGTTTCCGGGGCCCCAAGTTTAATGTCCTTAACAACTAAGGGTTGGTTATTGCCTAAATCTCTTATAAATTCAATGCTTCTAATCATAGCATTGCCTCCCTATATTGTGCAAATTGATTCCTCGTTTGCCTATAGATCTCTAAACGATTAAGAGCTTTAGGCGAGTAGTTGTTTTGAATGAATGTTGTTCCAAGTCGTGCTCCATTTTGCTGCTCATTTTGAAGGTCATTGAGCGAAGCGGAAGCAAGCATCGCCTGGTTTGTAGAGAACATGTTGTTTAAAGTTTTAGCTCCAGCTTGAACATTGCTTAAATCGAGAACCGGAGTGATTACTGGATTGATATCGTCTTCGAGAAGATTTTTGGCAACGCCAGCAATCGTTTCTTTCATCGATTCGACAGTATCATTCGCCAACTCGGCCGCAGCGACTCCTGCTGTATTGTGTGGATCTTGAAGACCTACAACTAAACCCTCAACAAGTCTTTCTCCAACCCATTTAGTCTTCTTTGACGGAGAATTTACGTCTGCGCCACCTGGTCCAGTAGCAAATTCCTCTATTGACGCAACTAATGCTTTAAGAGCCGCAAGCAATCTTTCAAGTGCTTTTTCATCAGTTAAACCAGCTGCTAGACCATCGATTAAAGCAACGCCTATAGGATAGAAGGTTTGTTCATTAAGAAGCTTCTTTGTATCGGAAATGAGCTGATTAGCAACGGCCTTCATCGTAGTAATAGGAAGAGACATCCTATATCTAATACCATCTCTAAGACCGATCATCATATATGCACCAATAGCAAATAGAACAGTTGAAGGAGATTGGATGCCAAGCTCTTCTTCTGGAATGGTATGCGATTGCATAGCTAGGGTCTTGAGCATCGTAAGATACTCTTCCGAATTACCGTCTATACCAGCAATCCATCCCTGCATGATGTTTGTGCCAATTCCGCTAAACGATGTTGTTATCTGCTTGGATACTGCGCTAGGAAGAACCAGCGATTGAGCCCACAAACTATTAGCCTGTGCGAGTTCTTCTGCTGTCATTGAATTGAATGCTGCTACATACTCAGCACCCTGAGGACCCATCATAGCAAGTTTCTCATACAGACCCTGATCGATACCCTTTGCCGCAAGGGTTTGCATGTTGCTAGCCCACTTAGTCATGCCTTCAATCTGGGAACGCATATTACCAAGAAGCTCCTCTTTGCTCATGGCCTCTTTCTCTTCAAATTTACTGAAGATATCCATCTGGCCTTCGAGGGTATTGACTAACGAACCGTAGAAATCTTCCATCTGGTCAGCAGCTTTACCTGCTCCGCCACCAGCATTGCCAAATGACTCAGTTACGTTTTCGAGAGAATCCGCTAAGACGTCAGTATTTCTTGCAGCCATTCCGGACATTTCGTAATACTTCTCTAATTTGGAATTGGTTTCATCTATTAACGGATCATATTTAGCATTTGCTGCTTCCAACGTTGAATGATTTCTAAGCATTTCAGCTTTGCCTTTTTTGTAATTGCTAAGCTTGTTTTCATACTTATAAATCTCATCTCCGATGGTAGAAGGGAAGCCTTGTGCCGCTGCATTCTGAAGCTGCCTTATGGCATTACCCATTGCATTGATTCTTCCAAAGAAATCAGGAAGTTCGATGTCCATTCCAGATGTTATCTGACTTACTAAATCTTTACCGGTTTCTTTAACATCTGAAAAGAAACTTTTTGCCTTGTCTATTAGACCCTTCACCATGCCAGAACCGCTATCTTCGCCAACATTCTTAAATATACCAGAAAGAATGCCGCCATATTTTTCTGCAGTTGAGCCTGCATCATTAAAGAAGTCGACCTCAAATTTCGGAGGTGACCACCATCCTGTAGCGGTTCGGAATCCAAGAACTAAACTTGAACCCATACTTTTACCAGCTTCAAATATACTTCCTATTAAGCCAGCAATTCCAGATAAGAATGCCTGCATGATATCGCCGACAGAGCTAACGATCTCCATGGCTTTAAGTTTAAATCCTTCAGGAAGCATTGCGCCCATCTGTTCAGCTGCAGAGAATATTAAACCTCCTCCAGAAATGATAGCTGTAATTACTCCAGATATTACTAATTGTGTAGTATTAACTATCTCTTGCCCGGTCAAATGTATCGCTACTAATATCGTCTGACAAATGTGCTGAATTCCTATAGCTATAGAATTAGCAACTGTCAGTATAACATTCTGCACATTTTGAAGTCTTTCCTGAGACATGAACGAGAAAGACCATATTGCAGCTGTAAGAACCAGAATAGACGCAGTTAAAGTAGCAAATACGGCTGTAAGAACCAAGAAACCAGGAGCGAATATAGTTAATGCCAACCCGGCAACAGCTATGATCCCAACAAGTCCCCATAGGGTATTAATGAAGGCGGTTAATCCTGCTTTGCCTTCTGTGATTGCGCCTAAGAAATTACTTATTGCCAATCGCATGTTTTCAGAAGCCTCAGGGGACATCTTACCAAGAAGAACCATCGATTCTGCAATTGCAGAAAATGCTTTAGCACCAACGAATGCAGCAATTGACGCAATTAGCAAAGCAGAAGCAAAAGCTATTAATCCTGGAGCAAACAACGTTGAGATAAATCCAACAGCTACTAAAGCGGTTAGACTTTCAATAAATAGAACAATGTTTGCTCTGGAATCCATTATTACGTTTGAGAATTCTGCTATGCCCTGAGCGATTATTGGCAATGCGGCTTTTATACCTTTGCTTATTTGAACAATCCCAAGAGCTATAGAATCGCAGAACGACTTTATTACTACCTGAAGGTTCTTTATCTGCTCTGGGGTAAGTCTGGATAACTTATCAATTGCTTCAACAAACCAATATGCTCCTCTACCAGCAAGCCAGCAAGCAGCGCCAATGGAAGTTATGGCCACAGCTAATGCCAAGAGACCTTTTCTTCCAATATAAGCTATGGTTCCAACGAAGGTCAACTTCATTAAAGATTTAGCTATGAAGTCAACAAGAGGACTTAGCTTAGTTAATTCTAATAATCCGTCTTTTAATCCTGTGAAGAATCCTATTAGTTTTGATGCATCTATAGCTGCCAGATTCATCATACCTCTACTAAATAGATATACTCCTCCGCCAGCTAATTCCGCTGCCGAGCCTAATAAGATTATCGCCTGTGCTACGAGCATCAAGCCAGGACCACCGATTAATCCTAATACTCCAATACCAACTAATTTAAGTAGGGTTTCAGCAAAGACATCAAGTATCTTATCAATATCCCCAGGAGCCATACCCCTTAACATATTAAGTGCAGTTGCGATCATTAATAACGCATCGCACATGTATAATATGGAAGGAATTCCGGCAAGAGATAACAATGCTAGAACTGATACCACACCAAGTAAGGATGCTATTGCTATAAGTTTAAGCAAGCATTTGAATATGATATCAGTTTTCTCTGTCGTCCCTCTAACGTCTATATGCTGAAGAATCCCAAATATAACTACTAATTGATTAAATACAGAAACCAACGGCGATAAGGCAGCTGCCCCTACACCGCCAGCAATTAAAGCAGCAATAAGAACGCCCATTAACGACGAAATCCCAACAAGTTCTAATAATACAAGAACAATTATTTGAGATTTTTCGAGTAACCCGTTTGGATTCAGCTTGTTTATCTCTTGGAATATCTGAACCAATACGGCAAAAGCTCCAATAAGAGGCATTAATGCGACTGCCGATATTGCCCCTAGAATCATTGCTATGATCAAACCACCCATCAAAGAAGCTATACCAACAAGTTCAACAAGAACAAGAATGATGGTTTGTGATTTACCAAGAAGATTCCTAGGATCAAGTTTGCTTATTACTTTAAATATTTGAACAAGAATGGCAAATATCCCGACCATGGCAAGTAATACAACTTGACCTAGCCCGGAAAGAACAGCAAATGCCGGAACACCCAATGCAATACATGCTGCCGCTATACCACCAAGTTCAAACAGTACAAGAACAATTGACTCAGCTTTAGAAAGGAGCTTATACGGGTTAAGCTTCTCAATCATCTTGAATATAAGGGTTAAGATGGTAAATACTCCAACAATCTCTAGAAGCAAAACCCCACCCAAAGCTACTTCCTTTGCGTTTCTTCCTAAAGCATTGCATAAATATGCTATAACTAGAAGTTCAAGTAATACGGTAGCTACTGCTGACGCTTTAATAAGTGCATCTACTGGATCTCCCATTTTGGAAAGAAGGAATGCGAATACTGCGGCTATAGCTGAAAAAGCAATAATCATTAATCCTAAAGTGCCAAGACCAAGCATCACGGCTGAGGGATTTACTTTTGTAGCTATTTGTTCAACTACTGTTATAAGTCCTAATAATGCAAGAATGGTGAACAACATCGCCATGGTTTGTCCCCACATTCTTCCTGCGTCTACCTTCTTTAAACCGTAGAATATCCCTCCTAACACTACAAGGGTTCCAACTAATATACCAAGAAGACCAAATGTCTTCATTAAATCAGCAACGTTCTTTTCTGAAAGCATGTATTTTTTTATTCCAGAATAACGTACAATTCTTTCAGAAATCTGAACTAGCATCGCCAATAAAATTATAAGAGCTCCGGCTTGTCCTACTAAATTTGGAGAATCCACCTCTCTTAA
>JAEEGL016022105.1_pt1 | contig 11374 bp, 11 predicted proteins | sample 9134231 | NCBI WGS metagenome assembly JAEEGL01 (sample SAMN16246548, study PRJNA631951) | gut metagenome | biome: gut microbiome; feature: rumen; material: fiber-attached | host: Bos | place: Iran: Karaj | collected 2018-10
AACCGAATCTGCCGTCGGTGTATCTGTCGGTCAGAAAATCGGCTATCTCCTGCGCAGTTTTGAACTCAGGGTTTTTTACGGAATAATCAAACTGCCTGTCATAATCTATTTTATTGCTGTCAAGAGTATGGCGAAGTCGGCTGCCAAGAGCGAAAACGGTCATTTCTTCCCCGTTATAAATATCAGTCAGGGCTTTGAAAATCTCCTTACCGAAATCACCGTTAAGCCCTTTCTCTGCCCCTATTACAAGTAAAGCGGACCCGGAAGCCGTATTGCCTTTGACAAAGACGGAAGACCCCATATCGCTCGCAGTGTCCGATATCAGTTCTTCAAGCTGACGGCTGTACACCGAAGCGCTTTGCAGCCTGCTCTTCCCGGCTTTTAATCTCGTTGATGATATCAGGAACATGGCGTTTGTGACTTTCTGGGTGTTTTTTATATTCCTGATATGGTTTCTCAGCTCTTTAATATCCGGCATATCACAACTCCGTATTATCCGCGATTTCCAGAATCGCCGCTTTACTCTTTTCCGAGAGTGCTAGATTATTGTCTATCTCATAACAGATGTCTCTGTTTCCCTCCGTATTTTCGCAGACCGAATCAAGGAAGGCGTGAATATTATTGTCTTCAACGTTTTTAAGTTTTCCGTTGAGTATGACAGTCAGAATAACAACCTGCCTGTGTGCGGATAAAGGTGAATGCCGATTCTGACGCAAGGTCAGCATAAGCTTTCTGCCGTAATCAAGACGGGACTTTGCTTCATCATCAATATCACCGGAAAACTGCATAAATGCCGCCATCTCTCTGTACTGGGCAAGTTCAAGTCTGAAAGAGCCGCACGCTTTCTTAACTGCCGGTGATTGTGCGTCACCGCCGACTCTGGAAACCGAAAGACCTATATTCACAGCAGGCCTCTGCCCGCTGAAAAACAGGTCGGTTTCAAGAAAAATCTGACCATCGGTTATGGATATAACATTCGTGGGAATATATGCGGAAACATCGCCGGCCTGAGTTTCAACTATGGGAAGGGCTGTCATACTTCCGCCTCCGCACTCCTCGCTCAGATGAGCCGCTCTTTCAAGCAGACGGGAGTGAAGATAGAATATATCGCCCGGAAAAGCTTCTCTGCCCGGAAATCTGCCAAGCAGCAAGCTGATACTTCTGTAAGCAACGGAGTGCTTCGAAAGGTCGTCATAAACAATCAGGACATCCCGGCCCTTATACATAAAATATTCACCGAGCGAACATCCGGCATATGGAGCAATATACTGAAGGGAAGCGGGATCGCCTGCGGTTGATGAAATTACAACCGTATAATCCATGGCACCGAAAGTCTCAAGGGTATCGACCGTGTTCGCAACGGAGCTAGCTTTCTGACCTATTGCAACATAGATACAAATCACATTTTTGCCCTTTTGATTAATTATTGTATCTATCGCTATGGTAGTTTTGCCAATCTGTCTGTCCCCTATAATGAGCTCTCTCTGACCTCTGCCTATGGGGAACATCGAATCTATGGTGAGAATACCGGTTTCCAGAGGAACATTAACGGGCTGTCTGTCAACAATAGAGGGGGCAGGCGACTCAACCGGTCTGTAATCGTCGGCCTCAATATCGCCTTTTCCGTCAATCGGATTGCCCAGCGCATCAATAACCCTGCCTATGAACTTCTCACCCACGGGTATACCTGCCACTTTGCCTGTTCTTATGACAGTATCTCCCTGGAAAACTTTCTCGCTGTCATCGAAGAGCATGCAGCCAATTTCTTTTTCTCTAAGATCAAGAACCTGGCCTTTGACGCCGTTTTCAAACGCAAGAATTTCACCGTATTCCGCAGATTCAAGCCCTTCAATAATTGCAATTCCGTCACCTACGGTTTTGACTGTTCCGATTTCCTCGGGTGCGGAAAAGGAGCCGAAATCATCCATTGCCTGTTTGAATATGGGGATGATTTCCCTGCTGTCCGCAGCGGATTCAAGAGTATTTCTGAAACGGCGGAGAAAACCCTCCTTTGTCCAGTCATACACCTTGTTATCGAAGATGATTTTGAAGCCGTCGGTTATGGTCTCATCATACTTGCACACCATATCTTCTATGCCGTGCTTTTTCTTCAAAAACGCAAGTATCTCCTGCTTCTGCTTTTCATCCGGCAGTTTCTGAGCAAGAAGAGTCGCGTAAACTTTTCTTCGAATCATTATTATTCATTCTCTCCGTTATCTGCCTCTTCGACAGATTTAAGAAATTTATTGTATTCGTCTTCATTCTCGCTCGTGATAAGTTTTTCTGCGGTTGACCTGGCAAGTTCACGGATTTCATCGGATGCGGATCTTATGATATCATTCTTTTCCGCCTCACCCTGTGCTCTGGCAGATGAGATAATGTCCGATGCCTCCGCCTTTGCGTCTTTTATCATTTCATCCGCTTTTGCCCTTGCTTCGGTTAGTGCATCGCTCTTTATCCGCTCGGTTTCACTGTTAAGTTCTTTCAGTTTTCCTTCATAGTCGGCTCTGAGTTTTTCGGAATCCGACAGTTTTTTCTCAGCTTCTTCATCCATATCGCTGTAATACTTTTCTCTCTTGTCCATAAACTTCTTTATTGGATTGTAGAGAAGAAAATATCCTATCGCAAAAAGGATCACGAAATTAAGCATATGGAGGAGAATCTGCTGTATGTCTATATTTAGAGGCATATCATATTCCTCCGACTACAGTACGAAGATAATCAAAATTGCAACTATCAGGGCATAGATTATCGCCGTTTCGATGAATACAAGGCCGAGCATAACATTGGTCCTGATGTTGCCGGCTGCTTCCGGCTGACGTGAGATGCCTCTTGAAGCGCTAACAATTGCAACGCTCATTGCCGCGGCACCGATTCCGGCAACAACAGCAACAAGGATAGCAGCAGTCTTTGCCTTAACATTTACTGCGCTGTCGGCTGTGCTTTCCGCAGCATTTTCATTTTCGGTTGCAACAAGGGTCTCCGCCGTTTCACCTGCGGCAAAGGCCGGAACGCAGACAGCCGAAATCAGAAGCATAACGGCAAATAATGTCAAAACTATACTTAATGTTTTTTTCATATCTTTTTTCCTCTTTTCTTTTTGCGTGAAGGTTCTGAAGACTCCCCGTAAAAAATTGAAACAAGCATTGTAAGAACATATGCCTGAATAACTGCGTGAAGAAGGGTGAACAGCACTCCGACCAGAACGGGAATAACATAGCTGGTCAAAGAATAGTAATAAACGAGTTCTGTAACGAGAGCGCCCGAGAGCAGAGCTCCGAAAAGCCTGAAGCTCATTGAAATCGGAAGAGAAAAATCCTTGAGAGCATTGAACATTCCTTTGAAGCCGTTATTAATCAGACCCCCGATAAGAATCACTCCGTAGGAAAATACACCCATTGCAATCGCTCCGTTTATATCCGAAAGCGGAGCGGGAAGAGATATTGGCCGGCCTGTGACAGTAACAGCCTGAAAACCGAAGAGTTCAAATAAAGTGCTGAAAAATATATACGCCCCGGCAGAAAAGATATACCCGCCTATAAAATGTGATTTGTGCGGACTGTTTTCCTTTGCAAGTCCGTCAAAGAGTCCCACTGCCTTTTCAAGAAGAAATTGAAATCTGCCGGGCTTCAGTTTAAACTTAGGTATCACAAAAATTCTGATAATCAACGCAAAAAGTATCATTATTCCCGATACTGAAAATGCGGACACAAGACCGGGATTGATTCTGATACCGAGCAGATTTATCTTCCCGGTTTCGTGAAGGACTGCATCCTTCATCACCTCGCCTATCGGCTCCTCGGAAGCCGGGGACGCACCGGAAGTCAGGACTATTCCAACGAGCAGCGCGACAAAAATGACAGCGAAAACGACAATGCTTACAATTCTTCGCTTTTTACTCATTTTTTCTCCTTTCATTTTCGTTAATCCGGATATGCCCGAGCAATCCGGCCGGTTCTTTTAAGTACACTACCCCGACTGTCCGCTTAAGGAGAGCCGAGGCAATGATTGCTTTTACCAGTTATACATTTCTTCGGGATTCTTGAAGATTTCTTCCATCCGGTTAAGGAAAGGAACGATTTCATCAAAATCCACTGCGCGGTGGTCAAATACCAGACACATCGGGAGCATCCTGCCGACTCTGATTTCATCCTCGCCGTTTTCGTTCTGATAAACCATGGGTATCTTCTGAATAGTACCCATACAAAGCACAAATACCTGGGGAGGAATGATGGCAAGCAGGGTAACCCTGCCCGGTATGCCCCTTGTCGTTGAGCCGATATTGGAAACACATACCGTGCCCTGCCTGATGTCTTCCTTGCTAAGGCGTTTGGTTTCGGGAATACTGTAATACTCTTTCTTTTCCTTACCTTTGAGCGAAGTAACTTTATATTTACCGAGTTTGCCGCCGATGAGTCTGTTGATTGCCAGCCCGATATGACCGCGTTTACGAGCACCGAGGGTGTCGTCAATAGAGATGGAATACATAACCTCATCGAGATTTGTGTTGCCGATTTTTTCGGCTGTTTCTTTAATGTAATCGTTGAGTTCGGTAAGGGATTTGTTGCCCAGATCATGAAGGTTGATGGTCATCATCTGATTGTTGGGAAGTTCCCAGGTCATCGAAACATGAATATCCTCATATTCCGTGACTGTTCCCTTGACTCTCTTGGGGTCGAATTTGATATGGGCATTGAGCCTGGGGGCCGCTTTCAGGCCCTCGGTTATGGCTTTGAGCATAATTGTGTTGACTGTAATTTTTGACTCAAATTTGCCGGAGGCATTGAGTTCCTTGACTGTATCCACAAATTTTGAAACGTCGGGTTCATAGCTGTAGCCGATATGAGGCACTGTCTGCCAACTGTGAAGAGTGGTGGTGGCAATTATCTTTCTCTGTATTCCGAAATGGGAAACTTTTTTAACTGTCATATATCAGAGTACTCCCCTTTAAAATTAAATATATTATAGCACAACGGATTTCTGTAAGTAAATATATATAAACAATAATTTTTCGTAAGAAAGATAAAAATGTTTACCCGTTTCTCTTGAATTTTATATATATTTCTGCTAAACTGAATAAAAAATATGAGGAGTGATATTATGCTTGCAAAGACACCTCCGATGGGGTTTAACACCTGGAATACCTTCGGCGAAGAAATCAATGATACTGTTATCCGTGAAACCGCAGATGCCATGGTTAAAACAGGGTTGCGCGATGCAGGGTACGAATATCTTGTTATCGATGACTGCTGGAGCGAAAAGGAAAGAGACCCGAAGACCGGTAAAATTGTTCCCAGCCGCAAAAAGTTCCCCAAAGGAATGAAATCTGTAAGCGATTATGTTCACTCACAGGGCCTTAAATTCGGTATGTATTCCTGTGCCGGAACAAGAACCTGCGCGGATTATCCCTCATCATACGGTCATGAATTTCTTGACGCAAAGACCTTTGCCGAGTATGGCGCAGACTACCTCAAATATGATTATTGTTATAAACCCGCCCACTACGACGGTGACATAATGTACCGCAGGATGAGCCTTGCATTGAAGGCAAGCGGCCGCGATATTCTTTTCTCAGCCTGCAACTGGGGCTGTGATGATGTTCACAACTGGATACGCTCAACAGGCGTTCACATTTACCGCTCAACAGGAGATATAAACGATTCCTTCCCCTCAATGAGAGATATTGCGCTCAGTCAGGTCCTCAATCTCCCATATGCTGCCCCGGGATGCTACAATGACATAGATATGCTCACAATAGGCATGTACGGCAAAGGAAATGTCGGCTCAAGCGGTTGCAACGATACCGATTACAAAACACAGTTTGCTCTCTGGTGTATGTTTGCCTCCCCTCTTATGCTCGGCGGAGACATCAGAACATTCAGCAACAAGACTTTAAAACTCGTTACAAACAAACGTTTGATAAGAATAAACCAGGATATTGAAGGCAGGCCTGCATTTGACGTCAGTATGAGAACGGAAAAGAATGCCGACGGCGAAATCAAGACCGTTGTGAGCAACGACCTCGCAAAGGTTTATTTCAGAGTTCTTTCGGATAATGAGTTTGCCGTACTTTTCGTTAACTTTGACGAGCGCGAACGGGAAATCTGCTTCTACATGACCGATGCCGGACTCCCGATTGAAAGCGGATACGGACTTAAAATGACGGATGTTTTCAACGGCAGGTCTATCGGAGTAAAGAAAGAGTATATGAGCCGCAGAATAGCTCCTCATGACTGTGAGTGCTATATTTGCAAGCTGTCCAAATAAATGTTCAAATGCATTAAATGCGGGCGTGATTTAACCCACGACGACATCGGCTTTCACAAAAAAATGGTCAACAGAGGTGCAGAGGAGTTTATGTGCATAGACTGTCTTTGCGATTATTTCGGCCTGACCAGGGAAAAGGCAGAAAAAATGATATCCGGTTTTAAAAGGGCGGGTTGCTCTTTGTTCAGATGAACAAAGTCTGCCTGCGGTAATAATAGTTCAGCGGTATTACCGGTTAAGGAGGATTTATATGGCTCATTGCAACGTTATTTCACACAGAGGAGCTAATCAGTATGCGCCTCAGAACACTATGCCGGCATTCGAAAAGTCGGTTGAAATAGGAGTGGACGGTTTTGAAACCGATGTTCACTGTACGGCCGACGGCTATGTGGTAATATGCCACAACTATACTGTTGATGAAACATCGAACGGCACCGGTAATATATCCGATATGACGCTTGAAAGACTCAGGGACCTCGACTTCGGCTCATATTATTCCGAAAAATTCAGAGGGACCCAGCTTCCTACTTTGGAAGAGTTCCTTGACCTTTGCAAAAAAGCAGGCATAAAGGTTATGAATATCGAAATCAAAGAGCCTAAAAACGGAGAAAAGGACATTGCCGACAAAACCATTGCCGCAGTAAAAGAGTTCGGGCTTTTTGACGAACTTCTCATATCGAGCTTTGACCCTGAAATCCTCATCAGGTGCAAAAAATTGGATAAGAACTGCAAGACGGGATTCCTTTACAGCCCGGACAGAAGGATAACATACAGCAATATGCTTTTCGGTTATGTGGATTATGCAAAAGAAATTCAGGCCGATTTTCTTCACCCCCATTATTCACTTGTCAATTCAAACTATGTCAAAAAGCTTCACGAAGCAGGCATAGGAGTTAATCCCTGGACCGTGGATTCACCCGAAACCGCAACCAAGCTTCTCGGTTACGGTGTTGACGGCATCATCACAAACTGCCCCGATGTTATGAACAAAATAGTCAGTGAATTTGAGCAGGACTGATTATATCGGCGGTTTTAACCTTCAAAAAGAGCAGCCTTTCGGTTGCTCTTTTTTGCTGTCACGTAAAAATAAAAGGTCAAATATTGCATTTAAAATGACAATATTGTATAATTATCGGGTAAGCCATACGGAACGGGAGAATAGAATTTATGAAGACCGAAGTAGTATCTTTATTGACTGCAGGTGAGCTTGACAGTTTCGTTGCCTCAAGCGAATACGGCCACTTTATGCAAACCTCTTACTGGGGGCGTGTCAAAAACGACTGGGAATGGTGCGGAATAATATGCAGAGATGAAAATGAAGTTATCAGAGGCACAATGGCATTGCTCGCGAGAAAAATAAAGGGCCTGAAATATCATCTTATGTATGCGCCCAGAGGCCCGGTCTGTGATATTCACGATGTTGAAACCTTTAACGCGTTGATTGACAGGGCAAAAAAGGAAGGCGAAAAATACGAAGCCTATGCCCTTAAAATTGACAAAGATGTTGATACCCGGGATGAGATATACCGTAAGGCAGTAACAGACGCGGGCTTTGATATAAAACCGGTGACCGATGGATTTCACGGCTATCAGTGCACAAGAATAATGAGAATAAACCTTGAAGGAAAAACGGAAGATGAGGTTTTTGCCGCATTTGATTCAGGTCACCGCAGGAAGGTCAGAGTGGCGCAGAAAAACAATGTACAGATTGAAATATGTTCAAGCGAAAAGGCAAATGAATTCTATGAAATCATGAAAGAAACCACAGAAAGAGACGGCTTTGATTTGAGAAGCGCGGATTACTTTGCCTCAATCCTCGATAATTTCGGTGAAAACGCAAGATTATATATGGCATATTATACTCCCGAGTATGGTGAAAAAACAGCAATTGCCGGAGCGCTTGCGGTCACATACGGTGATAAAACATGGTATTTTTACGGCGCTTCAAGGAATGTTTACAGAAACGTTATGCCTAACTACCTGCTGCAATGGGAGATGATACGCTGGGCAGTTGAAAGAGGCAGCAGGATATACGATTTCAGAGGCGTGGCAAGATTTGATGAGGATGACGGACTTTACCGTTTCAAAAATAAATTCGGCGCATATCCGGAGGAGCTTATGGGTGAAATGGAACTGATTCTCAAACCTCGGGCGGCAAAACTTGTCAAGTTTTCTCAGGACATTGTTAAGAAATTAAAATAAAACAACGGAGAACAAATATGGAAAAACTGAAAATAAAAAAGGTCAGAGAAAATGCCAGATTACCCTTCAGAGCCACCGCCGGCTCCGCCGGAATGGACTTATACGCGTGCATAGATGAACCTATTGAGCTTATACCCGGCGGCACAGCAGTCATACCGACAGGCATAGCAATATCTCTTCCCGGACCGGAATACGCCGCTTTTATCTTTGCGAGAAGCGGACTTGCCATAAAACACGGAATAGGGCTATTAAACTCCGTTGGAGTAATTGACAGCGACTACACGGGAGAAGTTTGTGTCGGCGTTATAAACCAGATTCAAGAATCATATACAGTAAACCCATATGAAAGGATAGCCCAGATGGTAATTATGCCCGTAAAGATTCCTCAGATTGAAGAAGTCGATAAGCTTGATGAGACTGAGAGAGGCAGCGGCGGCTTTGGGTCAACGGGTAAACAGTGATGAAAAAACTTATTTCCTTACTTCTTGCGATTGCTCTTTCAGTATCGCTCTGCTCTTCCGTTTGCTCTGCAGCGGGTGAATTTATGCCGTACGAAAACAGCCGTTTTTTTGAATACGGTGATTACAGCATTCACTACCGTATTTCTCCTGCCCAAGGCGAAATAAAGGGCCGGATTATAATGATTCACGGTTTTTTGTGCTCAACATATTCGTGGCGCAATATGTCCGAAATTATGAGCAGAAACGGCTATGAGTGCGTTATGGCAGACCTTCCGGACTTTGGCTTCAGCACCAGGGAAAACGAAGATATGGACATTATTGAGAGAGAAACAATCCTAATTGCACTGATGGAATATCTCGCGCCTGGTGAAAAATGGATATTGGCAGGGCACTCCATGGGTGGAGGCGTTGCAATCAATATTGCCGAAGAAATCGAAGCCGAAGCGCTTCTGCTCTACTGTCCCTGCGCTCAGAAAACCTTTCCTCCTTTTGCCGAAAAGATAGTAAAAAGCGTACCGATGAAAATGATAATGAACGCCTTTTTCAATTACGGCACAAGGATAACACCACTTGTGAAGCTCATTATTCTAATGGCAACCAACAACCCGGATTTTGCCCGTAACTATGACGTTTCGGGAGTTACTCGCGCAGTTCAGTATGACGGCTTCGGAGCCGGTATGTGTGAGATGATGTATAACGTCAGGGCAACCGACCTTGATAATACTTCAAAAATCACCTGCCCCGTACTCCTGTGCAACGCCGAAAAAGACATTATTCTCAATGACAGCCAAAAAGGCGAAATCAAGGAAGCTTTTCCTGACGCAGAGCAGTATATTCTGCAAGGCGCAGGCCATCAGTGTATTGAGGACAGAGCCGATGAACTTGCGGATTTAACACTTGATTTTCTCGAAAAAAACAGTTAAGAACAAGCAAAACCCCGGACGGTACTTAACCGTTCCGGGGTATCTTTATAAGTTGATTATTCAGTCTCGGCGATTAAATCTTCCTCTGTATCCTCAATGATTTTGCCGTCCTTGATAAGTTCAACGTCTTTTTTAAAATAGATTCTGGGAATTTCGGTTGCCTGATTGTCAAGCAGCACCTTGAGTTTCCCTGTAAGAAGACTTGTTTCTACAACTTTTCCCCGGCCGTCGGGAGTTTTTACGAGAGCACCCGGCTTTGGGGTAACCTTCATCAGATACTCATAGGCGTTTTGTTCATATTTTAGGCAGCACATAAGTCTGCCGCAGGTTCCGCTGATTTTCTCCGGGTTAAGTGAAAGGCCCTGCTCCTTTGCCATTTTGATAGACACCGGCTGAAAATCCCCAAGAAAACTGCTGCAACAGAAAGGTCTGCCGCATATACCGAGGCCGCCCAGCATCTTTGCCTCATCTCTTACGCCTATCTGCCTTAACTCTATACGCGTTCTGAAAGTGCCGGCAAGATCCTTGACAAGTTCCCTGAAATCCACTCTGCCATCGGCAGTAAGATAGAAGAGGATTTTGGCTCCGTCAAAAGTATATTCGGCGTCAACGAGATTCATATCGAGTTTATGATACTCTATTCTTTTTCTGCAAATCTCTGCGGCTTCCTTCTCTTTTTGCCTGTTTTCCCTGTATCTCTTTACATCCTCATTGTTTGCGGGACGGATAATCTTTTTAAGGGGTTTTACTATTTCATCTTCGCTGACTTCTTTATTATCAATGGCAACTTCACCGCATTCTACTCCCCTCACGGTTTCAACAATGGCAAAATCGCCTTTGTTAAACTTTGCGCCGTCGGGATCGAAGTAGTAAACCTTACCAACCTCTTTAAAGCGAATTCCGACTATTTCAGACATATAATCAACCTGAGAAACGGGCGTACCCGTTATCAATCCTTTCTGAAAATTTATTCATTAATTGCAGCTCTGAAAAGAGTGCACATTCTTGTGATTGTAAGATTCATGTTGCCCCTTGCGTCAAGGGCGCTCAGAAGCTCATAGATATTATCAGTAAGCTTAAGCAATGCTTTGACCGACAATCTGGCCGCTGCTTTTGAGGCAATCGGTGAAGCTTCGCCGTCAAGGGCGGAATATTTAACCCTCAGCGCCTGGGAAAAAATATCCTGCATAACGCCAAGTGCAGGCTTGAAGAGCTTATCATCAGCCGAAAAGGCACCCGCCGCCCTGACTATTTCAAATTCTTTGCTGTTTATAAGGGCAAGAACAACGGAAGTTGCAGCATTCTCTATATCCTCATAAGGTATATTTGCGCTTACGTCGTCTGCCGCTTCTCCCAGGGAATAAACCATAACTCTTGAAAGCACAGTCGGCAGGAAAAAGGACTTTGACGGGCACAGAAGAATGAACTCCGTAAACTTCGGAGGCTCTTCAAGAATCTTGAGAAAAGCGTTTTCGGCGTTATCGTTCATCAGTTCCGCCTGCGAGAGAATCATAACCTTGG
>JAEEGL017142157.1_pt1 | contig 11374 bp, 9 predicted proteins | sample 9134231 | NCBI WGS metagenome assembly JAEEGL01 (sample SAMN16246548, study PRJNA631951) | gut metagenome | biome: gut microbiome; feature: rumen; material: fiber-attached | host: Bos | place: Iran: Karaj | collected 2018-10
CAAGCGTCTTGCGCGCCCACTTCTTGATCTTGCGGCCCAGCATCTGCACGGGAAGGACGAACAACGGAAAGCCGATGGCGATCAGACAGAGCGTCGGCAGCATGTGGTTGACCACCGCGAACCAGATGATGAAGCCGATCGCCACGAATATCTCGAACGGCGCAAGGGCGACCTCGGAGAGTATCGTGGAGAGGATGGTTTGGATTTGCTGGGGATCGCTGAATATGCGGGCGAGGACCTGGCCCATGTCCACACGTCCGAAGAACTGCATGTTCTGCCGCTGCGCGTGCTCGAGCATCTCCTGGCGCAGGTCTGTCACGGCGTGCGCGCCCGACCAGCTGAGGCAGTAGTGGTTGAGATACATGAGGGCCAGGCGCACCAGCGCGACCAGCGGCACGATGATGCAGACAATCAGCACAAGGGCGCCGCCCATTCCTCCCTTCTCGTCCTGAAGCCTTATGCCCAGCTTGGCCGCCCATTTTTCGACCTTGGGATACCAGGCCGGCAACTTGGAATTCTTCTCGATCTGCTTTTCCAGGGCGTTTTTTGGCCTGTGCGGCGGCTTCGCCGCAGGATTGGCCGGCGTGGCGGCCTTTGCCGCATCCACTTCGCCAACGGCCGCCTGTCTCTCGCCGACGGCGGGCCCCGCCTCCACCTTGGCGTCGTGCGACTCCACATGCTGGAGCGCAGGCTGCACAATCTGGAAGAAGGGCACCAGCGTGCCGGCCGTCGCCATGCCGCAGATTACGCCAATGGCGAGCCGCAGCTTGTATTTCCGGGCGTATTTCCAGACGCGCGCATAGGCTTCGCGCACGGTGTAGTCGCGGTCGAAAAACTCCTTTTGGTATTCGATCTTTCCCTTGTTTTTTTGCATCGGGTCGTATTCTAGCACACCCGCGTCCGAGTGTCAACCGGCCGCGGGACACGAAAAGCCGCGCCGCCCGCAAACCGACAAATACCAATGGCGAACAAGGCGATAAAATGCTATAATATACGTCGATGCCCAATGTGTCCAACATCTACGACCTGATAGTGCCTCTCGGGTATGCCTGCAGCTGTTCGCAGGCCCTGCGGCGCGCCGAACTGCAGCTTGCGTCATTCCCCTGGGACTGGGTTGGCGTGCCACCTCCTTCCGAAAGATGCAGGATAATATGCGACGGCTTCAGGGATTTCATGAACCTTGAAGACCTCAAGTGGATCGGCGTGAACGACACCTACGGGCACGAAGAGGTGCTGAACACCCGCAATGGCCTGATCATTCTGCACGACTTCGTGTCAACCGCGCCTCTTGGCGAACAATATCCTCTCGTCGCGTCAAAGTATGCCCGGCGCATCGAAAGGCTCGACAGATGCCTGCGTGCCGCAAAACGCGTCCTGCTCGTCTGCATCGACGCGCCGGGAACGCCGGTCCCAACGCCTCCCGAAGACTGCCGCAGGGCGATAGACGAGATGTCCGCCAAATACCCGAACGCAAAGTTCGACTTCCTGCTCATGAACCTCGAGCATGGACGGGCCAGGGCGGAAATGATCGACGAGACCCCCGTCGAGGGCGTGCGCAGGGTCGCGTTCGACTACAAGTGCCACATTCCGGGCACGCCGGCCTACGGCGTGGAAATCGACCTGCTCGCAGATTTCCTGCGGTCGGAATACGGCGTCAACGACTATCGCACGAAAGAGGAGCTCGCCGCGTACAGGAAGAGCAGACGACGGAAGCACAAGCAGAAGCTGATGCGGAAGATGGACAAGCTTGGGGCCAAGAACATCTGGCAGTTCATGTTCCTGCGGATAAAGGCAAAGATTCAGGACGCAATACGAGGTCGTTCCGCAAATGAAAAGATATGATCTGGCTTTCAGCCTCGGGCGGGCATGCAGCTGTTCGGAGACCCTGCGAAAGGCGGGCATGCAGTACCTGTCCTTCCCCTGGGACTGGATTGGAGCAGAGCGGGCGCTTAAGCCCGATCTGCAGCTCCGAACCGATTCCATATGTGACGGATCTTTCCACTCTTGGTTCACGCCAGACGATCTTGAACTCGTGGCCGAATACGAATGGTATTCCAAAATCCATTACAGGAGTCGCTCCACGGGGCTTCTGTACAACCATGATTTCGCAAAGGGCGTTCCGTTGGAGGAGTCGTTTCCTGCGGTCAAGGCAAAATATGACCGTCGGATGGCTCGCCTAATGGACCTGATCGGAAGATCCAAGAGCATTCTCCTGGTGCGAATAGACCCGCCGAACGGCCTTCGACCGACGTCGGTGGAAGATTGCATTGCCGCCCGCAAACGCTTTGCCGAACGTTTTCCCCATGCGCGATTCGATTTTGTCATGATGTCTTTCGAGAAGGGCCGCCCGTTCGCCGAACGCAGGACTGAGGAGGTCGAGGAAGGTTTCCTGCACGTATCCTTCGACTACAAGGACTATGCGCCCGGCAAGCCCGACTACGCCGTAGTCCTTGACCAGACCGCCGCCATCTTGAAGGAAGTGGCAACCGTGCAGGACTACCGCACCAAGGCCGAAGTCGCGGCGTTTCGCGCCAGGACGCGTCGCGCCAAGATGGAGCAGGTCGGGGCGAAGAACGCATGGGAATATTTCCTCATCAGGCGCAAGCGGGATCTCCAACGGCTGGCCAGCGCGATCTCTCCGCGCATCCTGCTGGCCAGGATGCGCGCTAGGAAGTTCGACCACGTATTCTCTCTCGGCGTCAACTGCGAGCCGGCCTTTCGGTTCTTCTGCAAATGGGGGTTTGTGGACTCGACCCCGTTTGCGTGGACGCAGACGTTTGACATTGCCCGGCTCACGCGCGCGCTGCGCCATCCGGAGGAAACGGGCGCAGACGGTTTCGAGTGGAAGCCCAGGGCGCTGATGTGGCAATGCCGCCGGACGGGCCTCTGCTTCCACGGCAAGATGAAGGTGTCGTTCGGCCAGCCTCCGCCGGACGAGGAAGCGATGAAGGCCGACCGCGAGGATCTCGCCGGGCGGCTCGCGCATCTCCAGAAGAAGCTGGCGTCGGCCTGCGCCGACAATTCGAAAAAGGTGTTCGTGTACCGGGTGAACTCCAGCGAAGTGCTGGCCGGCGGAATCGGCGAGAAGCTGGACGATCTCCAGCGCGCGCTCCACGAGCTGGGGGCCAAGGACAGCCTGCTGCTGGTCGTCGCCGAACGCGCGGTCGCCCGGCGGATTCCCCCCGCCCCCGGGCGCGTCGTGAGGTCCGTCAAGGCGTTCAACCCATGCAACAGGGTTGCGGTCAGGACGATGGGCGATCCCGTTGGCTGGGATGCCGTGTTCACGGAGTTTGCGCCCGCCGTCGTCAAGAAGGCGACGCACAAGTTCAAGTTCGAATAGCGGGCGCGCCTAGCGCAGCACGAGCAGCAGCGTCCCGGCGAGCAACGCCGCAGACACGGCGGCAAGGATGGCCATTCTGCGGCCATGCCGCAGGACATGGCGCAATCTCTTTTCAGTCCGGGCGATACGGTCGCGATCCCTGCCGATGTCGTCTATGCCGCTTTTGTAGGCTTCGGGGAAACGCCCGGCCATGTCCTCCAAAATCCCGAACTGTCCCGCCCGTAGCGCGGCCAGAACGGTGTTGCGCGCCATTTCCGTGACGGCGGCGACATTGTTGTGCCCGAACTGCTCCCGCACGACCTTGTAGAAGGCGAGATGCTTGAGTCCGTTGCGCAGGCAGAACCGGTCGTCGGATTTGTCCGCCCCCCACCAGACTCCGCCGGCATGCCGCCTGTATACCGCCATCGTCCGCGGTATGAATCCGATCTCGCCGCCCTGCGCATGCACAAGGTGCTTGTACCAGTCGCCGGGGGCGATGCCTCTGGGGACAGACTCCTCGCGTCCCTTGAGGCGCCACCTGTACATGACCGATGCCGTCTGTATGAAGTTATGGTCGAGCAGCCGCTCGAACGTGAACGGTCCTTTCGCGATGGTTTCTTCGTCCGGATACACGCTGTCGGGGCGCTCGCCGTTTTCCCAGTGCATGACGGTCCGGTGAAAGCAGATGCCGCTCGAGGGATGGGCGTCGAGCCAGTCCGCCTGAAGCTGCAGCTTGTCGGGGTCGGTCCAGTAGTCGTCTCCTTCGCAGAACGCGACGTACCGGCCCCTTATGCGTGGCCACAGAAATCTTCGCGCGATGCATCCGCCGCGGGTGTACTGGTTTTCGGTCTGCAGGATTGGCACGACAATATCGGGATATCTGTCGGCGAACTCGCGCACGATGTCGGCGGTGCCGTCGGTCGACGCGTCGTCGTGCACGATCAGCTCGAACGGGAAGTTCGTCTTCTGCGACACGACGCCTTCGAGCGCCTGACGTATGAAGCCGGCGTGGTTGTAGGTAACGCAGAGGACGGACACCTTTATTTCCGACATGTTCTGAATTCCTTTCACAGATCCACGCTTGCGCGGCGCGGCTCGAAGCAGCAGCACGGCCTGAGCGCCACGATGCGCACGCCGCTCGCCCGCTGTGGCCCTATGCGGGAGAATGTCGCCAGGACGGAAACGCCGCCCCCGAGCCCAAGAGGCCCGATCGCGGCCGCATTCACTCTTGCGGTGATCTCCTGCTCGAAGTCGGACTGCATGCCGTAGTCGCCTTTCGCCATCGCCTCAAGCATGAGCGAAGTCGCCTCGTACTGGCTGCGGCCGATGCCTAGGGCGAGCGTGCACGGGCTGCAGCCAAGGCTTCGTACGCCTTCGGTGGCACGCGCGACAATCTCGTCAACGACCGCGCCCGTGCTGTGGCGGTGAAACACCCTGCGCGTCACGCCCCGTATCGCAGGTCCGCCGCCGAGCATGAGAACGGTAAGGCGCAACACGTCGTTGTCCGTTTCACGGACGGCTATTGGCGCCGGCAGGACGTCCGCCGGGTCGTCGCTCAGGCCGCCAGACTGGTCGATGCGCGCCATTGCGTTCCCCCTTACGGCCATGGGACGTCCCGGCAGGAGGCGCAGTCCTTCGGCGACCCCCGCCCTTATGTCGGCAAGAAGCGACGCGGTCACGGATCTTGACGGCCCCACCTCCAGCAACAGATGCGGTATGCCGGTGTCGTCGCAGAGAGGCTTGCGCGCCTGTTCCGCCACACGCGCGTTCTCAAGAATCTGTTCGAGCACCCACCTGGCCTTGTCGTTCGTCTCGCCGGCGATTGCGCGCCTGTAGGCTGCCTTTTGGTCTTCTCGGAATGTCGATGCCGCGGCGACCAGCGCCCGGGCGACCTTCTGCCGTGTGTCGTTCATCGGTCGTATATGCTCTTTCCGTGCGCGGCCGCGACAATCGCCTCGTAGCCGTCCACCTTGACTTTGTACAACGCCTCCATCCCGAGTTCAGGAAACGCCGCCACCTCGACATGCGAGGTCTTGCTGCCGAGAAGCGCGGTGACCGGCGGTATCACCGCGTATATCGCGCCGTACCGTTCGAGCACCGCCACGGTTTCCGGCGAAATGGCGCCCTTGCCGAGGTGCATCTTCAACCCCGCCGCCGAGAGGGTCGCGAAGCTGCCCTCGATCTCCACCTTGTTGCTCGAAGTTGGACCTATCCCCGCCGGACTCACGGCGGTGTGGAACATGACCGAACCGGAGAAATCGAGTCCGGCGGACTTCGCGGTGCCGTCTTCAAGCATCCGGCAAATCCTGGGCAGCACCGCGTCGCGACCGCAGTAGATCGTCCCGGACAGGCGTATTATGTCGCCGGCCCGCAGCGCGGCGACGTCTTCCGCGGAAATTGGCGTTTCAAGACATTTCATGGCGACTCCATATTGCATCGGCTATGTGCCGCGTATCGAAATCAGGATGCGACATCTGCCGCAAAACCTCTTCTGCGGCCGCTCGCGAAAGTCCGCCACAGTCCGCAAGCGAACGGAACTTCGCCCTGAGCTCCTCGTCCGAAATGGGGTTTTCCGGTTCGCCTTTCGGATAGTCGACCCGTTTTGAAAGGAGCCGGCCGTCCTTCAGCTCCACGGTGACGGAGGCGACTCTCTTCTCAGGGCATAGCGCCGTGAACGCGCCGTTCTCCCGTACCGCAACTCTTCTCGCCAGATCGAGGACGGTCGTGTCGAGGACGGCTTTTCCCCGAAACGCGTCCATGCCGCCCGAACGCATGGCGATCGCGGCCGCGACTGAAAATGGTATGGACATCTTCGCCGAGTTGGCCCCGTCGATCTCCACATGGTCGTGTCCGGCGACCGCCAGGCGGTACGTATCGACGATGATGCGCGCTACGTCTGCGGGATGCACGTCGTTTTCGGCGGCGATGCCCAGCGCGGCCTCAATTGGCGCATGGCAATGCCGGCAGGCCGCATACGGTTTCCTGTAGATCGTCTCGATGGCCGCGCGCCCTTCGCCAAGGAGGCTTTCCGGATGCGCCTCATCGGCGATGACCGCCAGTAGCCCGCGCCGGCCGCCAATCGCGTCCGCCGGCGGCCTGAAGCCAGCCCGGCCGGCGTAGGCGGCCGCAAGACCGTCCATGGCCGCCCGTCCGGCGTTGTAGGGCTTCAGCTGCGTGTCGCCCTCGATCATCTCCAGCAGTCCGGCCGCGCCTGTTGCGGCGGCAGACAGCGCGCTCTTCAGCGCCGCCCTGGAAAAGCCAAGCGCAAACGCGATCCCAGCGGCGGCGCCGACCGTGCCGCATACGCCTGTCGCATGGTAGCCCTTCAGCTTGCAGGACGGCTGCACCGCGCGCGCGAGCCTGATCGCCGCCTCGTACCCGAGCACGATTCCCGTGAGGAAGTCCTGCGCCGACACCTGTTCCCGCCGCGCGGCGGCGAGCAAAGCCGAGATCACCGGTGCGCCGAGGTGGAGCATGCCGTACCTGTGTCCATCGTCCAGCTCGACGAAATGGGCGGCCATGCCCATCGCGAGCGCATCGCCCAGAGGCGAATCCCCGAAGGACTTGCGCAGATTTTCGATCTGGTCTCCCGCCTCGGCCAAGCCTGCGGCCAGGCAGCCCATGTAGTCGACAAGGCACATCCTCGCGCACGCTTCGAGAGGCGCGGCAATCCCGCCGCCCGCCATCGACAGCAGGCTGTCGACGAACGCGTCCGTGGCCGTGACGCCACCTTGAAATGCAGTTTCCTTCGCCATGGTCACACTCCGAACAGCGCGAGGTAGCTCGACTCCTTCTCGATCACCCCGTACGCCCGGGCCCTCATGACAAGCCTCTCGGCCCAACGCCTGTGCGGACCGATCTCGTTCATCTTGTTCGCGCTGCCGCTCTTCACGACCCCGCCGGACGTCCCGAGCACCTGCAGCGCGTCGTCGTACTGCTCCTTGGTGACGGCCAGCATCCCGTTCACGTAGTTGATGTGCGTCGGATGTATGATGGTCTTGCCGACGAATCCGTTCGCCCTGTCGAGTATCAGCTCGCGCATGAGTCCGTCCACCGCATCGTTCACGATCGGCTTGCGGCTCAGGAGGGATTCGCTCACGTCCACCTTGGGAAGCCGTTCGGCGAACTTCATGCTCTTGTTGATCCTGAAGTACTCCCACACGGGACCGGAAACCGTGTAGTCGTTGTCGCGCGTGAACATGTTGAGGATGTCCGTAAGTATGTCACGCACCGTCATTATGTCGTAGATCGTGTAGTTGATGTCTCGGCGCGCGCCGAAGCAGGACGAGAAGTCCGTTGCCCCGACCCTCACGTTCAGGACGAGATCCTTGCAGGCGTCCAGCTCGTGCTTGATGCCAAGAAGCTCGTCCATCCGCGTCTCTTTCATCGCGACGCGCCGGTCTTCGATGATGGGCATGCCGTATATCTTTTCGCCGAACTTCGCGTTGATCTCCCTGAGGTGCTCCAGGTAGCCGGACGCCGAATCCGTGTTGAACTTCGGGAAGTTTATGGCGGTCACCAGATGCACATGCTCCGGGCGGAGCATCGCGGAGAAGTGGCGGAACTGCTCGACGGAACGCACCCTAAAGATTATGAGCGGGAGGTCCTCGTACTTCATGTCGCCGGACGCGAGGCTTTCGTTCAGCTCGTCCAGCATGTGTATCGCGTTGATTTCCGCGCCCGGCACGTCCTCGGCCCGGCACGCGTCCTCGAAGCACATCACGAAAGACGTGAGCCCCGGATACTTGCGCCGTACGATGGCCTTGGCGAAATCCCTCGTGCCCGGCATGTACATCGTCGCGCCCAGGCAGTACTGAAGCAGCGCCCGCGGCGTGTACTTGTCGAAGTTCTCCGGATCTCTGACGAACTTGAAATCCGGATTGTACCGGTGATGTCTCATGTGTCGAATCCTTTCGCGGTTGCTACATGTGTATGTCGGCGCGCTTCATGTCGCGCCCGTCGCCATCGACAACCTCCACCCGCGCGAACGCGCGACGCGATCTGTCCACGACTTCCTCCCGGTCCGCCCCGACGACCACGAACGCACATGCGCGATCGCCGGAGGTGAGGCCGCCGGACATCTCGTCTCCGCGGTGGCGCAGCACCCTGAATTCGTCGACGGTGCCGTCTGCGAGCAGCGCGTCGCCGCCCAGGACTTCGGCGAACACACCCGCTTTCGCATAGATGTTGTTCGTGGCCGTGAACATCTCCGGGTTGCCGATGTCCGAGAGGTCCGGCTCGACGCCCTCGAACGAGTCTATCGCCGCCGCTATCATGTCGAAGCCCGTGAGCCGCCTTATGTTCCAATAGCTCTGTCCGCCGCCGATGCGCGGCATTATCTCGATTATGCTGACCTTGTCGCCGTCGATCTTGGCCTGCACCGTAAGGGGGGTGTTGTCAAGCCCGAACGCCGCCGCCACCTTGTCGCACAGCGCCTGCAGCCTGTCGCGCTGCGCGTCCACGGCCGCGCACGGATAGATCATGGCGAAACCGGGCATCTTCCCCGTCGCACGTTCGACGAACACCTGCCGTTCGTTGGACGTTATGATGCGGGCGCGGCCATGGAGGACATAGGCGTATATGCTCGTCTCCGTGCCTTCGACGTACTCTTCGACGATGGCGGAGCCGGTCCTGCTGGCGGCTATTGCGGTCGCAATGGCGTCCCTAATGTCCGCGGGGTCGTCGACCTTGCGTATGCCCCTGTTGCCGTTGCTGTCGACCGGCTTCACCACGACGGGATACCGGAGATCGACATTTTCGTCCGGCGATCCCACGGTGACGAAAGGGGACGTCGGCAGGCCCGCCTCCACCATGGTCTGCTTCATGAGGCGTTTGTCCGTCACCGCAATGGCCGTGGCGTAGGAATAGGGAGGTTTCCGGCCGAGGCGTTCGAGCACGTCGCACGCCGTGGCGTTCGCATGGTCGATGCATGTCGCTATGACCAGATCGGCCGATTGTTCCCGCGCGACCTCCAGCACCTTGTCGTGGTCCAGGGTGCTCTCCCTTACGTGCAGGTCGGCGAACCTCTTCGCCGGAGAATCGGCGAGATAGTCCACCAGCACGACCGCGTAGCCCCTTGCCTTAAGCTGGCGGATCAGCTCGATGTGCGGCACCGTGCCGCCAAGTACGATCGCTTTCTTCCTCTGTTCCATGCCTTCGACGTCCACCTTTCGCTCCTGCGTCAACCCAGCCCCTCCTCCAGGGATTCAAACTCGTCCACCACCGACTGCTTGAGCTCCACCGACTCGCCGCATGTCTCGGCCAGGCGTCTCGACCGTTCGCCGGGCAGCAGCACGGCGCCCGAAGCCCCGCATGCCTTGACGTTCGCCTCCAGCTCGGACATCTTGCGCGCGTATTCGTCTTCATCCATCAGCTTGGATATGTCGATCGCCGAAAGGAAGTGCCCGTGGCGAGAAGGGCCGTCTTCCGCGGCCAGCGGCCTGATGGCGCCCCCGAAAGCCGATCCGCTGAGCAGTCCGCCCAGGACATCCGCCACGAGCGCGAGGCCAAATCCCTTGAAGCCGCCGATGGCCGTCAGGTTGCCACGCAGCGCGGCCGCAGGATCGACCGTCGGCCTGCCGTTCTCGTCGACAGCCCAGTCCGGAGGAATGTTCTCGCCATTCTTCAGCGCGAGCCTTATCTTGCCGCGCGCGGCGACGCTAACAGACATGTCGAGCACTATTCCGCCGTTCCGGGACGGAAAGGCGTAGCAATACGGATTGGTGCCGAAGATGGCCTTGCGTCCGCCGGGCGGCGCCACTGCCGGCGCCGACGCGGTGACCACGAATCCCGCCATGCCGGCGGCGGAGGCGATCTCCGCGAAGTATCCGGCGACGCCGAAGTTGTTGGAGTTCCGCACGAACACGGAGCCCATTCCGAACCGAGCGGCCTTTTCGACCGCAAGCCGCATCGCCGCATCCGCGGCGACCTGTCCAAATCCGTTGCCGCAGTCCAGCACGGCCAATGCGGCGAAGTCCTTGACCGTCTCGCATCGCGTCTCGGGCGTCATGAGTCCGCGCATGATCTTGCGCCGATAGATTCCGAGGCGCGTTACGCCATGCGTGTGCTTGCCGCGTCTGTGCGCATACGCGATCGTATCGGCAATGAGCGCGGCCTGGACGTCTGGGACGCCCCAGGAGACGAGCAGCGCCCTGCTCCTCTCCCTTATGCGCGCTATCGACACCTTCGCCATGGCTCCCTTTCTCCGATCAGGCCGAGACTATCGCTTCCGGATAGTATTCGTCGATCATGCGCTTGACGAGCGCGACCTGCTTCGCTCGCCTGCGTGCTTCGTCGGCGGTGGTGTCATAGCTGTGCGTGACGGCGACGCTCCCCCCCGTCTTGAGGTACACGGGCGCGGCGACACGGATGAAATCCGGCACTTCGTAGTGGCGGATGAATCCACCGGACGACTTGGGGTTCTCGGTATGGATGTCGATCGGTATGTCGATGGCCGCGCGCATGGCGGCAAGCATCTGCACCTGTATGTCCCGTACGGGATTTATGGAGTCCGCGCCAAGTTCGGCCAGCATTCTGGCCGAACAGGGGTTGCCGTGCCCGGCGTGTGCGCTGACCTTGAACTTGACGTCCGCAGGCAGGAAGCCGTCCGCCCGCATCCGGCCCAGGAGCCACAGGAGGCCTTCGTCGTAGACAAGGAACGACCTCACGCCGAAACGTGCGGCGCGACGGATGTCTTCGACGGCCCGCACGATCTGCTCCTGTCCGCGCAGACGATAGCCCATCCGCTGTCCTTCCTCCGTGCGTACGCTGGCGGAGGTGTCGGTAACGGCCCTCGGCCCCACGGCGAGCACGAGATCGAGCTTCTTGTCGGCCGCCATCGCCTGCATGGATGCGATCTCCTCGTCCGTAAGGGACATGATTCCCTTCGTCTGCGTGACGCGATGGATGCGTATGCCGTATTCGTCCAGCCGCTCCAGAAGCGATCGCATTGCAGCAGGCCCCTGAATGCCGGGCACCTCAAAGCGATACTGCCCGCCGTCCTCAAAGCGCTTTGCGGAATCCGGCAACTCGTAGAGATCGCCATCTGGCAATCCA
>JAEEGL017310194.1_pt1 | contig 11374 bp, 5 predicted proteins | sample 9134231 | NCBI WGS metagenome assembly JAEEGL01 (sample SAMN16246548, study PRJNA631951) | gut metagenome | biome: gut microbiome; feature: rumen; material: fiber-attached | host: Bos | place: Iran: Karaj | collected 2018-10
CGATCGTCTTACTGTAGAGGAGGTAGAGAGCGTTACAGTGCTGAAAGACGCTGCTGCTGTGGCTCTCTATGGTCATGAGGGAATCAACGGTGTACTTCTGGTAAAGACAAAGCATGGAACAAAGGACGGCAAGTACCACTTCAAGGTTGGTGCTTCACATAAGTTCCAGTTCAACCCGCAGATGGCAGATATGGTAAGCGCATACGACTATGCCAAGGCTCTGAATACTGCTCGTGCAAACGATGGTCTTGCTGCGGCATATTCTGCTTCAGAACTTCAGAAGTTCCAGGATAACAGTGATCCGTATGTGTATCCAAATGTAAACTGGAAGGACGAGGTGTTTAAGAAAACAGCCCATGAGTCGAATGCATTTATCTCTTTCTATGGCGGTACAGAGAAAGTACAGTATTATGCACAGCTCGACTATACTGATGCACGCGGACTTTATAAGAATCCTGATCAGGGTGACTTCAACTCGCAGCTGAAGTATTCGAAGGCAAACATCCGTGCTAATGTAGACTTCGAGGTAAGCAAGACCACTAGGGTGAAGACAAACATCCTGGGTATCCTGCTGGAGACAAATGGTGTGCCCAACGTGAACTCAAATGATGCATGGTGGCATCTGTATAAGGTGCCTGCACTGGCATTCCCAATCAAGACCGCAGGCGGTGTATGGGGCGGTAGCCAGACATACGGTGACTTTAACCTCCTGGCAAAGTCACAGGGTGCAGGTTTTATGAAGACCCATCAGCGTCAAATCTGGGCTAACATTACACTGGAGCAAGATCTTGATGTCATCACAAAGGGTCTGCAGTTCTACGTTGGAGCATCTTACGACAACTCTTCCAATACTTACGAAACCCGTTCGAAGGGTTATCAGTATGGCTGGAACTGGTATGATGCAGCAGGTGCTATGCAGGAAACAGTCATGGGTACTGTGGAAGATAAGCTGGCATTCAACCACTGGGTTGACTCACAGTGGCGTATCGCTACATTTAATGCCGGATTCAAATATGGAATACAGCTGAACAACGGTGACAACATCGGAGCCAATGCGAACTATAATATCAAGGGCGAGATTCGTGACGGTCAGAGTAATACGTGGTATCGTACCAACTGGCAGCTGGCTCTTCATTATGATCATGCTAACAAGTTGATTGCTGATGTAGTGTTGGCAGCTAACGGCTCTAACCGCAGCTATCCAGCCAAGTGGGCTTTCTCGCCAACACTGGGTCTGGGATATATCTATATCAACAAGCCTGAGAGCAGCTTTATCAACTACGGAAAGGTACGTGTTTCAGGAGGTATCCAGCACACTGACTATGTGCCACAGGCAGGTCTCTGGCTTGCTTCATGGAATAGTGGACATGGCAACTTCTGGTATGGCACCAGCTTCTCCAGCTCATGGGGCGCTTTCCTGACTCAGTTCCCAACAGAGGATTTCGCACAGGAGGTTGCTTGCAAGGCAAATATCGGTACAGATTTGAGAATCGCCAACTGTCTTGATGTTACAATCGATGCGTTCTATCAGCAGCGTCGTAACATCCTGGTAAGTGCCGGCTCGCTCAACTCTGCTGTAGTTGGTATCCAGTCATCGTATGATGACAAGGGCCGCGTGGCAAGCTGGGGTGCCGAAGTAGGCCTGCGTTATGCCAAGACCTTCAGCAACGGGCTTAATGTCAACTTGGGAATGAATGTTTCTATGGTAAGGAGCAAAATCCTAGAGTGGATTGAGACACCGGCTTATGATAACCTGTCAGTAATAGGTGGATATGCTGATGCTGCACGTGGACTCATCGCCGATGGTTTTTTCAAGGATCAGGAAGATATAGACAATAGTCCTGTTCAGCAGTTCGGTCAGGTAAAGGTTGGTGATATCAAATATAAGGATGTCAATGAAGACGGTGTCATCAATGAGAATGACTATGTTACATTTGACTACGGCACAACATACCCAAGCTTCAACTATGCATTCAATCTCGGTGCAGAGTATAAAGGCTTCGGTATTAATGCCACATTCCAGGGTGCTGACAACCAGACAAAGAACCTGATGTATGTTGACGGTGTGTGGGGAGCACTCTCCGGTAACCGTAATCTATCTCAGGATTATTACAACAACTGTTTCGATGTGCTCGGTGCTGACGCACTCTTCCCACGTCTTTCGACTGAGAGCGTAGCCAACAATGCTCAGAACTCTACCATCTGGTATCGCACTGCAAGATGGTTCAAACTGCGCGACTGTGAGGTTTACTATAAGTTGCCAGCTTCGCTCATACAGCCTCTCAAGGTTACTGGCGTAAGAGTATTCGTACAGGGACAGAATCTCCTGTCGTTCGATAATATCGACGCTATGGATGCAGAGAATCTCAACACTGGCTATCCTGTGATGAAGAGTGTGAATGTTGGTCTCAACGTGACGTTCTAAAAAGGTAAATATTAAATTAGAAAAAGATATGAGAACAAAGATATTTTTTAGAGGCAAAGGTATGGTGAAGGTTTTACCTTTTTACCTTTTTACCTTTTTACTTTTATCCTCTTGTGTAGATCTTAACTACTCTGAAGAATCTACCCGTGACGAGAAGTGGACTTTCGAATATTTCGAGCAAGGTATCAAGGGCTTGGTATCAGGTGTCTATGCTCAGGTATATACAAATGAATTTGATGATAACAGCGCATATTTCCTTGCAGGTGCAACCGATGAGGCGCAGTATGCACTTGAAACAGGCGCAATCAATAGCTATGTGAATGGCGGATGGAGTCCTGCCAATCCAAACGACAGGTTCTGGACGAAGTCGTATACCGCTATTGCTGATGCCAACATGTTCCTTGAGAAGTTGGACGAGGCAGATTTGTCTGACTGGAAATACAATACCAGCTATGAGAACTGGATGGCTCAGATGGAACTTTTCCCATATGAGGTGCGTTTTCTCAGGGCTTACTTCTATTTTGAGTTGTTTAAGGCATACGGTGATGTCCCTCTGGTAACGACAACTCTTACCAATGCTCAGGCAAACAGCGTACAGCGTACGTCTGCTGATAAGATAGTTCAGTTTATTGTTGACGAATGTGATGCCATAGCACCTTATCTGCCTGAAACATATATTACAGAATACGGAGCAGAGATAGGACGTGTTACACGTATTGCTGCATTTGCCCTTAAGGCTCGTACATTGCTTTATGCTGCATCACCACTTCATAATCCAAATGGTGACAAGACTAAGTGGGCAAAGGCTGCCGAGGCTTGTAAGTATATCCTCGACAATGCATCTACCTGGGGCCTGAAACTTAATGCTTACGGCACACTGTGGGGACATGATGCCTTTACCAACAATTCGGAGCTGATTCTTGGCCTTGGCCGTGGTGAGAATAACACCTTCGAAAAGGCAAACTATCCCATCGGAGTGGAGAACGGTTCTTCAGGCAACTGCCCGACACAGAGTCTGGTTGACCAGTATGAGTATCAGGACAATGGCGAAACATTTGCACAACGCTATCCTGAGAGCATCGACCTTGGCATTGTAGATCCTTACGAGGGCCTTGATCCACGTTTTGCACTTACAGTTGTGAAGAACGGTGATGAGTGGCCAACTAATGGTGCTCAGAAGAAGGTTATGGAAACCTATATTGGTGGATTCAACGCTGCTCCTAAGTATGGAGCCACTCCTACTAGCTATTATTTGAGAAAGTATGTTGACGGATCATGTGTTACCACTGCTGATAACCAGACTACCCGTCGTCATACTTGGATAGTATTCCGTCTGGCAGAGTTCTATCTTGACTATGCAGAGGCTGTATATAATGCTACAGGCAGCGCAAACGATGCTACTTACGGCATGACAGCCAATGAGGCGATCAACGTACTGCGTAACCGTTCTGACATCCAGATGCCTAAATTCACTGAGGATGGCGAGGCATGGGTTGAGCGCTATGAGCGCGAGCGCCTCGTAGAGCTGGCATTTGAGAATCATCGCTTCTGGGATGTACGCCGCTGGAAGAAGGGTGCTAAGTATTTCAAGGAAATCAAGGTGGCTACCATCAGTCCTGAGTTGGTACTTACACGCTCTACTGTTACCCGTCAGTGGGATGATAAGTTCAATCTTTATCCTATTCCTCAGTCGGAACTGAAGAAGAATCCTAATCTTACTCAGAATCCTGGTTGGCAATAATAGGAAATTGAAAATTGATAATTGAAAATTGAAAGAATTATGAAGCATATAATCAATTATTTAAGTGCATTGATTGCTGTGGTTCTCATTGGTTCCGTTTTCACGGCCTGTGCTGATGACGACGCTCAATCTGCTAACGTTGGTTTGGGCATCAAAACGTTTTTCCCAACGAAGGTAGTCACCAACCAGCCGATGACAATCAATGGATCTGGCTTCGATGCTGTTACAGAAATTGAGTTCCCCGGTGGTGTGAAAGCAACCGGTTTTGAGCTTGTTGGTAACGATATGATCAGAGTTAATGCTCCTGCAGGTATCGCATCAGAAGGTGGTAATATTATCGTGCGCACAGCAAGCGAACAGGCAGAGTCACGCATTGCCTTGACTATTGGTAATACTAACGTGACAGGTTTCGACAAGCAGCCTGGTGACGAAATCACTGGAGGTGATCAGATTACTGTCTATGGCTCTGATCTGGAGTTCGTAAACAGTATTGAACTGCTCGACGCTGAGGGCAATCCACAGCTGATTGACCATAAGGATTTCTATCGTAAGGGTACGAACAACCTTATCTTCCGCGTTCCAGCGAAGAATATCTTCGAAGGTACATGGGTAGGAACCGTACATACCTACGACGGAAAGAGCTTCTCTATGCCCGAACTGGCCTATAAGCCAGTATCCGAAGGTGGTCACTGGGAGACTGTGAAGACAATCATCTGGGAGAATGACGGTACTCACGGCAATATCAGCTGGAACGGCGAATACCGCTTTGCCCCTGAGACTAACTCTACCGGTGAGGAGATAGCAGCCATTCCTACCGACCTGTGGGAGAAGATGAAGAGCGGCACCTTCTATATCCTTGCTAAGCCTAATGCTGACTGGTATAATGTACGCATCACGACAGGCTGGTGGGATCCAAGCTGGAACGTAGGCGACATCGGTGCAGGCAACGAAAATATTATCTTCAATGACGATGGTACATTCTATATTGAGCTCAACTTCACAGATGATGCCGCCTTCGTGGATGCACTCGATGCACGACACCTGCTCTTCACCGGAGAGGGATACACCCCAATGCAACTCTACTTCCAGGAGGACGTATGGGTAGGCGAAGGTCACTGGGAGATATCCAAGACATCTATTTGGAAGAACGACGGCACCCATGGCAATATCAGCTGGAACGGTGAATACCGCTTTGCTCCGGAGACCAACTCTACAGGTGAGGAGATAGCAGCCATTCCTACCGACCTGTGGGAGAAGATGAAGACTGAGACCTTCTATATCCTTGCCCAGCCAAATGCAGACTGGTATAATGTACGTGTCACAACTGGTTGGTGGGATCCAAGTTGGAATGTCGGTGACATCGGCGCAGGCAATGAGAACATTATCCTCAATGAAGACGGTACATTCTATATCGCCCTCAACTTCAAGGACGATGCTGCATTCGTGGATGCACTCAATGACCGACACTTGCTCTTCACCGGTGAAGGATACACACCGCTGGAACTCTACTTCCAGGAAGAAGTATGGATAGGTGGTGGCGGCAGTGACGAAAAAGAAGTTACCATCTGGCAGAACGACGGTACCCACGGCAATATCAGCTGGAACGGCGATTACCGCTTTGCCCCTGAGACCAACTCTACCGGCGAGGAGATAGCTACGATTCCTACCGATATGTGGGAGAAGATGAAGACCGGCACATTCTATATCCTTGCACAGCCAAATGCCGACTGGTACAACGTGCGCATCACCACGGGCTGGTGGGATCCCAGTTGGAACGTGGGTGACATCGGTGCAGGTAACGAGAGAATCATCCTCAATGACGATGGTACATTCACCATTGAACTTAACTTTACCGACGATGCTACCTTCGTGGATGCTCTCGATGCCCGACACTTGCTCTTCACAGGTGAGGGATATACTCCTCTGAAGCTTTACTATAAAGAGTAACTTTTAAAATAACAGAGCGGTCATTTTAATGGTCGCTCTGTTTTTACAAACTAAGGTAATGAAACGTTATTTAATATTCCTGCTTTTGTCTATCTGCGGCATGCAGTTTGCATATGCACAAAACGATGTAAAACTTGAGGCAGAGAGCGCAGCTTATACTAACTGCAAATTAGTAGAAGATAATAAGTATTCTGGCGGTAAGGCATTGGAACTCACGGAGAGTAACGCAAAGATAACCTTTACCTATACCGCCTCTGAGGCTGGCAAGTATGCCGTCTATGTGTGTTACGACGGACTTTATGGTGCCAAGGTGGTTAATATCGGAGTGAATGGCGAGACCACACCAATACAAGGGGCGAATAAGTTGGAAGAACTGTCTGCTGGAAATTTCATCATGACGAAAGGCGACAATACCATTGTCATCACCCCAAACTGGACTTGGTTCCGTATCGACTATATACGTTTTGAGAAGGGCGGCAGCACCGTGCAGTTTGATATTGCCTCTGCCCCTGTTGATGCTGACGCATCCGAATGTGCCAAGACGATCTATACTTTCCTTCGTGATAATTTCGGCAAGAAGACTGTCTCGGGTGTCATGACTGGCGACATGACTACTGCCAATGGTGATGTTACCCAGCACGACGACGTGAAAGCTGTCTATCTGGCTTCAGGAAAATATCCTGCTCTCATAGGATTTGACTTTATGAATGCCACAGGAAAGTATGAATCTGAATCATGGTACAAAGAATATACGGCTAGCTGCATCGCTCTGGCAGAGGACACCTACAAGCGTGGCGGTTTGCCTGCCTTTACATGGCATTGGCGCGACCCCAGCCGCAAATCCGGTGATTTCTATTGCCAAAGAGATGACAAAATTTTGTGCGACACAAGGATTACCGATGCCATGAATGCTGATGGCAGTTGGAACACAGCATCCAGTCTCTATGCCAATATCATCAAGGACATTGACACTGTTGCCGATCATTTCCTTGCACTACAGAATAAAGGCATAGCCTGCATCTTCCGTCCTTTACACGAGGCAAGCGGGGCCTGGTTCTGGTGGGGTGCTAGTGGCGCTGTGCCATATGTTAATCTTTATCAGCTGATATTCGATGAGATGGTCAAGGTTAAGGGTGTGCATAACGTTATCTGGGTTTGGAATCCTAACGCTGTTGGAGATTCCGACTGGAATCCTGGTGAATCATACTATGATGTCATCTCTATCGACATCTATAATGATGACAATGACCACTCCAGCAACTACGCAGCATTTGACAAACTTAAGACCCTCTCTGGTGGTAAGAAGATCATCGCCCTTTCTGAGAACGGCCCTATACCCGATATCGACAAGGAGTTTGAAGAAGAGGCCGTATGGTCGTGGTGGATGCCTTGGTATCAAACATGGGAAGGCAAGTTTGTAGATAAGACAAGCAACGCTGTGTGGACCAAGTGCATGAGCGACGAACGAGTGATAACCCTCGAAGACCGCTCTGCAGGTTGGGGAACTTATACTGGTGTACGATCGCCTGCTGATAATATCAATGTTTCTCAAAGTCAGGCTCTTTATAATCTTCAAGGTCGCCGTATCTCGTCAGAACCTTCTAAGGGGTTATATATAAAGGATGGTAGAAAAGTAGTAAAGAAGTAGGGCTTTTGCAAATAATGGTAATAAAGAAAAAGAATCACGAGGACTTCCCCGTGATTCTTTATATATTATTTCACAATATACTTCTTTCCATTCCTAATATAGATTCCCTTAGTGGGGTTTGAAATTTGTCGCCCCATAAGGTCGTAGATCCTACTATCTGATGGTACATCCGACTTTACACTATTTATGCCTGTAGTGACAGTAATATCGCTCATAGTGCAGTTCCAGGCCACACTGGGATTACAAAGGAGCACCTCGCCATTTTTCTTTTTAAGTTTTACGCTTTTTACTTTTACACGCGCGCTATTCTGTTTGCACTGTAAAGTAATGGATTTGATGGTACCCATAGTTGCTGCAAAAGGCAATGTGCTTTCAGCTGCAGTTATATCTCTTGAATAACCATTGGAGTATTTGGAGCAATATACCTTAAACTGAACTGATCCGGAAGATGGAGCTTCTTCAAGTTCTAAGACGATGCTGCTATAGTCTGCTGACGTGAAACTACTGCCGTTATAAAGGTATAACTCTCCCCATTGATTCGTAAAGTCGACCGTACACGATATGCTATATTTTTGAGCATCTGGTAGTACAGGATTGAAATCGGTTCCATGATAGGCCTGAAGTAATGTCTTTGCAAGATCTGGTTGTGAGAAGGCAGGGAAGAAACGGGCCATGCCATCGGTAAGCCCCATCCAGTAGAATGTTGCAATATCGTTGGCCTTGCACTGCTTTACAAAATACTCACAGAACTGGAACATCAAGTCGCGACGAGCATCGTAATCTGTTACTTCGCCATCCACGTTGCTAGTACCCCATTCGCCAAGGATGACGGGAGCCCCCTTGCTAACGAGATGTTCTTTCCAAGCATTGATCATGTCATCGATTTCACTCTGTATACTGTCGATTGTACGATTGCCTGTGATTTTACCATTACTGGTATTGACTATAGAAGGATAAGCATGAACCTGAAAAATTATATGACCCTCGCCGGCTGCATCGGTTGGGAGTTTCATCTCTTTAAGAGGATCTTTAAGATGGGGATTCCATGTACCACCGCCACTGCAACATCCATATGTGTTTACAATCAGATTGCGCTTGGCATTATTTCCACCTGTGGCACGAACTGCATTAACAAAACTTTGAGCATAGCCATTGATAGCGTTGTAAGCAGAAGTTGCTACAGAAGCGTCATATTTATCAGAGGTATTAAATGAAGCAAAACACCACGAGTTTAGTTTGTCGAGCATTTCATTATAGCCCTCGAATAACAGCCTTTGATCATAGTCCTTAAACTTCTCGGCAATCTGTTTCCACAGGTTCTCATATCTGTCTTTAGTGTTATTGTATATCGTTTCATCAGCAACTATCCATGCTATATCATGTGCTCCTGTATCGTGATGTACGTTAAGTATGCAGTAAAGCCCCTGGCTAATAACATAGTCTACGACTTCTTTAACACGATTCATGAAAACATCTTTCACTTTGCCGTTACTATCCATCTCCTGAAACCAAGTCACTGGCACTCGTATAGCTCCAAAACCGGCATCTTTCATCATCTTAAGAAGCTCTGGCTTGGTGATGGGTTGACCCCAGCCTTGCTCGTGATCTTCAATAGAAGCCCAGTTCCATCCGTCTTTGCCATCCCAGTTAGCAGAATCGAAGGTATTACCCAGATTCCAGCCAAGTCCCATGTTTTTTACTGCAGTTGTTGCATTCTCAAAATCCTGTGCCATCGCTTGCATTCCGCAAACGAATAACGTACATATTAAAAAAAGGAATTTCTTACTCATAATCATTCTTGTTTTAGCTGCGCAAAGATACAAATTATTTTCCTTTTTAGCTAATAATATCCATTATTTAACACTTTTCGTCGTGAGTTATACAAAAATACAATCGCGGCCCGTATAAGCCGCGATAGTTTTATAGGTGTATTAATTGAAAAAGCAAATCTATAATACCTTTCGTAAATATCCGGTGAAATATTTGGAGTTTTAAGAAATAATGCTTACCTTTGCAGAGTGAAATCAATAAATGTAGTACTATGACTATGAAAAAAGAAATTATCAAAAAGATGTATAGCAGTTTCGAAGAGGCAGCTATGCACATTGAGGGTGTAGAATGTTGGAGTGCGAGAGATTTACAGGTTTTACTCGGCTACAGTAAGTGGGATAACTTTACAAAAGTTATTGAAAAAGCAAAGGATTCTTGTAAAAATGCCGGGCAGAGCATTGAAGACCATTTTCCCGACGTCGGGAAAATGGTCGAAGTTGGTAGCCGCGCTGATAGACAGATAGTTGACTACAGTCTGACCCGTTACGCATGTTACCTAATTGCGCAAAATGGAGACCCGAAAAAAGAACAAGTAGCCTTTGCTCAGACTTATTTTGCCGTCCAAACACGTAAGGCGGAAATAATCGAACAAAGGATTTGTTCCTGAGGAGCTTCCTGCTGATGAAGATGTAAAGAAGGTTAGCAAAAGAAGACAAAAAGTCATTGAAAGACGCAAAGTAATCTACTATTATTGTATTTAATTGAAATAAAATGATTAACTTTGCAATGAAAATTATTATTGTAAAAATATAATTATGAGATCTAAGTTAAAACAACTATTATTATTCGCGGCCTTTGTGCTCAGTCCTTCATTTGCTGTTTGTCAGCAGAGCTGTATAACAGTAAAAGCCAGGGATATTGCGAAGCAGATGTATCCAGGCTGGAACCTCGGAAACACAATGGAGGGTGGCGATAATGCCTTTTTGTATAAGAATGCAGGAGTAGGTACAGAGACCAGCTGGCAGGGGACAAGAACAACTAATGCCGTTATCGACGGTGTAAAATCACAGGGCTTTAAGTCGGTTCGTATTCCTACAGCATGGGTAATGGGCCATATTACTGATGAGAGCGAGTTGAAGATTGATCCTGCGTGGATGGCGCGTGTAAAAGAGATTGTGGACTATTGTATCAATGATGGGTTATATGTGATACTCAATGATCACTGGGATGGCGGTTGGCTGGAGAACTCCTTCGGTGACATCAGCGATGCTACTGTTGCCAAGAAATCTGAGCAATTGCATAAGATATGGGCTCAGATAGCTACAACATTCCGTGATTATGACGAACATCTGCTTTTTGCCGGACTCAATGAGCCGGGAATGAATGGTGGAGAGTTTAATGCCGAGATGACATCGGCTCTCCTGAAATATGAGCAGGTGTTTATAGATGCAGTACGCGCAACGGGTGGCAATAACTCAAATCGTATCCTTGTGGTTCAAGGCCCGTTTACAGACATTGCCCAGACTTGTAAGGAATCAAACAACTACAGCCTTGGTCGCCTTAAGGATACTGCAAAAGATGCCTTAATGGTTGAAGTTCACTATTATACGCCATGGCTGTTTTGTGGTCTGACTAAGGATGAGTCCTGGGGTAAGGCGATGTACTATTGGGGACAGGGTAATGACACACGAGATGCTACGCGTTATTATAGGTGGAATGGTAAACCCGGTGAAGAGGAGATGAAGGACCTTTTGGGTAAGATGAAGAGCCTTTTCGCAGATAAGGGCTATCCTGTAATCATTGGCGAATGTGGTGCAGATTACAGATTTGCTAACGATGAGGC
>JAEEGL012351497.1_pt1 | contig 11373 bp, 1 predicted proteins | sample 9134231 | NCBI WGS metagenome assembly JAEEGL01 (sample SAMN16246548, study PRJNA631951) | gut metagenome | biome: gut microbiome; feature: rumen; material: fiber-attached | host: Bos | place: Iran: Karaj | collected 2018-10
GAGGATGTGGCCTCCCGTGATTTCGACGCGGGTGTTGCCGTTCACCTGACCGGCCGTGCGACGCCACACGCCAGCCTTGATGGGATAGTAGCCCGAACCGCCGCCAAACACGTTGCCGAAGAACGAGTGTCCGTTGGTGCAAACCAACGCGCTACGTTGCGAGTTGTAGCCCGTTTCATTGGCGTAGATGTCGTAGAGTTGGTTGTTCGAGTATTCCCAAGCATCGCACTCATGGAAAACACCGGCAAGCGAGCCAGTGCCAAGCGCAGTTTCGATAGTGCCGTTGTTGATGGCTGTGATGGCAGTTGTCCATTTGTCTTCTTCATAAATGGGATCAAAATAATGGGTATTCCCGGTTTTGTAATGCCCGGTACCAATCTGTCCGCCTGCAATCTCGACAAAGGTGCTGTCCAACACCAGGCCGTTTTCGGCACCGCCATACACGGAAGCGGTGACCACGGGCGTGATGATGTTCTCGCCTGAAGTGGTGTTGCTGATTTGCAAATGGGTGCAATTGACCACGCCCAAGGCAATGGCTTTGGGATAAGTGATGGAGTCGGCCACGCCTTGTCCGCCGCAGAAAATCCAGCCACGGTCGTCGTCGTCGGGGTTGTGGTTTTCCCAAGGCATCAATGAGCCATTGAGACCCACTGAACCGCCTCTCATAGTCACGGTGGCCAAGCCGGTGTTTTCAGCGCAAGCCGTGGGGAATTGCACTTCAGCATTGGGATGATTGGGGTCATTCGCCGGATAGGTCACCGGGGAATAGGTGTAGGTACCCACCGAGCCCATCTGGCCGCCGCCGTAAACACTGCGCTTGACGGTGCCGCCCCTCATGTCGACGGTGGCGTTGCCTTTCACCAAACCGGCAATCTCTTCTGTTTCTATGCCCATGCCGCCGCCAAAGACGGAGCCTTCGACGGAACCACCAATCATGTTTACATTGGTTTCTTGCTTCACCTGTCCGTAGGAGCCGCCGCCATACACATTGCCAATCACTGTGCCGCTGACATTATCGACATTCACCACGGCATTGCTGGCAGAGGCGAACTGCGTCAAAGGAGCATGTTCGTCGATGATACCGCGGCCGGCACCGTAGACATTGCCGCCGTAGTTGTAGGGAACTCCACTTGTTGGAGTCACCACCTGACCGATGGCACCGCCATAGATGTTCACCGTACAGGTCGAAGTGCCGGGATCATAGTCTGTTGTTGGAAGCGGACCCACAGTGGCCATTGAACCACCACCATACACATTGCGGTGGATGGTGCCGCCGTTGACCGTAACGTTGGTGTTCAAAGTGACCGAACCTGCCGATGGGCAGTAGTCATCGCTAGTTCCAATCTTGTCGGTACCCTGACCGGCACCATACACATTGCCGCGATAGGCCCATTTGTCATCAGTAATGTTGCCATCGGTCGGATCATATTCTTCTCCGATTTCGCCCTTGTTGACGTTGACATAGGTGTGCCAACGCACATGGCCATTGTCGCCGCCGCCAAACACCGCGCCTTTGATTTGAGGACCTGTCCCCTCTCCCTCAGTAGAGCCGATGTTGACTATGGTCTTGTTGACATAGCCGAGGAAGAAGTCGCGGTTGTAGTCGTAGAGCGGGTTCAAGTTGACGGTATTGAAAGGCGCGCCCTTCGACGAGCCGAAAACAAAACCGTTTTTGTAGCCATCGCCCGGATAGCCAGTAGTGCCAATGGTGCCGCCCGTGACGGTGACGGTGCAGATGCCGCTGTTCTCGTAAGGAGTTGGCGAAGGTGTAATGCTGGAGGCTGACATCTCGCCATAGCCCATATAGTTGCCCTTGCCCACCGAGGCGAAGTTGCCGCCGCCAAACACATTGTGCAGCACTTGACCACCGCTGATGACAATCTCTGTATTGCCGTAAACCTTGCCGGAGGTGATGCTGCGTTGAGGCGAAGGATCCAAATAGGAACTCGGATTATTGGGATCTTTCAATGCAACCATATAGGTATCCGTGCCATCGCCGCCGCCGAAGACCGAACCTCTGACGAGGCCGTCGGCCAGCGTAACCTTGGTGTTTTCGTACACCGTGCCGTTCTCGCCCGAGCCATACACCGAGCCGATGATGACATTGGGTGTGGCATCAGTGATAGCATCTGAAGAAGGCGTAAAGTTTACATTGACTTCCGTTTCGCGTACGATAGCCAAAGTGTCCATGACACCTAACGGGCCTACATCGCCGCGTGCCGAGCCGAACACATTGCCGCTCTCGGCAATGGGAGCCGCCAAGGTGCCGATGTGACCTCCAAACACATTGACAGTGGATTTGCCCGTTAATGCACCCTCCTCAGAAGGATAGACATGATTCAACGAGTCAGTGATTTTGCCATAGGTCAACTCGTAAGGCCAACTGAGCGAGGGTTCGCTCTCGTGATTAATGTAATGATGCTTCTTCGTGCGAGTGTGGTCGATGAAGCCCACTGAGGCCATAGCACCCGCGCCATACACGCTTCGGCTGATATAACCGCCGTAGATGTTGACCTCGGTTTGGCCCCAAACATAACCCGAATTGGGGTTGTATGTGTCGACAACATCATCGTTGTCACTGTCGTATTTGTCGGTACCGCAGCCTGCGCCGTACACGTTGCCACGATAAGGGAATTTATTCACCTTGTCTTCTTCACTCATGGCAGCATACTCCGTTGCCGTGCAGCCGATGGTGCCACTATATACATTGACATGCGATTCAAGATAGACGTGGCCGTTTTCGCCAGAGCCGTACACCGAGCCTTTGATTTTGGCATCGCCAGAAAGGCTGGCTTCACCTGTTTCAGGATCGACAGTCCTGGAGCCTATATTAACAAAGGTGTAGGCCATATAGGTCAAGGTGTCCAGGATTTGGTCGGGGGCCATGATTTCGCCACGGCCCGAGCCGTACACCATGCCGTTGTTGTCGCCATTGGTGCCGATGGTGCCACCCGTAATGTTAACACGGGCTATGCCACCACGCAAATAGGCTTGGAAAACGCCTTGGGCATTGTTTTTAAGGTAAGTGCCCACCGAGGCCAAGGCACCACCACCATACACATTGTGCATGATGGTGCCGCCTGTGATGTTGAGGTTGGTGTTGCCAAACACACGACCAGCGGTAATGCTGTGCTTCTTCGCGCGGCCTTCGGTATAGCGGTCCGTGCCGCCACCGCCAGCATACACATTACCGTGCCAGCCGCCCAAATCGTGTCCGATGGTGCCTCCGCTGATGGTGACGTAGGTATGGCCCTGCACATGGCCGTTGGCACCGCCGCCATACACGCTGTTCATAATGGTGCCGCCAGTGACCAAAACGTGGGTGTGGCCCACGTAGGCCTCATCCACTACTTGGTGCATAGGCGTAAGGGGTTCCAATCCGTAAGGCCCTGTCCCGGGCTTGCGCGGACGACCCGGCAAACCACGGCTGCCGCCATACACCTCGCCGTTGTTGTGGCCATTTGAACCGGGAGAGCCGATGATGCCGCCGTTGATGTTGACATAAGTGTGGCCGCCTGACTCGATGCCGATGACAGTATGGTTATCCGGATCTTGGGATCCTTCTTCAGTAAAAGTGCCCACCATAGAGATAAGTCCACCGCCATACACACGGTTGTAAATCCGAGCGTTGTCTTGTACGGTGACATGTGTGTTGCCATACACACGGCCAGAGGTGTAACAAAATTTCGGATTAGCAAACCAAGAAATAAAGTCTGTGCCCTTGCCGCCGCCAAGCACGTTGCCACGGGGAATCTCGCGACCCACGCCAAACTCGTCTTCCGCCGTTTCGGAATCCTTTACGACAAGCGTGTAGGATGCGCCCGAGTACTCACCCGGATTGTCAGCAATTTCAGAAGCAGGAACCTGATATTCACCTGCGTCATGCAACGGCACACCGCCAACGATGGCATTTCCACCAACGATGACGTTGGTGCCTTTCTGCACATGGCCGTTCTCGCCGCTGCCGAACACGTTCAGCACTTGGGCATTGCCGCTAATGGTGACCTCGGTGGTGTCGACAAAGGAATGGTCTCTCAACAAGCCGCCCGAAATGCCTCGGCTCGAACCGAACACCCAACCCTCGTTTGCGCCAAGGTACTTGAATGCCGAGTCGACATATTCCTCTTGGGACAATGCAGGCTTGTTATAAAACGCCCTTGCGCTGTCCAATTCGGCTGGGGTTGGGCTGGTGAGGTCGGTTTTCTTGGGTCCGATAAGAGCGTTGCCCGTGACGGTGACGACGGTGTGTCCGCCTGAAGTATAAGTAGCCACACCGTTGTTGGCTTCATAGATACCCACCGAAGCCATGTTGCCGCCGCCATACACCGCACGACGCACCACGGCATTGCCTTGGATGGTGACGCTGGTGTTGCCTTGCACGCGACCCGCATTGATGTCAAAGGTTGGGGCGTTGTTATTCGGATTGTGGCCGGTTATCAAATAGCCATTGCCGCCGCCGTACACATTGCCGTAATCGACACGGGTGGTGACTTGCATTTGTTTGTCCGCCACACGATGCTTCAATCTCAGCGTATCGCCAATCGTGCCGCCATTGACGATGACAGTGGTGTTGCCCGTACCGTCGGCGGTCTTCACCACCTCGCCGATGTTGCCACCGCCGTAGACGTTGCCTTCGATGACTACTTGCGCCGAGGCCATGCCACCCGCAAGCAACATGCCCAACAGGAAGAATGTCCTGCGTCTAAAAATGATACTCAACATATTCTTATTTTTCATCACTTTTTTCTTTTTGGTATATATTGTTATGGTTGTATTCGTTCAAAAACCGCTGACAATGTGGTACCATCCTGTCCAGTACCCATAGTAAATGTAGTGGTCGGCGAAGAAGGACTGCTCACGCTCGCTCCTAATCCTTCAACATTCCATCTCACAAACCGGTAGCCATTGTCAGGCGTGGCCTCGAGGTTGAGCAATGCGCCTGTAGTAATTGCCGAGCCGGAATCAACAGATTGACCCATTCTGTCTTTGACGGTGAAGGTGCCGCCTTGCGATTGGGCATAGGTGAGCACACGAGTGCTTGTTTGCTCGAAGACCGCCTTTATGCTGTGGACACCCGCCGCATCGCCAATGGTAAAGGTAGTGGATGCCAAACGGCTATCACCTAAGGTGCCATTTCCTTCAGTAACCTCCCAGCGGTTGAAGATATAGCCGTAGACACTGGCAATGGCTTCGATGTTGAGCACTGCGCCTTCGCTAATGTTGCTATTGTTATTCACGGTATTGCCGAAGCCGTCATAGGCAACTACGATACCGCCTCCTACAGGTTCATAAGAATAGGAGAAGGTATGGGAGTTGGGAGCGGTCGTGAAAATCGCTTGCACTTCGGCATCGGTTGTTCCCATGGTGAAAACGGTGGAAGTCGCATTGGGATTCGCAACGACCCCCTCTCCGCTGACAACCTGCCAATGATCAAACTTATAGCCGTAGATGTTGGTAATGGCCTTCAGCTTGACGTCAAGGTTTTCACCGATTTGTTCGCCATTGACATCATGGCCGATGCTGTTGGTCACATAGATTTCGCTGATGTTGTCACCCTCGGCGGTAACTTTAGATGCGCTAAAGGTGTGCGTCAGGGGAACTACAATCACTTGGGGGCTGCCGGTGATGTCGCCTCTGTTGCCGCCGCCAAACACATCACCCAAGATGGTGACAGGCGAGTTGTTGCCGTCGCCAACGATTACTCTCGGGCTACTGCTGACATGGCCGTAGTTGCCGCCGCCAAACACGTTGCCGTCATAATGCTTCGGGCTGGGGTCATCCTCGCTTGGGATAATGGGAAGGTCGGGGGTATTGCCGCCGACGGTAGCCTTGAGAATTTTGATTTCGGGAGAATAAGTGTAATTACTATTGATGCCATTGTTAAGATTTACAGGTTCATAGCTTGTTTGGTTGCCACCGCCGTAGATGTCGCCGATAAACAATCCACAATCGTTGTCACAACTATGGATGGTGATATTGACCCTACCCGTCACGTTGCCGTTGACATCGCAAGCGCCGTAAAGGGTGCCAATCGTGCCGCCCAAAATGGTCAGGTTGACGTGGCCTTCAATTTCGTCAGGAGTAGCCGGATCGTCCTGAATGTTTGACACATAGGTTTCGTCCTCAGTGGTTTCAGGGTCGTCTTTACTGCCTTTCGAGCCGCCAAACACATTTTCGAATATGCCGCCCTCGATGGTGAGGTTGATGTTGCCATAGATTTGCGCCTTGTTGCTGCCGCAGTACAAGTTGACGAATTTCATTATCTTTTCAGGATCGTTTTCGCAATAGATGATTTCAGAAATAGGACCGAAAATGTCCGCTTGGTTGGAACCCATGTAGTGGTCAGACACCACCGCGCTACCACATTCGCCCTCAAAGTTTTCCATACTGATTTCACCGGCTATGTCACCATGAAGGTTACTTCCGTTGAAGAGCGCATTGATAATGCCGCCGCCAAGACGGATGTTGATGCCGCCTGCACCGATGTTGGCAGCGCCAAACTCGCCGTTGCCGCCGCCAAACACCTGATTGAAACGGCCTCCGTCGATGGTGAGTTGCACGCCATACACTTCTGCTGCATTGCCGCCACCGAAGAGTCGGTTAATCGTGTTTTCACAACTGTAGACATGCACGACGATATTCTTGCCGATAACTTCATAGTCGGCTCGGTTGCCGCCGCCGAAGACTTGGTGGATGGCATAGCCGCCTTCGGTGTTGGTCCACACATTATCTGCAGTATGCAAAGTTTGGAACACATCCACATGCACCTCGCTCTTTGGCGAGCCGTTCAGGTTGTTGCAGCCATACACGTCGCAGTTGACGAGATTGGCTTTGCCTGTGTATTGGTTTATGCCTGAACCACGACCGCCTACATTGACGTACACGTTTCCGTAAACGTATGCCTCGATGTTTTCAGTAGCGCCGTCGACTCCTACCTTTTGTCCTAAGCCGCCACCATAGACGCCACCATTGATGGTGCCATTGCGAAGGTTGACGGTGGTGGTAGTGGTTTCACCTGGGGTGTTTTCGTCGGCAGTGTTGACATGTCCTAAAGCCGAGCCGCCGTAAAGGTCGCCATATAAAACCAATCCCGTGTTTTCCAGGTCTCTATCATCGCCGAAGTTGACGGTGACGTTGCCTGTGACCGTGGTCGCCGAACCGTAGCCGCCACCATGTACATTGGCAGTGTTATCATCACTCACGCCAACGGTGCCGCCGGTAAGTTCCACGAGGGTGTAACCGCCCACGTTGCCTGCTTGGTCGCAGCCGCCGTAAACGCCTTTGCCCAAACCCGTGACGGCATCACTATCAGTGCCGATGTTGCCGCCCTTGATGTAGACCTCGGTATTGGCCGTGATGTTGGCCTGCTTACCGCCGCCCACAACTTTGTGAACTACTGTACCATTGTTGACATTGATTTCAGTGCTGCCTGCCACAGGTGCCAACTCGCCACCACCATACACATTACCTGACACGAGAGCAACGAAATCTTCTGTGCTCAAGTCCTCTGGAAGATCATCAGGAAGATAGCCCGACATAGCATCAACATAACCAATGTTGACTATCGGGTTGGATGTAACCGTTGCCGAGGCACCGTAGGCACCACCAAACACATTACCTCTAATGCCTTCTTCTCGGGCAATGTGCATCACATTGACCACTGGTTTTGCATTGCCGCTTGGGTTATAAGGTGTCAGATTGCCGCAGCCATACACATTGGTGAGGTCGAGACCGCAGATGCCTCCAAAATCAATCACGTTAACAGTGATGTTGCCCGTGATGTTGCCGTTGATGTTGGAGCCACCGAAAGCGTTGGTGATGTTGCCGCCCTCCAAATTAAGGGTGACGTTGCCGTCGATGTCGGCAGCATCGGCATCGGTAGTTCCTTCCCTACCTTTCGAGCCACCAAAGACTTTGGCAATAGTGCCGCCGCGCACATCGAGAGTGACATCACCTTCAATGTCGGCCAACTTTGATCCGCCGTAAGCTTCGGCAATCGTTCCAGAACCGCACTTGATGATGGAATAAACGCCACTGTTCGTAGTAAGTGGTGCTAAGTTACATCCGCCATAGAACTCTGCAATGTACTCCGCACAACCCGATTCGTTGTTGACTTCGGTGTACATCTGGCCAGCAATGTCACCAGAACTGTTGCTGCCGCCAAAAAGGGAGTTGATGGTGCCGCCCATAACGACCAAATTCGTACCGCCACTGCCAATGTTGGCCGCAGAGACTTCACCGTTGCCGCCACCGAAAACGTAATCCATACGTCCGCCTTGTATGGTATTCACCACACCAACGGCTGCCGCAGCATTGCCACCCGAGAACACCCTACGGATGGTGTTCAAACAGTTGTGAACAAATACTTTGGTCCTTTTTGTTGAGTTTTCACCACCCGCAGGAGCATAGTTGGCTTGGTTGCCACCGCCAAACACTTCGTCGATGGCATAGGAAGCATCGTTTCCACTGTATGACGCTGTATAAATGTCGCCTTCCAGATAATCACTGAAGTTGAAGGCTGTCTTCCACACATCCACCCTCACGTCGTCTTGAGGCGAACCGTTCTGGTTGTTGCAGCCGTAAATGTCGGCATCCCTAAGGTCGATGAAGCACTCGTCTTCATCTTGGGTCGCATTGCTGATGGTGACGAACACCTTACCATAGACCTTGGCTTCGATGGCAGCAAGACTGCCTTCCTCTTTTCTACCTAATCCGCCGCCAAACAACATGCCGTGCAATGAGCCGTTGAGGAAGTTGACATTAGTGGTGGAAGTCGTGCCGCCCTCGACGTAGTTCACACTTCCGAAAGCCGAGCCGCCATACACATTGCCGTAGACGACTGGAAGTCCCGTCCACGAAGTGGCAGTGGCTGGACCCACGTTGACGATGACATTGCCCGTGGTATTGGTGGGCTGACCGAAGCCACCACCAAACACTTCGGCGATATGAGTGGCATCGATACCCACTTGGCCACCAAGAAGGTCGACGCGAGAAACACGACTAATGGGGGCGCTTGCAACACTATCAGCCAATTTTTCTGTCTCGGATTCATCAGTATACACTTCATAATGAGTACCCGATACACCAGTATTATCAACTAATTTGTAATAATAGAAACCGTTGCCACCAGCATAGATATTGCCATTCACCTGACCGCCCGTGAGAACCACAAGCGAGGTGTCGCCCACCATGCCGCTGATGTCGCAGCCGCCAAAGAGCATCGCGGGGACAGCAGGCTGTCCTTCGACGCCTTCCACGAGAACCAAGCTGTTGTGGTCTACATCGTTCATGCGGCAGCCGCCGTAAACGGCATTGCTCACCACGGCATCAGGAATGACAACAGGAGCATTAGGAGTGGCTTGGTATGAGCTACGCAAGCGCACCATGCTACCCACATTGTAATAAGTCTTGCCGCCAATGTTGAAATTCTTGCCCGTGGTCATGGCACCTTTGTTGCAACCGCCATACACGGTGCCCACTTGGCCATGCAGCAAGATGATGTCGGGCACCAAGGGCACGTTTTCTGTTTCCACAACATTATCCTTATTGTTGCCGCCAAAAATCGTACCCACTTGGTCGTATGCAAGAGGATCTTTAACATTGAGGAATACCGTGATAGAACCAGTCACCGTCACACCGTTGCCACCGCCATACACCGTATTAATATGGCCGCCATTGGTGCCGTCATTGTTGTTGCCGGTGATGTTGATGTCGACGAAAGTGTTGGTCTGGATAGGTTTGTCATTGAACTGATCTTGGTCATCGTATGAACAATAGTCACCCGCAGGAATGACATCATCACCGTTTACATAGTCGTAGTCGCCGTTGCCACCGCCATACACCGTATTGATGTCGGGCTTGCCAGTAAGGCTAACGTATGTGTTTACCTCCGACAAAGAGGTGTAACCATCGGAGGCAATATCATAACCCGCAGGAAATACGCGGTTGGAGATTTGACCTACCTGTCCCGAACGGTCGTTGCCGCCATAAAGGGCACCGTCGAACTCATCCGTCATACCGATTTTACCTCCCGACACGATTACATCGTTGCCACCCAAGATAGAGGCCATATTACCACCGCCAAACACATTGCCCACTATTTCACCGCCATCCATGCGCAACGATGCCAAACCCACAAATTGAGGGAAGGTCCTCTCACCTACTGTGGCATCCGTAAATCCTACAGGTGCCATGTTGCCACCGGCATAGACATTACCTTTAATTAATGCGGTTCCAGTAATAATAGCATGGGTCTCGTTGTGAGTGGGAATGGCCCAACCTACATAGTTCTCAGGAGGACAATAGTTGACACCTTCAATATAGCTGATACCGTTGTTGCAGTGGTAGAAACCATTACTGCCTCCGAAAAGATTGTTGTAGACGACACCGCCTGTTGCCTTGACGTAGGTGCCACCTTGAACAGCCTGATATGCTTCCGAAGGTGGATTGCTGGACACATTCGGGTTGACACGTGTGCTACCCACATCGCCACTGATGTTGCAGCCGCCATAGACGGTGCCTACATGCCCATTCATGATTTCCGTCCATGTGCTGTAGTCCACATTGCTCTTCTGGCAGCCGCCGTAGAGGAAGTCGATGAGGATATTTGGGCTGTCCATCTGAACGTGGGTGCCGTATTTTACATTCATACTTACGGGATCATTGCCGTATGTGTTTGGGGCCATTATCGTAGTCTCTTCCTGAGCCAGCATATCACCCTCGTTGCCACCGCCATACACGGTGCCAATGCCTCCCGAGGTAAGGATAAGGTTCGGTATGCCTGACATGGAAGCCCTGTTGTTGCCGCCAAAGAGTGTGCGTACATTGTAGATGCCGGAACGGTCCCAGCCATACCTGCCATTGATGGCATTGTTGGTCAAGTCACCTTCCGAATATTCTCCGATGGCATTTGTGTAAACTTTGCCGTATGCACCGGTGTTATCATCATAAGCGCCCAAAGCGCATTGTACTTTTACTTCGGTTGAGCGCACGTCGGCTTCATTGCCGCCGCCGAAGATGGTGTCGATCTGGCCACCTTCCACTGTGACGAAAACATTCTGGCCTTGCACCTTGTTGCCGCCGCCAAAGAGGTAGCCGATGCCAAAGTCACGGCCAAGAACACCGTCGTGATAGTTGGCATCTATTTCGGTAGACGTATTGGTGACCGTGATGCGTTCCTGGGATTGGTATCCCAACGAGCCGCCATAGTTGTTACCTCCAAAGACGGTGAAGATAGTGCCACCATTAATGTTGATAGTCACATCATTGCTCGTTGCATTCAGGATGGCGTTTTTGGCACCACCAAAGACGGAATCGATCTTAACGTAATCGTTGGGCACCGTGATTGTGGGCGTACTGGTCGGAGCTCAAGCC
>JAEEGL013301310.1_pt1 | contig 11373 bp, 12 predicted proteins | sample 9134231 | NCBI WGS metagenome assembly JAEEGL01 (sample SAMN16246548, study PRJNA631951) | gut metagenome | biome: gut microbiome; feature: rumen; material: fiber-attached | host: Bos | place: Iran: Karaj | collected 2018-10
AATAATATAAAAGTAAGGGCTGCCGGTTTTGAACGGCAGCCCGATTTTTATGTATATTTATTCTATTATTCCTCCGCCGAGAACCGTGTCGCCGTCATAAAATACCGCCGACTGTCCCGGGGTAATCGCTCTCTGCGGCTCATCGAAAATCAGCGTCGCTCTGTCACTGCCGTCAGGAATTGCCGCGGCGGGCCGTTCCTTCTGATTGTAACGGATTTTTGCGGTGCATCTGAATTCTCCCTGCGGTGTCTCGCCGGAAATCCAGTTGATTTCACCGACTCTGACCTCTCTTCGGAACAGGTCGTTGTTGCTGCCGAGAGTAACGGTGTTGTCTTTAGCCGAAATTCCGCAGACATATCTCGGCTCTCCGAAAGCGGTCCCGAGACCTTTTCTCTGACCGATTGTGTAATGAATAACGCCGAGATGAGTGCCGATAACATTTCCCTGCATATCAAGGAAATCGCCCTTTTGGGGTTTGATGCCCGTGAACCTTTCTATCGCCGAGGCGTAATCGCCGTCGGGAACGAAGCATATATCCTGGCTGTCGGGCTTCGAGGCGTTTATAAAGCCGTTTTCTTCGGCAATTTCACGCACCCGTGTCTTTGGCATCCCGCCGAGCGGAAACAGGGTGTGGGCGAGCTGCTCCTGAGTCAGCGAATAAAGCACGTAACTCTGGTCCTTTCGCTCGTCAATTCCCTTTTTAAGAAGGTATTTTCCGTTTTCGTCCTTCTCAATGCGGGCATAGTGGCCGGTCGCTATATAATCACATCCGAGCACCTTCGCTCTTTCGTAGAGACGGTCGAATTTCATATAGCGGTTGCAGTCGATACAGGGATTCGGGGTTTTTCCCTCAAGATAGGACGCCGTGAATTTATTGATTATCTTTTCACGGAAATCGTCACCGAAATTAAAGACATAATACGGCATTCCGAGCCGTCTGGCTACGCTTCCGGCATCCTCTGTGTCCTCAAGCGAACAGCAGGTGCGGGAATCACTCAGACCGATGTCGCCGTTATCATAGAGCTTCATCGTGCAGCCGATACAGTCAAAGCCTTTTTGGCTGCACATCAGAGCGGCAACGCTGCTGTCAACACCGCCGCTCATGGCTATCAATACTTTTTCAGACATAGTGTTTAATTCAGGCGGAAACGGATACCGCCGTTTTCTTTGTAAGACTTACAAGGTCAATCGCTCCGACCGGGCAGGATTCGTGACATTTTCCGCAGCCGATACATTTCTCGTAATCAACTTTCGCGCAGAATCTGTCAATCGTGATTGCTTCCTGTTCGCAGGTCTTGACGCACTTCATACAGCCGATACAGCCGGCGGAGCATTCCTTGCGGGTCTGGGCTCCCTTGTCGTGATTCTTGCAGAGAACCGCGGCTTCGGTTTCCTCAAGGGGAAGCATCTCAATAAGACCTTTCGGGCAGGTTGAAACACATTTCTTGCAGGCTCTGCAAAGGTGCGGGTCAATTCTCGCGATACCGTCGCAGATTTTTATCGCGCCGTATTCACAGACGTTCATACAGTCGCCGTAACCGACACAGCCGTAGATACATTCCTTGGGACCGCCGAAAACCTGGGAGGCCATACGGCAGCTGCGTATGCCCTGGTATTCAAGTTTCTGAACCGAATTGCCGCTGTGACCCCTGCAGAGCACTATCGCGGCAACGGGTTTGACCGTCTGCGCCTCAACGCCGAGTATTTCGCTGATTGCTTTCGCGGCGTCATTGCCGCCGGGATTGCAGAGCGCCGTGTTTGTCGTTTCTCCCTTGGCGAGAGCGGCGGCATAGCCGTCACATCCTGAAAATCCGCAGGCGCCGCAGTTTGCTCCGGGCAGACATTCGCGGATTTGAGTTTCCCTTTCGTCAACGGGTACTGCAAAGACTTTTGAAGCGATAGCGAGCATAAGAGCCGCTATTGCGCCTGTGACCGCAAGGATTACCACGGCGATTATAATAAGCTGAATATTCATTACGCCGCCTCCTTAATGACCGAATATGCCTTCGACAACGCCCGCGAATCCCTGGAAGGAAAGCGAAACGAGCGATGCGGCAATAAGTGTGACAGGGAGTCCCTGAAGCGCCTTGGGAATGTCGTTGCCTTCAAGTCTTTCCCTGATACCGGCAAACATAACCATGGCCACAAGAAAACCGACTCCGCCGCCGATTGAGTTAATCATCGATGAAAGGAAGGTGTATTCCTTTTCGACATTCAGAAGAACAACGCCGAGAACAGCGCAGTTCGTTGTGATAAGCGGCAGATAAATTCCGAGCGCCTGATAGAGCGAGGGAATGAATTTTTTCAGCACGATTTCAACGAACTGGACAAGAGCCGCTATAACGAGGATGAATACGATGGTCTGCATATATTCAAGCCCGTTTTTAACAAGTAAATATTTATTGATGGGGTAGGTGACGGCGGTGGCGAGCGCCATAACGAAGATAACCGCCAGCGACATACCGGTCGCAGTATTGAGTTTTTTGGAAACGCCGAGGAACGGGCAGATTCCGAGGAACTGGCAGAGAATGAAGTTTTCTGTCAGGATAGCAGTTAAGAATATGGCAATCATTCAGCAGAACCCTCCTTTACTGTTGACGGACAGCCGTCTTTGCTGTCAATCAGTGCGCAGGACTTTGCCATCGGGCAGGTGGCGCATCCGCCGAGTTCGGCTTTGGGCTTTCCTTTTCCTTCCGCGACCTTGTTGGCGAGAGCCATAATAAGACCGAATACAAGGAAGCCGCCGGGAGCCATAATGAATATTCCGATGGGGTCGCTGAGAATATTGTGGAATCCCGTGAAGCTTTCAACTCCGAAAAGTCTTGTAAGACTGTTGATTCCGTCAAGGAATGAACCCGAGCCTAAAACTTCTCTGACAGTTGCCATAACCACAAGAGCGAATGTGAAGCCGATTCCCATTCCGAGACCGTCAAGGAATGACGCGGGAACGGAATTCTTGCCTGCGAACGCTTCGGCTCTGCCGAGGATGATGCAGTTAACAACTATAAGGGGAAGATAAACGCCGAGAGCATCGTTGAGCGCGGGCACAAACGCCTTGACAAGCATCTGCACTATCGTAACGAATGAAGCGATGACAACGATGTAGGCGGGAATTCTGATTTTTGAGGGAATAATTTTTCTGAGCGCGGAAATAACCACGTTGGAGCAGATAAGAACCAGCGTCGCCGCGATACCCATACCAATGGAGTTTGTCACGGAAACGGATGTCGCAAGGGTGGGGCAGGTTCCGAGCACAAGCCGGAGAACCGGGTTTTCTTTAATTATGCCCTTTGAAAATTCACGGGCAAGAGATTTGTTTTCAGCCATTTGTGCTCACCTCCTTCTGAATTTCGGCATAGCAGAGCAATGCGTTGTTGACCGCGTCGGTGATACCGGTTGAGGTCTTTGTCGCTCCTGATACCGCGTCGACCTTGCCGCCGTTTTTGCTCAGCGCGGCTCCGTCTTTGAGTCCGGGGAACTGTTTGAGGAAGTTCTCGTTCGTTGTCAGTTTTCCTCCGACGGAAGGCGTTTCGTCAATTTCAAGGAAATTGAGTTTTGTAACCGAACCGTCGGCGCCGATACCGACCATGAGAGTGATTTCGCCGTTGTAGCCGCCTTTACCGACCGCGGTCACGGCGTAACCGATAACTTTTCCGCCGGCGTCTTTTACCGTCGCGTAGGAGCCGAAGCTGTTTTCTCCTCTTTCGGAGAAATCCTTGCCTTCGGGGATTACATCAGCCATGGCTTTCTGCTCGGCTTTGATTCTGTTGGCTTCGATTGTCGGAGCCGTGACCTCGTTTGTCAGCGCGAGCAGCGCCGCGGCAACGAGGCATATTGCGAAAAGAATAAAGGTGGGAACAAAATAATCTTTAAATGATTTCATGCTGTCTCCCCCTTTGCCTTTTTCTCTTTCTTGGGAGTACCGAACGGCTTGGGAGTGGTCGCTCTCTCAATAAGAGGAGTAAGCACGTTCATAAGTATAATCGAATAGGATACGCCCTCGGGAAGAGAACCGAAAAGTCTGATAAGACAGGTGAAAAGTCCGCATCCGATACCGAATATTATCTTGCCCTTGGTATTGATGGGGCTTGTGGTGTAATCTGTCGCCATAAAGATCGCGCCAAGGCAGAGGCCGCCGCTCATAAGCTGGCGGGCAACATATTCAAAATCGCCCTTGCCCGCAATGAGCATAATGACCGCGACCGTGAGAATGTAACTGACGGGAATAACGGGTCTGATAACTTTCCTTGCAATAAGATAAAGTCCGCCGGCGAGAATTGCCGCGATGCAGGTTTCGCCGAGACATCCGCCTCTGACACCGAGGAACATATCGAGCATTGAGGGAAGCTCTTCCGGAGCGGCAACGAGAGGAGTCGCTCCCGTCAGCGCCTCAACGCCGGTAAGATTCATAATGCCGGCAAGCGGCTGAGTCCATTTCATCATTTGTCCGAATGAAAGGAGCATAAAGATTCTGCCCGCGATGGCGGGATTGACAAAATTCTGACCGATGCCGCCGAAGCACTGCTTGACGATAATAATCGCAAACGCGTCTCCGACTACAAGCATCCAGATGGGAAGACCCGAGGGGACGTTGAACGCGAGAAGCATTCCCGTGACCACCGCGCTGAGGTCTCCGACGGTGCAGTTCTTTTTAAGAACGAATTTTCTCATCGCCCACTCAAAGAATACGCAGGCGGCAACGGAGACAACCGTCAGAAGCAGCGCGCGCAGACCGAAGATTACGACCGACGCGACAAGCGACGGAATCATGGCGATGATAACGTCAAGCATTATGCTTTTTGTCGTCGTTTTTGAACGGGCGTGAGGAGAAGCGCTGACTTTCAGCATTTTTCCGTCAATCATTTTTTAGCCGCCTCCTCTCTGAGCATGGCTTTAGCCAATCTCATATACTGAACAAGGTGTTTGCCCGCGGGGCAGGAATAGGCGCACGAGCCGCATTCCATACAGACATTGACACCGATTCGTTTCATTGTTTCCGTATCCTTTGCCTTGACCGCTCTGACAATATTTGTCGGCATCAGGCTGAGCGGACACGCGGCGACGCATCTGCCGCAGCGTATGCAGTCCGTTTCGGGTTTGAGATACGCGTCCTCGGCCGCGAGAGCAAGAATGGCGTTATTCTGCTTGAGGACCGGGAGGTCGGTGCCGACGATTGAAAGTCCCATCATCGGACCGCCCGTGATTATTTTCGCGGGCTCGCATTTGAAGCCGCCGCAGAAATCTATGATTTCGCCGATATTTGTTCCGATGGGAACTCTGACGTTTTTCGGCTCTGCAATCGCGGAACCGTCAACCGTCAGCGAACGGCTGACGAGGGGCTTGCCCGTTTTGAGATATCTCGAAATGAACGCGACCGAAGCGACATTCATAACGACACAGCCGACATCCGCGGGAAGTTTTCCCGGAGGAACCTGTCTGCCGGTCGCGGACTGGACCATCATTTTCTCCGCGCCCTGAGGATATTTTGAGTCAAGCACCATCAGGCGCACTTCGTTACCCTCGTCAAGATCCTTGTCGGCAATTCTCTTGAGCACATTGAACGCCTCGGGTTTATTGTCCTCGGCGGCGATAATGACGCTCTTGAATCCGAGTATTTCCTTGATTGTATATACTGCGGAAAGGATATCCCATGAGTTTTCGATACACTCACGGTAGTCAACCGTAATATACGGCTCGCATTCCGCGGCATTGATTACAAGGGTGTCGATGTTTTTGTCGGGAGTGAAATTCAGCTTCACGTGAGTCGGGAAGCCGGCTCCGCCGAGTCCGACAAGTCCGCTTGCGCGGACCGCTTTGATAAAATCTTCGCGCGTTTCCGCTTTGGGCGGCTCAATGCCTTCCCACAGGCGCATCTCTCCGTCGGACTCAATCGTCACGGCTTTTGAGAGGATGCCGTTCGGCATTTTGATATCACCGACCGCGGTGACTTTACCGGAAACGGACGCGTGAATCGGGGCGCTGACAAACTTGTCGGTATCGCCGATGAGCTGACCTACGGCAACCTCGTCGCCGACTTTAACGACCGGCTCACAGGGAGCGCCGATATGCATCTGCATCGGAATAACGACTTTTTCCGGTGTCGGCATTCTGACGACTTCAACATCCGCGGTGTTTTTGTGATGGTCCACTTTTACGCCGCCGCGGACCTTCCTGACCGCCGTCAGTACCCCTTCGGGTATCTTGGACATAAGTATTCCTCCTATCGGGAATCAGATTTGATTATTTCTTAACAAATATTTTTTCTGCTTTTCAAGAGCAGGATAAATGGCTTTGAATATAATGCCGGTCAGAATTCCGGTTACTACCGAAAAACCGGCAAGGAAAGGCGCGTAATACAATGTTTTCGAGTTGCCCGAAATAATTACCGAGGTTATGAGCTGACCCGCGTTGTGGCAAAACGCTCCGATAACGGATATTCCGGCGATGCCGAAAATGTTTTTCGCGTATCTGAAAAGAAAATACATCGCGAGAGTTGAGAGCAGACCTCCCGAAAAACTCATTGCCGCCGCGACGGCTCCTCTTGTAACAAAAACGAAAAGACTTTTTATAAGCGTTATCAGCAGCGCTTCGGGAAGACCGATGCATGAAGCCGCAAACATTGTAACGATATTTGAAAGACCCGGTTTTGCTCCGGGAGGCAGAAACGGAATCGCCGGAAGCAATCCCTCAATAAAGCTCAGCGCGATTGCCTCGGCGCACAGTATGCCGGAGAGCGCGAGAGTAAAAATATGTTTCTTTTTCATCAGTAGGTTAGAGCGTCAACGCCGCCTCCGCGCACCGTGATAACGGTTTTCGCCGGCAGGCACACCGCCGAATCCCCCTTCCTGTGAAGTTTCCCTTTGCGCACACAGATTTTGTCGGGGCAGTCGGAGCTTTCAAAGCGGATTGTTCCGTTTTCGGCAACGATAACCGGATGACAATCCGTTTCGGGGGTGAAAGTCACCGCGTCCGTAACGGCGGAAAGGTCAACGGTTTCGATTACTTTTCCGTCAACTGAGATTTCGGCAACCGTTTTCTCACTGCCGTATGACTGCCAGAGAAAGAAGCATAAAGCGGCAGCGGCAAGAACAGCGACGATTATTATATCGGCTTTTCTGAACAGTTTATCCTTCATAGTTTTTCAAAGTATATCCGTCGGCGGTAAGCTCGATGCGGTCCTTGAGTCCCTTGGAAACATAAACTTTGTTTTTTGCGTCAATGAACACCGTTTCGCATCCGTAGCTTTCCGCGAGCTTTCTTCCCTCTTTTATGCCGAGCACGAAGCAGGCGGTCGAAAGGGCGTCTGAAATAATGCCTCTGTTTGAAACGACCGTGCAGCTGACAATGCCGTTATCCGCGGGATAACCGTCTTCGGGATTTAATATATGATGGTATTTTTTGCCGTCTTCTTCAAAGAATCTCTCATAGTTTCCCGAGGTGGAAACGCAGCACGCCGGAAGAGTGAGAACAGCCATATAGCCGTTTTCCGCCGCCGGGTCAGTGATTCCGACCGTGAATTCCTTTTCGCCGTAAAGCAGAACGCTTCCTCCGACAGACACAACCGCTTCCTTTATTTTTGTGCGACCGAGTTCCGAGCTGATTTCATCGAGAGCGATTCCTTTGCCGACAGAACCGAAATCGAGAACGATTCCTTTCGGAAACGAAACGCTGCTTTTTCCGAGTTCTATTTTGTCCGCGCCGCAAAGGTCAAGCGCCTTTTTGATTTTCTCCTCATCGGGAACGGCGGGCTTTTTGCCGAAGCCCCAGAGATCGCTGAGAGCGCCGAGCGTGAAATCATATTTACCGTCGCTTTCTTCATAGATTCCGAGCATGGTTTCAAGATAAGAGTCCATGTTTCCGGAAAGCTTTCCGCCGTGATTTTTATTGAGTTTAAAGACATCCGAGTCCTTTGACTGCCGTGACAGAACCGAGGTGTCGAGAGTGCTCACGGTTTCCTCAATCTTTTCCGACACGGCGGGCGCGCCGAAGCCGTGTATCTTTGCGGTGACATAGGTATCCATCGCGAAAAATTCATTTTCCGCGTCGGAGTTTGATACATAATACGCAGCGCCGGCACCGATTGCGGCAACCAGAATTATCAGTATGCAAATAATCGTTTTTTTCATATTGTGCTCCGGAAGACGATATTACTTCATTATATAGTAAAATATATATTACAACATTTTTACGCCGGTTTCAATATTAAACATTGATTTTTTTATAAAAAGATTTATAATTGAATAAACTAAACCGTCAGACGGGGAGGAAAACCATGACTTACAATGTATTTATGCCCACCCGGTGCATTCTCGGAGAAAACGCGGTAGCGGAGAATTCGTCATTATTCGCTTCACTCGGCAAAAAAGCCCTGATAGTTACGGGTAAACACGGAGCCGAGAAATCCGGAGCGCTTGCCGACGCGGTTTCCGCTCTCGAAAAAGAAAACATCGGCTATGCCGTTTATAACGGAATAGGCGCCAATCCTCTTGTTTCATCCTGCCATGAGGCGGGTGTCATGGCAAGGGAAACGGGCGCGGATTTCATCCTGGGAATCGGAGGCGGCTCGGCTCTTGACTCCGCGAAAGTTATCGCGATTTACGCTTCAAACGGCGATCTCGCCCCGCTTGATATATATAAAAGAGTTTACAGCAATCCTCCTCTGCCTGTCGCCCTTATCGGAACGACTGCGGGCACCGGAAGCGAAGTGACCGCCGTCGCTGTTCTCACAAACGATGAAACAGGCATCAAAAAGAGCGTAAAAGGGCCCGACTGTTACGCGGCGGTTTCATTCTGCGACCCGAAATATACCGCGTCACTGCCCTACGGCGTCACGGTTTCAACCGCTCTCGACGCTTTTGCTCACGCGGTTGAGGGATATTTTACCGAAAAATGCGAAAACATAACAGCCGCCTACGCGGAAAAATGCATACCCTCTCTCTATTCAAATCTCAAAGCGCTCATCGGCAAAACAGAGGTTGACCCGTCACTGCGTGCGCCGCTTTATTACAATTCAATCTATGCCGGGCTTGTCATCAACACCTGCGGCACCGGATTTCCCCATCCCCTCGGGTATGTTCTGACCGAGAATTACGGCGTTCCCCACGGCACCGCCTGCGCGGCGTTTTTCGGGTATTTCATAGACAGATGCCGTAAATTCTCGCCCGTCAAGGCGGCAAAATTCGAGGAAATGACGGAGGATATTGAAAAAGTCAAGGAAACCATCGCTTCCCTGACCTTCCTTAAGGATATCAAAATAGACGCGGAACTTGCTCACAAGTATTCCGCGCGCTGGGAAAATGTCACTCCGGGCAACTTCCTTGCTTCACCCGGCTCGCTCACACGGGAGGAAGCCGAAAAAATGCTTATCTTTGATTGCTGAATTATATAATCCATATTAAATATTATAAGCGGTCCGTAATCCTTTCACCGGGATTGCGGACCGCCTGTCATTTAGTTTTACAATCTGCCGTTTTCGTCAATGAATGCCGGCTTCCACACCGTCCGCAGTATTGCAAACGCAGGCGGTATATCTGTCCGCGAGCAGGGGAAATGAAGCGAGGTATTCCTCTCTGACTCTGCGGAGAATCTCATCCGCGAGGGAGGGATCGGCTGCCGCAATCGCGCTTCCGCGAAAGCCGGCGCCGCTGAATCTGCCGCCGTAAATGCCGTCGGTACGGTTGATGATTTCGTGCAGTTTTATAAGCTCCGGCGAGCCCGCTTCCCAGTTTTCGATTGAAGAATCTCCGCTCAGTTTCATTACTCTGCCGAAAGCGGCGATATCTCCGCTTTCCCAGGCGGCAACTCCTTCATCGACTCTCGCGTTTTCGCCGAAAAAGTGAATTGCCCGTTTTTTCTCCGCTTCGCCGAGTATTCCGCTGTGCTTTTCAAATTCCTCGTAAGGAACGGCTCTCATATTGGGAATGCCGTCAAATGATATGCCCGACGCGGCGGCGATTTTTGCCGCGGCGCTTCGCAGCTCGCCGACTCTGTTGTTATATTCCGATGACGCGAGACTTCTTTCAAGCCCCGAGAAAAAGACTAAGATAACAAAGTCTTTCATATTTTCATTTTGCCGGAGAACACGGGTTTCACTGCTTAAAAGATCGGTGAAAAGCAGGCTGTCTTTTCTGCATCTGACTTCGCATATCTGGTCAAGCTTTCCGCAGGATACTCCGACATAATTATTCTCCGCCGCCTGTGAAATATCAATGATTTCACCGCCTGAAAGACGAATGCCGTTGACTTTGCAGAGCGCGTTGAGAAAGCCGATTGTCACCGACGCGGACGACGAAAGCCCGCCCACGGGAAATTCGCCGTCAATGACGGCTTTCATTCCGCGGGTGAGCCTGTTGTTTCGTAAAAGCTCGCTGTTGACTCCCCTGAGATGGTCCGCCCAGTCATTTTGCTTTCCGGGAACGGAGTTGACATTCCATTTCGCTTCTCCTTCAAACTGAAGGGATGACACTCTGATTTCACCGTCTGTACAGGGTGAAAAGAAAATACGGATTCCCTTGTCTATCGCGAAACCCGTGATTTTCCCGAGATTGTGGTCAACGTGCGCCCCGACGGGGCAGACGCGGTAGGGAGTAAAGAGCGAAAATTCCGCTTCGCTGTTATAAAGTTTTTTGAAAATTTCTGTCGGATTCATTGTAATTCAGATATTTCCCCGGCGGATGTTCCCAAAGTATAAATCTTAATCATTATATTATTCGGGGTGCCTTTCGGCAAACAGTTTCAGGAATATGGCGCAGGTCCAGCCCTGCTGACGGTTTCCGAGACCTTTTCCGGTTGCCGAGTCAAACAGCTCGTGCATTTCACCGTCCGCGAGAATCATATTGTAAAGGCGGTCGGCGGCGGTTTTACGGTCTTTTGAAAGCCCGAGTTTTTCAAGGGTTTCAAGCATGAGCCAGGCGGTCGGAAGCCAGGTCGGCCCTCTCCACCAGTCGGATGAATTATATGCCTTGTCATTATAAGCGACCGACGGGAAAGGAATGTTTCCGAACATACATTTAGGCGAAAGCAGATATTTCTTCAGCATTTTGTCAACTTTTTTCTTGTCGATGTCAACGCCTGCCCAGAGCGGCAGGAATGATGAAGCGCCGATGACCTTGACCTTTTCTCCGGTCGCGACCGAAATATCATAGAAAATATGATCTTTATCATTATAAAGATGAGTCATTATGCTGCGGCTGAGTTTGTCGGCAAGTTCATCCCATGCCTTTGCCTTGCCTTCTACTCCGAGCACTCTTGAAAGCTCGGCGGTGGAGCGGAGCTGATTGAGCAGATAGCTGTTCATATCGACGGCGATTGTCGGCCCGTTGTCAAAGCGGGGAGAATTATCCTGACCTGTTTCGAGTCCGCTCGGGCAGTATA
>JAEEGL015261043.1_pt1 | contig 11373 bp, 11 predicted proteins | sample 9134231 | NCBI WGS metagenome assembly JAEEGL01 (sample SAMN16246548, study PRJNA631951) | gut metagenome | biome: gut microbiome; feature: rumen; material: fiber-attached | host: Bos | place: Iran: Karaj | collected 2018-10
ATGCTTACAGCCCTCGGAAATTTAGCGGTGCCGTGTATCCTCTGTTTCCTGTTCGGCATCCTGATGTTCGTCGTGGAAATGTTTACGCCTGGTTTCGGTGTGGCCGGAGGCCTCGGCATCGCTGCCTTCGCAGCCATTATCGTGATGCAGTTCCTGGCTAACTCTGTAACGGCGGCCCTGATCGTCACGGCGGTGCTGGTGCTGCTGCTGGCGATCATCATCGTCCTGTTCATCCGCTCCTTCCAGAAGGGGACTCTGTCTCGGTCCAAGATCGTGAATACCACGGCGGTGGAGGGGGAATCCTCCCCTGTGGCCAAGGAGAAGGATCTGGTGGGCAAGACCGGCACGGCCGTGACGGCCCTGCGCCCTGCTGGCATCGCGGAGATCGACGGTGAGCGCATGAACGTCTCCACCTACGGCAACTTCATCGAGCCCGGTAAGCCCGTGGTCGTGGCGGCGGTGGAAGGCCTGAACGTGTTTGTGAAATGAAGTACTGCAAGAAATGCGGCATCCTGTACGCCACTGATGTATGCCCAAAATGTGGCGTTGAGGAGCCAAAGGACCAGCCTGAACCGGAAACCGCCGATAAAAAGACGCTGACGCGTCAATGGATCGGTTTGCTCGTGGGCATACCGCTGTTCATCATGGCCATCTATGTGGTCATCTACATGCTCTACGCTCGCGGTTGATACAAGTATACTAAACAGGAGGAAAACAACCACATGCTTCCCGCAATCGTCATCGTCGTACTCGTCATCATCTTTCTTTCTCTGTTGTTCAGCTTCGTACCCATCGGCCTGCTCATCTCGGCCAGCGCCTCCGGCGTCAAGCTGAGCGTCAGCACCCTGGTGGGCATGCGGCTCAGGAAGGTCATCCCTGCCCGCATCGTCAACCCCCTGATCAAGGCCACCAAGGCCGGCATCCAGCTGCCCCTGGACAAGCTGGAAGCCCACTACATGGCGGGCGGCAACGTGGATCGGGTGGTCAACGCCCTGATCGCCGCCATGCGCGCCGGCATCCCTCTGGACTTCGGCCAGGCTTGCGTCATCGACCTTGCCGGTCGTAACGTGCTGGAAGCGGTCCAGATGAGCGTCAATCCCCGGGTCATCGAGACCCCCGTCATCGCCGCCGTGGCCATGGACGGCATCGAGCTGAAGGCCAAGGCCAAGGTCACCGTCCGCGCCAACATCGAGCGGCTGGTGGGCGGCGCCGGTGAGGAGACCATCATTGCCCGTGTCGGCGAAGGCATCGTCACCACCGTCGGTTCCTCCAAGAGCCATAAGGAGGTTCTGGAGAATCCTGACTCCATCTCCCGCACCGTTCTCGACAAGGGCCTCGACGCAGGCACCGCCTTTGAGATCCTGTCCATCGACATCGCGGATGTGGACGTGGGCCGGAACGTGGGCGCCCAGCTCCAGATCGACCAGGCGGAGGCCGACAAGCGCATCGCCCAGGCCAAGGCTGAGGAGCGCCGCGCTATGGCTGTAGCCCAGGAGCAGGAGAACGTGGCTGCCGTGGCCGGCATGCGCGCCAAGGTCATCGAGGCAGAGGCGGAGGTCCCCATCGCCATCGCTCACGCCTTCAAGGAGGGCAAGCTGGGCGTGCTGGATTATTACAACATGAAGAACATCATGTCCGACACGGATATGCGCAACGCTATCTCCCATGCCGCTGACCCCAACCCGGCCAAGAAATAAATCGGAGAGTGAGGACTTACCGTGAATCCTGTATTTGTATTTTTGGTCGCAGTGATCTGGATATTGTCCTCCATCGCGAGCAAAAAGAAAAAAGAGGAAATGAAGAAGAAGGCCAATCAACAGCCACCTCCCGGTTCCTCTCAAAATAATCCCGGTTCGCCCAAAACGGCAACGGTAAGCCGGCCCACTAAGCCGTCTCCCACGACTGCGCCGCAAAAGAGCGGCAGCGCGGGCCGTGGCATGGACTCCAAATGGCCCTGGCCCACGGCGGCGGAAAAAGCTCAGAACAAGGCCAAACCCGCATCGGGCGGCACCTATGGCGGGACCCCGCGCTATACCCACGTGGTCACTAGCACGCTGGAGGGCGGACACACCCACACGGAATCCAGCATGACGGGAGAGGAAGCCTGCCCGCCGCCCAAGGCCGCCGCTGTCAAGCCGCCGGAGACGGGGAAGAGCCCCGCCCCCGAAACGGGCGCGCTGTTGAACTTTCAACCGAGCAGCGTGCTGCAGGGCGTTCTGTACGCGGAGATCCTGGGCAAACCGAAGTCTCTTCAAAGGCACTAAATGCAACGTAACGATGTAGTCAAGGGTGTATTCATTGCCGTTCCAATGGCCGTGTTGTGCATACTCTACGGCCTTTGGCTTGTGATGGATACACCCGCTTACGTGGAATCCATGATCGTGGGTGGGGTGATCCTGCTGATGTATGCACTGGCATACATCCGGTCCATTCCTCGGGTGTTCGACTTTGCCTTGGGCGTGGACCAGGATCAGCAGCTCTCCACCGTGAAGCGGACCAGCACCATTGGCGCGCGGGAGCTCCTGCGGCTGGTGTTCCTGCTGGCCCTGGGACGAGGCATCTTCATGCTGGGTGGGTTCCTTTGGAGCCTGTACCTAAACGGCTATACAGAGACCGTCTTTGAGATCCAGCATATCTGGGCGGACCACCTATTCGCCGGACGTATCATCTCCATCGCCAACAAAGGGTATGCGGTGGAGACGGTTGAAGCGGCTGGCCGGTATTTTAATCTCCTGTACCCACCGCTCTATTCCCTGATCGTCCGACTGATCAGCCCTGTGTATCTAAGCAGCCTTCGCGCGGGATTCTTCGTTTCCAATCTCAACGCTATCCTGAGCGGCGTCGTACTGTATCTCCTCGTCCTGCACGATTCGGACCGTCGCTCCGCCGTCCGTGCCCTGTGGTACTATTCCATCCTGCCGCCCAGCTTTTTGCTCACCTGCACCATCCCTGCCAGCACCTTTTTGCTGTTGTCGTTGATGAGCATATACTTCGCGCGGCGCAAGCGCTTCGTGCTCAGCTCCCTGCTGGGCGCCATGGCCGCCCTGACGGAGCGGGTGGGCATCGTTCTGGTGATCCCGCTGCTGCTGGAATTCTTCAATTCCATGACCAAGGAGTATCGCTTCCTCAAGGAGGTCACATGGCGGTTCTACCTGAAAAAAGGGATGATCGGCGCCACGCTCCTGCTGGTCCCCCTGGGTTTCGTCACGTATCTCGCTATCAACCATGCAGTGGGCGGCAGCTTCTTCGCCTATGTGGAATACTTGGAGGAGCTATATTCGAGCCAGTTTGCCCTGTTCTATCGGGTGTGCGGCGTCCAGACAGAACGGCTAATCGACGCATACCGCACCTTTGATCGTGCTCATGCTTTGGGACTGTATTTGCCAAGTCTTCTGGTGGCGGTAGGAAGCCTCGCTCTGATCCTTGTCAAGGGAAAGGAGCTCAGAGCCAGTTATCTGGCGTTTTTCATGGTGTACTATGCGGTGATCCTCAGCCAGACGGGCGTCATGGATGGGCCGCGGCAGCTCTTCTGCTGCTTCCCGATCATCATCGCCCTGATGCGCTTCACAAAGAATCGACTGCTTAACCTGTTGATGTCCCTGCTGTGTATCGCAGGATCCGTGTTCTATTTAGGTATGTATGTGGCCGGATGGCCGGTGGTGTAACGTATGCTGGAACTGTATGTGACTTTCATGAAAATCGGCGCCGTCATGTTCGGGGGCGGCTATTCCATGCTCCCCCTGCTCATACGGGAGCTGGTGGACAACAAAAAATGGTGCACGGAGGAGGAGGTTTTGGACTACTTCTCCCTGGCTCAGTGCACCCCCGGCGTGATCGCCATCAACTCCGCTACCTTCGTAGGGTATAAGCGGGGCAAGGTCTTGGGCGGGATCGTGGCCTCCTTAGGGGTGGTGACGGTGCCGCTGCTGGTGATCACCATCATTGCGGCCGTGCTCCAGAACCTCATGGGCTATCCCCTGGTACAGCACATCTTTGCCGGGGTCCGGGTGGCGGTGGCGGCGCTCATGACCGTGACCATCGTCCGCCTCATTAAAAAGGCAGCCAAGGACTGGATCAGCTGGGCCATCGTGATCGTAGCGTTCCTGTTGCTGACGGTGGTGGGACTGGATTCCGTTTGGCTGGTGCTGATCGCCGCCGCGTTCGGCATCCTGGCGGGGAGGTGGAAGAGGGCATGATCAAGACCATCCTGTTGCTCATCTTTGAGTTTATGAAGACCGGCCTCATGGCCGTGGGCGGCGGTATGGCCTGCATCCGCTTCCTCCAGGACATGATCGCCCGATACGGCTGGCTGACGGGGGAGGAGTTGGCGAACATCATCGCTGTGGCGGAATCCACCCCTGGTCCCATCGGTGTAAACGCAGCCACCTACGTGGGCTATAGCGTGCTGTCCCAATACGGCACGATCTGGGCCCTGCTGGGCGGCGTGATCGCCACCCTGTCCCTGATCTCCCCGCAGATCGCGGTGATCGTGCTGGTGGCCAGGGGCCTCGAAAAGTATCGCAGCTCCAAGCTGGTCAACGACGCCTTCGGCGCGCTTCGCCCCGCAGCGGCGGGCCTGGTGGCGGCGGCCGGCTGGTCCGTGATCCGTTCCTCCCTCAGTCTCAGCTTTGCGCCTTTCCACGTGGACCCGGTGTCGCTGGTTCTGTACGGCGTCCTGGTCGCGCTGATGCTGCTGCCGAAGCTGAAGAAGGTGCATCCGGTCCTGTTCCTGGCCGCGGGCGGCCTCATCGGCGCCCTGCTGAGCCTTTGATCATTGACAAACCGGGGAGATAGATTGTACAATACTCCCCGTAGCGCGGCTGTGGTGGAACGGCATACACAACAGACTTAAAATCTGTCGGCGAAAGCTTATGGGTTCAAATCCCATCAGCCGCACCAAAGCACAAGGCCACCCATAGCGGTGGCCTTTTACTTTGGAATAGGAATGGAAGGGATTTGAAACCGCGTTAAGAAAAAGCCCCAGTGGGGCTTTTTTAGCGGCAAGGGCCGCAAATCCCATCAGCCGCACCAAAGCACAAGGCCACCCATAGCGGTGGCCTTTTACTTTGGAATAGGAATGGATTTGAAACCGCGTTAAGAAAAAGCCCCAGTGGGGCTTTTTTAGCGGCAAGGGCCGCAAATCCCATCAGCCGCGCTTTCTTTCCACAGTTGAGCATAAAACCCCCATCAATCGCACAAAAAAGGCCACCCGCCCCGGATGGCCTTATATCGATGTAGTCGCTCAGTTAAAATTCACCCTGATCTCGTTATACTTCTTGCTGTCCCAGAAATCCAGCGCCCAGGGGGAGCTGTGGTAGGTGTCGTTGGGGTAAGCGTTCACGGAGATATTCTTGACCCTCGTGTAATTGAAGGACTTGGCCACGGCAATGGCCAGATCCTGCACCTTGATCATCTGGTCCAGCAGGGAATTGGTCACGCTGTTCAGGGAATTGCCCTTATGATTGGCCGCTTTCTTCGCCTCACTGCTTGCACTGCTGTACTTCTTCTTCAGTGTGCTGAGGGCAGATTTGAACTCTGCAAACTGGGCTCGCTGCGCATCGGAATATCTATGAGTACCTGATTCACCGGTGGTTTCATCGATCTGTGCCGCTTGTTGGTCATCCGCATCAATTAACTTTTGCACATGGTTTTTAAGGGGGTCACAAATATCCATGTACTTGTTCTCCAACATTTTGCACCAGGTATACCGTCCATAAGCCAGGGAGTACTTGGGATGGGTCTTGACCTCCACACCGTATATCTTTTGAATCAGATCTACCCGGTCTGATTGATCGGTAAACACAAAGTTCCAGTGGAACAATGTGGCGCCGCTGCCGCCCATGGAATAGGCGCCGATGTCCTCCGGGTCCAGCTTATACCCGAAGAGCGCCAGGGCGGCGGTCTGTTCCAGCGTGCAGTTGGTGTACAGCATGCCGTCAAAGTCTGACAGGATCTCCGGCACCTTCAACACCAGGTTCATTTCCTTCATCTTTTTGAAGATGGTGACCATCATGTTCTTCTGCCGCTTGACCCGGTTGCTGTCACCGGTGGCCAGCTTCCCGTGCCCTGGCTTGCGCACTCGCATATAGTCCAGGCAGGCTTGTCCGTCCATGTGTTGGAATCCGGCCTTGTAATAGCGACCGCCGTTGTCAAAGTCTCCCTCCAGGTTATACCAAACGCCGTCAACGATATCCACGAGCTGTTTGACGGATTCCATGGTCACGGCATAATAGTAATTCACGGGGATGCCGCCCAGCATCCACTCGGCTGCTTCGCACACCTTCAAAAAACCTTCGCCGTTTTCACAAAATAGGCCATAATTAATGCCATCCGTCCCGCAGTTAAGGGCGGCGTTCAGCTTGTACACGCCTTTGACACCGGGAATGCTGGCATAGGTATCCCGGGGTAGGGAGATCAGATCCACTCGGTTTTCGTTAAAGTTGACGGCACAGACGATCATCACGTCAGAGTGGAAGGAGTTCCCGTCCTTACCGGCCCATTTTTTGTCGATACGGGCGGCTTCATAGTCCACACCGATGAACAAAATATTGACGATGCCGTCCATTATACTGGTGTCGGCCACCATGGCCAGCTCCTCATAGGGATCAGGCGTGGCCGTAACACCGGGAGTGGGGGTGGCCGGCTCGGGCGTCATGGGCTCAACTGTCGGTTCGACGGTGGCGTCAGACGTGGGTACGGCGATGGGCAAGGCAGTGACTTGGACGGACGCAGGGGTGGCCTGCACCGTTTGAATATCGTTAATAAACAGATCCTGTCCTGAGAACAGCACACCGGATATCTTTCCACCCAGGAGCACGCCAAGGGCGATGGCCAGGATGGCTATGGCAGCGAGCAGGGCATAGGTTCGGATGCGTTTATTCTTTTTGGAATCTCTGCGCATAGCAAGTTCTCCTTTAATAATATCATTATCATATACTGCTGAAGGCGTTCTTTCTACCTAAACCCTTTGGATATTACAAACAGTTTACAAATCTGTGACATGTTCCCTGTTTTTCCTCTTCCTTTTTTTGAGTGCTGTGGTATAATGGAAAAAGTTTTTTAGGAGAAAAACCCGCTATATGATGATCGTTATCCCTGCCTACCAGCCGGACGAGAAGCTGACTGATGTGGTAGATACCCTGATTGCAAAGACAAAATTTCCCATCGTCGTCGTGGACGACGGCAGCCGCGAGGACTGTCAGCCGTTGTTTTCCGCACTCGCGGAACGGGAGCAGGTCACAGTCCTTCACCATGAAGTGAACCGCGGCAAAGGCGCTGCCATGAAGACGGCTTTTCAGTATATCTATGACCACTGCCCCGAGGCGGAGGGTGTGATCACCGTGGACGCGGACGGACAGCACCTGCCCGACGACGTGCTGCGGGTGGCGGAGACCTTCCATGCCCATCGGGACGCCCTGGTCACCGGTTCCCGCCGCTTCACGGGGAAAGTGCCCTTCAAGAGCCGGGCCGGCAACGCCATCACACGGTTCGTGTTCGCCATCTCCACCGGCGTGAAGGTGTACGATACCCAGACCGGCCTTCGAGCTTTTTCCCGGGAAAACATTCCCCGCATGCTGTCTTTGAAGGGTGATCGGTACGAGTATGAGATCAGCCAGCTCCTCTATTGCTGCCGAGAGATGATCCCCGTGGTGGAGGTGCCCATCGAGACCGTGTACATCGAGGACAACGCTTCCTCCCATTTTCGGGCGCTGCGGGACGGCTGGCGTATCTATAAGATGATCCTCATGTTCGTCAGCTCCTCTTTGCTGAGCTTCCTGCTGGAGTACATCCTGTTCCTGCTGCTGACCTGGCTCACCAGGAATTGGGCGCTGACCTCGTCCATGTTCTTCTCGACCGCCGTCTCCCGGGTGCTGAGCTCCATCTTCAACTACCTGTACAACAAGCAGTTGGTGTTTGAGACGGCCAACAAGACCAGCTTCCTGCGGTATACGGTGCTGGCCCTGTTCATCTTCGGCTGCCATTACGGGCTGCTGTACCTGTTCACGGTGCTCTGCGGCATCCCGGAGTGGATCGCCTATGTGATCGTGCAGTTGATCGTATACCCCATGAGCTTCGTGCTCCAGCGCAAATTCGTGTTTGTGAAGGATAAGGAATAATAGCATGAGAAAGACCAGTAAAAAACGGATCCTGCGCTGGGTGATCCTGGACATCCTCGGATTCTGCGTGATGGCCTATCTCATCTGCGCCCAGGTCTTTCGCTTTTTCCCCTGGAAACCGGTGGATATTTCGGAAACCATGACCGTATTGGCCACGCCGACGCCACTTGTGGCGACGCCCTCGCCGGTGCCCACCGCTACGCCTGCGCCTACCGATACACCTGCGCCGACGCCTGAAGCGACGAACACCTTAACCAGCACGGGACCCGCAACTCAAACGAATGTCCCGGAAGATACGCCCAAGCCGACCCAGACGCCCGAGCCCACCCCGGAGCCTACTCCGGAGCCCACAGCGGAGCCTAAAGGTTTGCTGAAGGGCAAATATGCGGAGAAGTTCACTGCCGGGCAGATCATATCCACTGAAACGGAATATCGCAGCGAAAACGTTGCCATAGAGCTCAGCAAAAGAGCCGGTTACATTTGTAAGAAGTGTTATCATACGTCGGAGAACTATGGCCCCTGTCTTTTCTGTGGGAATGAGCTGTATAGCAAGGCGGGCAAGAACGGCGACAAAGTGACCTATACGGTTGCGGATATCTACATCCAGGACGCCTCCAGCTTCCGGACGGCCTATGGCACCCAGAAGAAGGTCAAGGACACTTGCTTAGAGAATAACGGATTGTTGGCCATAAACGGGGACATGTACATCACGTCCCTGGAGAACAAGCATGGATGGTTCGTCCGTAACGGAGTGCAGCTCAACAGATTCTCCAAATTGTCCAGCGATCTGTGCATCCTCTACATCGACGGCACCATGGAAACCATAGATATAAAGACCCAGACCGTGGATCCGGACAGCATCTATGCTAAATTCCCGCAGCAGATCTGGTACTTTGGACCGGCCCTTCTGGGCCCGGACGGCTCAGCCAAAGAAACCTTCACGATCGGCAGGAATGTGGCCAACAACAATCCGCGATCGGTGATAGGCTATTATGAACCCGGCCATTATTGCTTTATCACGGTGGATGGCCGAGATAAAGACAGGGGCATATCCATGGCGGAGTTGTCTATGCTCTGCGCCGATATGGGCTTGGCCGCTGCGTATAACCTGGATGGAGGCGGCTCCTCCTGCATGTATTTTGCCGGAATGAATTACGGTCAGAACACGCGCGGGACGACCGACATCGCCTATATAGCTGAACCTGCAAAGGAGAATTGAGTATGAAAAAAAAGAAATCCGTCCCTCGCTGGCTGCAGATCGTTTCCACGGTGATCGCCAATGCCGCTATCGTCTTGGCGGTGGTGTATATCGTGTTCTATATCCTGGACGGCTTCAATCCCATGCTCCATTTTCTCGGGGAGCAGGTCATCGTCTCCAAGTATCTGGACGTGATCATCGCGGGCCTTGCTTTGGTGCTGGGGGTCCTGTTCCTCATCTGCACCTGGAAGATCTTTTATGGCAAGAAGGGCAAGAAGGTGAAGAAACGGGCACGGCCTCGGTACGAGGACGACTGACACTCCTTTGAACGTGAAAACGGACGGCCAACGCCGTCCGTTCAGTCTGTTGAAAAAGGTGGCAGATCATTTGCGGCGAATGATATTGGAATACTGCTGGCAGGTAGAAATGGCGCTGCAAGGCGCCATTTCTTTCTCTTGAACAGATGCCGCAAATTAGCCGTTTTTCCTCCCTCTTGCAGTACCTTTATACAGCTTCGGGTCGGAGAAAACGGCTTCTGCCAACCTTTACTGACAGACTGTTCAGCTTGTCAAAAGGTTTTTGACAAGCTGAACGGACGGCCAACGCCGTCCGTTTTTCTATGATGCCCTACACTCAATCCTGCGCTTTGGGTGGCCGCTTCCGGTTCAGATAGACATCCAGCTTGTCCTTGATCTTGTCCGGGATCTCCCGCTTCACCGGGCAGCGGACGGCGTTGGCCATGTGGCCGGTGAAGCCGGCGATGAACTCTGTGTCCACCAACACCTGCGATGGGGACACGATGGCAGGCGTATCGTACCGCTCGTGGATGGACCCAGCAGTGGGCGGCGCCAGGCGGGCAAAGGACAGGCTGGGCACGCCCTTGTCCGCAAAGGGGGTGGAGTCGCTGGAGTAGACACCGCTGCGGGCGGCGATGGGGAAGCCCAGCTCGTCCGCCGTGTACTCCAGGAAAGACACCAGCCGTTCCTCGGCGGAGCAGCAGGCGATGAACTTGCCCATGATGCTGCCGATCATGTCCAGGTTGATGTTCAGCACCACCTTGTTGAGCTCGCCTTCATGGTCGGCACAGTAGGTCTTGGAGCCCAACAGCCCCAGCTCCTCGCCGCCGCACCAGATGAAGCGAAGGCCCCGCCGATGGGGCGCCTTCACAAAGCGCTCCGCCACGCCCAGGATGCCGATGGAACCGGTCATGTTGTCGTAGCTGCCGCAGGACAGGGGCGTGGAATCGTAGTGCGCCGTCAGCACGACCCATTCGTCGATCTCTCCCGGCAGTTCTCCGATCAGGTTGTGCGCGTTGGCTTCATAAGTTTCCTGGTCGATCTCGATACAGGCCCGTTTGCTCTCTTTAGCTACGATCTGCATGGCGTCCTTCACGTTGATGTTCACACCCAGGATCTTCTTGCCCAAGCTGGTGGCGGGGCGGAGGGTCTTCTGGTCGATGTCCCGATCGGGGCAGCTGTATCGACCGGTGAAGGTGATGAAGCCCAGGGCGCCGTTCGTCAACATATCCTGATAGGTCCACATCTTCAAAGGCTGGTCCGTGAGCACGATGTGATCCCGGCACAGGGACAGGGACAGATCGTCGGTGTCCCGCAGGTAGTAGAGGGGCCCCTCCACCTTGCCGCTGCCGCAGCCGATGTACGCCTTGCAGGGATAGCTCTTTCCATCCACGGTGAGGGACGCTGCACGGATGGTCGCCCGCTCCAGGGGGAAGCTCTCCACACGGGTGGGCAAGCCGATCTGCTCACACCTCTCCTGCAAATAGGTGATGCACTTCATCTCCTCGGGGCTGGCCGCCGTGTGGGGATAGGCCGTAGCCTTCAAAATCTGTTTCACGTCGTTGATTTTCAACAAAATCACCTGCCTTTCTTTCAGGAAAAGCATACCACAGGCACGCTCCTAAAACAAGTGCGGATCATTTTCAAAAAAAGGACTTGCAAATTCCAAAGCGATGCTGTATAATCTTGCTTGCGCGTGGGGATGTAGCTCAGCTGGTTAGAGCGCTGTGTTCACATCGCAGAGGTCTAGGGTTCGAGTCCC
>JAEEGL016273066.1_pt1 | contig 11373 bp, 11 predicted proteins | sample 9134231 | NCBI WGS metagenome assembly JAEEGL01 (sample SAMN16246548, study PRJNA631951) | gut metagenome | biome: gut microbiome; feature: rumen; material: fiber-attached | host: Bos | place: Iran: Karaj | collected 2018-10
CGTCAGGGACAGGTCCTGGAGCGAGGACTCCGACGCGGAAGTCGACAAGATGGCTTCCTATTTCACCCTGCGCTACGCCATCATGAACACCACTCTGGTGCTCGCTCCGATCGCCCCGCACATAACCGAGATCATCTACGGCAGCATGGGCGGAGAGAAGGCGTCCGTGCACATGGAGGACTGGCCGAAGTGCGATGCTTCACTCATACGCGAGGACATCGAGCGCAGCATGTCCCTCACGAAGGGCATCGACGAGATCGTCGCGTCCGAAAGGGCGAAGGCGTCCTACAACCTCAGATGGCCTCTGCTCAGGATAATGGTCCGCGGAAAGGATGCTGAGACCAACGACGCCGTGAGAAGGTTCGGAGAAGTTCTTGAATCCCAATCCAACGCCAAAGAGATCGTCTATCTCATGCCCGGCCAGGAGCCGCCGGAATGCGAGAAGATCATCGCAGTGGAATTCGAAGGAGGAGACGTGTTCATCGACTTCACTGTCACTCCCGAGATCGAAGCCGAGGCTCTCGCCAGAGAGGTCATCAGAAGGATCCAGCAGATGCGCAAAGACATGAAGCTCAAGGTCGAGCAGTGCATCAGCTGCGACCTGATGACGGACGAGACCCACAGCGCGCTTCTGGAGCAGTGGAAAGACGCCATCGCATCCGAAGTCAGGGCCGAGAGGCTCAGCATCACAGACAGCCCCGCAGGAACGACCGTCAAAGAATGGGAGTTCGGCGGGAAGACCGTGACCATAGGGATTTCCCCCATAGAGTGAGGATATCCCCGCCAAACGCCTTCCATCCCCGGTATGAAGGGGCCGTCACGAATGGCCCCTTGGGGATGGCATCGGTTTCTTGCAGAACAATGCTATAGTTATGGCTACGAATTTCGTAGAAATAACAATTTATTCGTAAATATCATCATTGTTTCTACGAATTTCGTATCAAACTCTCAAATACCTTATATTCTTGCATGAAGTTTTGCGACCCAGCGTAACCTCCCGGATAGGGAGGCCAAGGGGGATTCTATATCTCGAAAGTACAGCCGCTGACCGCATACAAGGCGGGAGCCATAGTCTTCATTGTTCTGTTCGTTCTATTGCTGGCTTTCATGACCACCGGGCCGGTGGATGAGGGAAGCAGATTCAAAGGGACGATCTGGGCTCTTGCTCCGCCTCTGGTGGCCATCATCCTGGCGCTTATCACCAAAGAAGTCTACTCCTCGCTGTTCGTGGGCATAGTGATAGGAGCAATCTTCGCGGGTGACGGCCATCTGGAAAGCACAATGACAGTGATGTTCGAGGGCGGGTTCATAACCGTCCTCAGCGACTCGTGGAATGTCGGAATTCTGATATTCCTCGTCATCCTGGGAACGTTCGGAGCGCTCGCGCTCAAAAGCGGGGGGACCCGCGCCTATGGCGAATGGGCCCTTTCCCACATCCACAGCCGCAAGATGGCGCAGTTCGCCACCATGCTCTTGGGGGCGCTCATATTCATCGACGACTACTTCAACTGCCTGACAGTGGGTTCCGTCATGCGCCCTGTGACGGATACGCATAAGGTGTCCCGCGCCAAACTGGCCTATCTCATCGACTCCACGGCGGCGCCGATATGCATCATCGCCCCGATCAGTTCCTGGGCGGCCGCGGTATCCGGTTCCATCGACGATGCCGGGCTCGGAGACGTCCTCAACCCATACACCCTATTCACCCAAAGCATAGAGTACAACTTCTACGCCCTATTCACGATCGCCGCTGTCATCTGCATCATATTCTTCGACATCAACCTGGGCCCCATGAAGAGGCACGAGAAGAACGCCCTCAACGGCGACCTTTTCACCGTGCCTTTCAACCCATCGGAAAAGCATGCCGAAGAGGAAGAAGTCAGCGACAAAGGCAAGGTCGTCGACCTCATACTTCCGATCTTCATCTTCCTGATTCCTGGATGCGTCCTTGGTCTGATGTACACCGGCGGATTCTTCGACGGCGCAAGCATACAGGATTCGTTCGCCAACTGCGACGCTTCCGTCGGTCTGGTATACGGCTCCGGCATAGCATTGATCCTCACCGTCCTTTACTTCTTGCTCCGCAGAGTCCTCAAATTCGAGGAAGTCATGAACTGCCTGCCCCTAGGATTCCGCAACATGGTCCCCGCGATTCTCATCCTGATATTCGCTTGGACCCTCTGCGAGATGACAAGAGGACAGCTCGATTCCGCTGGGTACGTCAAATCCATCGTCGTAGATTTCGGAGGTACTGCGGTCCTTCCTGCGGTGTTCATGCTCATCGCATGCTTCATCTCGTTCTCCACCGGAACGTCCTGGGGAACGTTCGGAATTCTGCTTCCCATCGTCCTCTCGGTATTCGAAGTCGGAGACCCGCTGATGATCGTCGGAGTGAGCGCGTGCCTTGCGGGATCCGTGTTCGGAGACCACTGCTCGCCCATCTCCGATACGACCATCATGTCGTCAGCCGGCGCCCAATGCAACCATATAGAGCACGTCGCCACGCAGACACCGTATGCCATCATCGTGGCTGCGATAAGCTTCGTATTCTTCCTAGCCGCCGGATTCTGGCAGAGCATTATCGTGACCGTTCTGGGCATAGCCGCCACAGTGGCCGTATTCTACATCCTGAAAAAGATGCAAGAAAAAACGCCTGAGCCTTCGGCATAAACAGATTGGCCGGGGAATCTCCCCCGGCTTTTTATTTCAGATCGGCCGCGATCGGCGGATCAGTTTGGATATGGTTTCCGAGGTCCCGTCCACAGTCTCCATGGAAGGAATCTCTTCAGGCACAACCCATCTGAAATCCTCGTTCTCTTCGTCGAGCACAGGGGCTGCGCCTGATACGTCGAACCTGAACGGGTGCACTTCCCAGAGGGTCTTCCCTTCCCTCACATAAAACGCCGGCAGAGATTTTGATGGCACTCCGACGCTGATCTTCGTCTCCTCTGAGATCTCCCTGCGGGCGGCTTCCTCCAAGCTCTCCCCGCCCTCTACCTTTCCGGCGACGAAAGACCATTTTCCAGGGAACGAATAGCATCTTTCCGGCCGCTTCAGCATGAGAACCTTTCCGTCCTGGACGACCGCGGAAGATACGCATACGCGACGCTGGACGCCTTCGATCTCGATCTCTCCCGAGTTGGCGTCCAACGAGACGATGTCCCCGTCCTTGAACATGTCTATCGATGGCACCGAATCCACCATCGGGATCGATGATATCACCGCTCCGGTGGCGACTATGGTCTCTGCGCTTTCGTTTATGACCGCTGCAGGCTGCTTCCCGTGGACCATCAGATCGTACATCACGAAGGAACCCACGGTGCTGCCTTTTCCGCTGGGAAATACCAGGATCTTGCCGGCGACGTTTCCGCCGTTTCCGACGCGGACTTCCCCGGTGGAACCATCGACGCCTCCGAGGAAGCTCAAAGGCTCTGGTATCCTCAGAACCTCGCCCCTTGCCTTTCCCGGAGATATCATGCGCCCCGAAATCTTCACATCACCACCCCCAAAAGAGCCGATATGTCGCGGCACATGGCCTTCTGCGAGCACAGGGTAGGCAGATAATTTCCGGCTTTGGCTGAATTGGTGCCTGTCCTGGAGAAAACGCCTTCGATCGGAGCGACAACCATGCAAGTGTCCGCCAGAACCTTCCCGAATTGCTCCATTATCCTGACGTCCTCCGGGCATCTGGCCCTCACTTCCGCCGAAGTGCAGAACCAAATCTCGACGTCGTCCCTCACTTTCCTCTTTCCCTTGAGGAAGGACGCGATATCATGCATCTCTTTCTCTGTGAGATGCGGGCACCCTATCGCTATGAGCTCTATGTCATCGGCCACGTTCAGCTTTGAATATGCGTCTTCGAGCTCCTTCTTGCCGATCGGGATCGTCTCGAGTTCGGATACATCGAATCTCCCCGCCTCTGGAGTGGTCCCTTCGACATGATATAGCGCGACCGACCCGGATGCGGCCATGGCGGCGGAAAGGGCTTTGGCCTCTTCGACCCCTGGCTTTATGCCTCTGAAATACGGCACGCCTTTGCCTTTCATCATGCCATATGCCTGCCCGAGCAATGAATAGGAGAATACCGATCCATCTATGTCGGCATCTATGGCTGCCGTCGGTTTCCTGTTCTCATCGAGATGCAGACCATAATTGGCAGTCTTCCCAAGAATCGCGGCGGCCAGAGCTCCCGGCCCTCCCTCGCGGTTGGTCCTGGCCCCGATGTAAGAGTTCACGAACGAAAGCGCCGAGGACTCCGCCCAAGCCACGTGGTCCCCGAACTTGGGTACGTTCGCACCGGTGTACGGGGTGCATGAGCATGTCGTCTTTATGCCCATCTTCCCATACAGATCGATGATTCTGAGCTGTCTCTCAGCGAAATGCTCGGTGATGTGCATCTCCTTCCATCTTTCCCTGTCCATGCCGACCGGATTCAGAGTAGAAGGGACCGAGACTTCGGCGCCGCCGGAAACCATATCCTCCAGATACTTCAGGCCGCCGTCGCCGATCGTCTTGTAAGATGCGCCGGAAAGATGCGCGGAGGTTATGTCTATGAGACTTTCCGCGCCGTAAATCTTGCCGAGAGCTGTGACAAGCTCCATGGCTTTCTGCCTTCCTTCCCCTTCCTCACCGTTGAGTATCGCTTCCTCGGCTTTCGTAAGGTCCATGGAACGGAACCAAGCGCATCGATATTAACCGTATCGCATCGGCGCTGCCGCGGACATAGATTTATCGCGGCCGATACCATCGCAGCAGGCATGATCATGCCATTCCTGGCGGCTGCTGCCGGAGGGGCCATCGGCGCGACGCTGAGATATTCCGCTTACAGGATCATCGACAGCGATTTCCCCTGGGCGACGTTTGCTGTGAACATAATCGGCTGCTGCCTCGCATCCTTCCTCATGTTCAGATACGGCGCGGATATGCACGACACTCTGAGGACGCTCCTGTTCGTCGGGATCTTCGGCGCGTTCACGACGATGTCCACCTTCTCCATAGACACCGTGGAACTTCTGACGTCCGGATCGTACTGGCTGGCGGGAGCCAACATCATCCTCAACTCTGTGGTCTGCGTATTGGGAGCGGCGGCGGGAAGGTTCCTGGCTCTGATTTAAGAATAAAAAAAACCGGCGCGAGGCCGGGAAGGGACATCACTGAGGGATGTTCTTTATGAATCTGAGGCAGTACGGGATTTTGTCCCCTCTGCCTTTGTGGAACTCCACGCATTCCATGCATTTCCCGTGTCTGGGACAACTAACGTTGGGGCAATTGCAATTCGGATTGAGGTCCTGTGGCATGGATGCCGAATCGTTTCTTCAATACAAATAAGATGCCATCATTCGGACGGCTTCCTTATGTCCGCGAATCTGACGCCCGGAATCGCCTTCGGGATATCTGATGGGGACATCTCGATCTGGTATCCGATCTTCCCCGCGCTCACATAAAATCTGGCATGGTCTTTGGCGCTGGAATCTACGACGACTTTCATCGGGCGCTTGATGCACATCGGAGAGCATCCGCCGTGCACATACCCGGTCACTGAAAGCAGATCGGCCGATTTTATCATGGATACCGATTTCTCTCCCACCGCAGCCGCGGCTTTCTTGAGATCCAGCCCGCCCGTCACCGGGACCACGAAAACATAATATGCCTTCTCCTTGGATTGCGTCACCAGAGTCTTGAACGCCTCTTCAGGATTCTCCCCCAGAGTCTCGGCCACTTCCATCCCGCCGAGAGCGGCATCGCCATAGGTATGCACCTTGTAGGGTATCCCCAGCTTGTCCAAATGCCTCATAGGGTTGGTCTTGACGTCCATGATGTCCCATGGCAATCCCATTTATTAATCAGCGCCATGAATCAGATAAAATAATCATATTCCATTCGCCACCGCATGAGGATCACGATCAGAGGGACCGTCCAAGGCGTGGGGTTCAGGCCTGCCGTGTACAGGGCCGCCCAGAGATGCGGCGCGTCAGGCGCTGTCCTGAACGACGGATCCGACGTCGTGATCGATACAGACCGCGGGGAAGAGCTTCTGAAAGAACTGCTTGGGGAACTTCCTCCGCTAGCGCGCATAGATTCGATTTCCAAGGAAGATGCTGATTATTCCGGGTCGAAAGGGTTCCGCATAATCCCTTCGGGAAACGAAAGCCATGGGGCTTCGATCCCGGCCGACAGCGCAGTCTGCGGAAAGTGCCTGGATGAGATCTTCGGCAGAGGCAGACGCGCCGGATATCCTTTCACCACATGCACCGATTGCGGCCCTCGCTTCACGCTTCTGAAGGGGATGCCCTACGACCGCCCCCTGACTTCCATGTCGTCCTTCCCGCTGTGCCCGGATTGCGGCCGGGAATATGAGAATCCTAAGGACAGAAGATTCCATCACCAGACAGTCTGCTGCCCAGAATGCGGCCCCAGATACAGGCTGGAACTCAAGGATGGAGCCGTCACGTATGACGACCCGATAGGGAAACTGGCAGGGATGCTGGACGAGGGCTCGATAGCCGTGGTCAAGGGCTGGGGCGGGATGCATATCTGCTGCAGCTTGGACGTCCTTCCGAAGATGAGGGAATGGTATGGCAGAAAGAGCAAGCCGTTCGCAGCCATGGCAAGGGATATGGAAGCGCTGAGACGGTATGCGGCTCCCACGGAAACCGAGGAGGAGGAGCTCCTGTCACCATGTCGGCCGATAGTGCTGGTCGACAAGATCGATTCGGAAATAACGGAGCTGCTTTCCCCCGGACTCGACAACATCGGCATGTTCCTCCCATACGCTGGGATGCACCATCTGCTGTTCTCGAAATTGCGGCATGATGCTCTCGTAATGACTTCCGCTAACGTGCCTGGAGAGCCGATGATCATCGATGACGATGCGATCAAAGAGCTGGGCGCGGACGCGTACCTGCTGCATGACCAGCCCATCATCAACCGCGCCGATGACACCGTCGTCAGGATCTTCGACGGGAAAACCCAATTCATCAGGAGGTCCAGAGGATACCTCCCATTCGGTCTTCCGATCGGAATGGGCGGAGATGCGATAGGCCTGGGCGCGCAGGAGAATCTGACCGGATCGATTGCTTCCGACGGGAAGATCTGGCCTACCCAGCATATCGGGAACGGAGAGAATGTGGGGGTCCCGGAATATCTGGAAGAGGCTGTCAGAACTCAGATGAAGTTCGTGGGATGCGAACCTCAGATCATCGCCGAGGATCTGCACCCTGGCTATTCCAACCGGAGACTTGCCAGAAGGCTGGCCGAAGAATCCGGAGCAGAAATCAAGGATGTGCAGCACCATTGGGCGCATGCGGCGGCGCTCATGGCCGACAATGGAACCGATTCCTGCGTCGCGCTAACTTTGGATGGCACCGGCCACGGCGACGACGGCACGGCATGGGGCGGAGAGGTGCTCCGCGCAGACCTCTCAGATTACAGAAGGGTGGCGCATCTGGAATGCATCCCGCTTCTTGGGTCGGAGAGAGCGCTATACGATCTCAGGCGCCTCAGGTTCGCCATAGATATCATGAACGGCGATGAGAACCATGATTTCTCCGACGGCGAAGCGGCCGTTCTGTCCAAGCTCATGGGGAAAAGCGTCATGACATCCTCCATGGGAAGGGTGCTGGATGCCCTTTCGTTCAGCCTTGGGGTGTGCACGCAACGCACATACGACGGCGAACCTGCCATGAGACTGGAACCCCTTCTGAGAAGAGGGAAGCTCATCGATGGCTTCGAGACGGACTCGAAGGGAGGCGTGATCGAAACGGCGCACCTATTCTCCGGGATTAGAGAAAGAGAAGACAAAGCCGACGTCGCGTATTCCATCGTCCACAGCATAATGGGGGAGATGGTAGCCTTGGCGGCCGAGGATGCCGATAAGGCCGGGATATCCTCCATAGGCATCACCGGCGGCGTGTCCTATAACGGGACGATCTCCCGCATGTTCATGGATATGGTTAAATCGTCCGCCCATGTACCCATCCAACATAAGAGCGTCCCCAACGGAGACGGGGGCATATCCGTCGGACAGACGGCGATAGCCCTGAGGATGATACAATGAAAAACACGCTTTTCGTTCTTCTCGACGGCGCCGAGGACGATCCCAACCCGCTGATGGGCGGGATGAAACCATTGGACCTAGCTGACATGCCGTTTCTGAGGGAGAAAGCGCCGCACAGACTGAAGACTTCCGGAAGAGGATACACACATCTGTTCCTCAACGAATTTTTCACCGGCCACCCGCCCGAGATACCTCGCGCCGCATTGGAAGCGATGGGGCTTGGCTTGGACATGAAAGACCCGAAAAGAACGGCATACAGGCTCAGCCCCGCCGTCATTTCGGATGGGATGATACGCTGGACATACGGCTCCACGGAGTACACGGAGAGACTGGTTCCCACAGTGGAATCCCACATGGATATCCTGGACCCTTACGATCCTGCCATAAAATTTTTCATCGGGGGAAGGGCGATACTGACGATGGACTGCGACGATATCCCTGACCTTCCTGGGCCTCCTACCGACGCCCCGTTCGTCGAAGTTCCCGGGGATCTGGGGAAGATGGTGATGGCCGTCGCGGATGACCTCAGCGGGACCACCGATTATCCTTGGGGATGCGGCAAATTCGGCAGGCAATATCCTCCTGTCGGGAGCTTGGGCAAGATGACCGCGATATCCAACAGCCCCACTTCGCTCGGAATATGCGCGTCGATCGGGTGCGACATACAGCTCATAGAGGAACTGGACGACAGATTCCCTGCCGCCAAAGAAGCGCTGAAGCATGGGAACGTATTCCTCCACATCGATGAGGTGGACGAGTACAGCCACCAAAAGGATCCTTTCAAAAAGAAGGCCGTTCTGGAGCATGCCGATAGGATGATGGCGGAATATTTCCCCGATGCGGAGAACATCATCTTTTTCGCCGACCATGGAACGTCATGCGTCACCGGCGAGCACATCCTGATGGACGTCCCGATCTGGACGAGCATAGATGCCGGGATCTCGGACGGAACGAAACTACCTTTGGGAAGCACTATAGATACACTCATGGAAAACAGGGCGTGAGACGATGGAAGATTTCGAGGTCCCAGAATCATTGAGCATATATGGCGACGAAAAGCTTGCTAAGAGCATCCTCTCCAGAATCTGGGGGAAAAGAGGGGTCTTCACATGCACGGTCGCCAACACTAAGACGTCGACCATACCTGGCGTATCTGACGCCGGGGACACCCCTGAGCTGACAATGTTCACGCCCGCCGCGGACGCGGAGATACTGGTGAGCGGGAAAACAACCTGCATGAAAGGCATCCCGATAAATCCCGGAGGGATACCCACGCCCGCGACGCTTACCAAAGCCGCCCTCAACCTTTCCGGCATCCCGTTCTTCATAGTGAACGGCGGATGCGAAGTGATACCGTACGTCCCCTACTTCGATATGGGAGGCAGATGCGGAGAGAAGATAACGACCGGCAATTCGGTCAAAAACGTAAGGGAAGAATATGAGAAAGGGCTGATGCTGGGCGAGATGCTCGCGAGGGCGTACGATTTCGTGGTCATAAGCGAGAGCTGCGCCGGAGGGACCACAACCGCTCTGGCGGTCCTGATGGCGATGGGCATAATCGAGGAGAACCTCGTCAGCAGCAGCTCCCCCAAGAACCCGAAGGAGCTCAAAAGCAAGCTCGTCGCCGAGGCCCTGAAAGCCGCAGGGATCAAACCCGGAGATCTGGCGAACGACCCGCTGAAAGCCATATAGTGCGTGGGAGATCCCATGATGCCGGCGAACGTCGGAATCATAGCCGGAGCGGCAAAGACCGTCCCGGTGATAGTCGGAGGGGGAACCCAGATGGCCGCCGTGATGGCTGCCGTCACAAAGCTTCATCCGGAACTCACGGGCAATTACTTCCAAGGGACAACGAGATGGCTGATGGGCGACCCCAACTCCAGCATGAGAAAAATCATGGATTCGATTTCAAAAAGTATCCCTATAGTCTATATCAATGTAGACTATAGTGATAGCCCGTATGAGGGCCTTCAGGCATACGAATGGGGATTCATCAAGGAAGGCGTCGGATGCGGCGGATCCTCTGTCGCGGCTATCATCGGATCGTCCGGCAAGATCACATGCTGGGATCTGAAAGAGGAAGTCCACAGGATCTACCGCGAGATAATGGGGATACAATGACCGAAGAAAACAGACCCAAACTGAGCAAGCACGTCTGCCTGACCAACAGGAGCCCGCTGAGCATTTCGGACGATCCCGAATACGACATCCTCTGCGCCCTGGCCGACAAAGACGTTCTGACCATGGCGAGAGGGCTTTCCAAAGAGGAGGCCAGATCGCCGTATCCCGACGGCCTGTTCGGGCTGGACGAGCGCGCCACGAACGCCGCCATCAGGAAGATGAAATCGGCCGGCCTGATTTCCGCGAGAAGGGACGGCAACGACCACGTATACTACCTCAACAAAGGCAGATACAAGGAGCTCGCCGACTTCCTGTACAAACTGATAGGCGAAACGGAACGGGCCTGATCGCGATCGCAGCGTGCAAAGCGTGCATAGCTGGTCCGCGCACGCGGGATTGTCTATCTTCCACTTCAATGCCCACATCTTGAGGCTGTGGATGACGTCCATGAGCTCTCTGCTGGCTTCGGTGAGGCGATACTCGCTCCTGATCGGAACGCATGAATCGTCGACGCGCCTTTCTATTAGACCTTCCGATTCCAGCTCCCTGAGCCGCTCGGTGAGAACCTTGGCGGTGACCTCCTTCATGGACCTCTCGATCTCCGAGAACCTCTTCCATTCGGAGCCCTTCCCCATCTCATGGAGGATCAGCACCGTCCATCTCTTCGACAGATAGTCCATCGTACGGTACACCGTGCACATTTTATCCATGGTTTCCAAATGGAAAGTGCCGGTATTTATAAGATGGTATCTTTTAGAAACCTGCCACTAGGCAGAGGAGATTAAGATGCTGTGCAGGCAGTGCGAAGAGACCATCGAAGGAAAAGGATGCACGAGGAATGGGGTATGCGGGAAGACCGCGGAGGTCGCGGAAAGCCAGGACATTCTCATAGGGACGCTCATAGAGCTGTCCGCTTCCGGCAAGGAGAGCGCCGAGATTGATAAGACTATAGTCGACGGCCTTTTCATGACTCTCAGCAACACCAACTTCGACAAAGCCAGGATCGATGCCCAAACCGAGAAAGCCAGAACTCTGACCGGGAATGGCGCCGCAATCAGATGCAAAGACATCATATCCCTGGATACGGACGCAGACCTCAGATCGCTCAAGGAGCTGCTCCTGTTCGGACTGAAAGGCATGGCCGCATACTACCATCACGCCGCGATACTCGGTGCCGAGGACGGGAGAATAACGGC
>JAEEGL016817515.1_pt1 | contig 11373 bp, 14 predicted proteins | sample 9134231 | NCBI WGS metagenome assembly JAEEGL01 (sample SAMN16246548, study PRJNA631951) | gut metagenome | biome: gut microbiome; feature: rumen; material: fiber-attached | host: Bos | place: Iran: Karaj | collected 2018-10
AATACTTATTCCGTAGAAGTATTAATAAGAAGTCAAAAAATATGAATAAATCAAAAATACAGGACTTATAATTATGAAAAGAATTATTAAATCAATATTAATTATATTACATATAGCATTAGTTGCTTTATTTGTTTCTAGCATTGTTGTTAGAAATAAAGATCTTAAAGCTAACGATGAAGCTGAATTATTAAGAATTAAAAATCCAGATTGCAAAACTGAACAAGAATATTTTATAACTTTAAATAAACCTTATGAAAAAGGTAAATTAACTCAAATTGTAACTAATATACAAGAATATGAATTATCTTATAAGGATTTATATTTAGTTGAATCAATAGAAGTATTATTTAATGGTGACGAAGAAGTAGATCAATTTTTAGTACCTTATTGCTATGACGCAAATGTAGGCAGTATTTATGGTCTTCATGGTAATACTTTAACTGCTAATGAATGTATGAGCGTAGAAGAACTTGATACTAAAAATTATTCAAGATTTGCAAGATTATTTGATGTTTTTAATGCGTTAGATATTTTAGCAGATATTGATAACTTAAAAGATTCTAAAGGAAATTCTTTTGGTAAGTGGAGTGGATTTGAAACAACACCTACTATTGTTCCTCTTTGCAAGTCAACAGAATATATTTATAAAGATTCGTCTTTAAAATTAGCTTCAAGTGATATTGAAGGTCGTTTTACTACAATTAAATTATTTGATGATCTTTGTAACGAAATAGTTATTAAGGTTTCAATTAGGTAAGATGTGCAAATATGCACATCTTTTTAATTTTATTAAAAAAATAAGCCTTTTAACTTTAATAAAATTAAAGTTTTTGCCTATTGACTTTAATAATATTAAAAACTATAATTCAAGTATAGTACTTTGTACTATATATTAATTTGAAAGTTTTGATTAAGATATTCAAGGTTTATATATACAGCAAAGGAGCTATTAGCTGTTCAAATTAATAATCCTTAAAGCAAAGAAAACTATTTTTAGAACTTGGGAGAGTTTTAAATAAATAGAGGGAAAGTAAAAAATACACATTAGAAATATCTAGTGTGTATTTTTTATGTTTATATATTATTCATTAAATAGAATAAGTTTAATAAAAAATAAAAGCTTTGATATTTTATATCAAAGCGGAAATTCTTACTTGGAGCAACAGACGGGAATCGGACCCGTATCCTCGCATTGGTAGTGCGAAGTAATAGCCATTATACTACTGCTGCATTATTTAATTGGAGCAACAGACGGGAATCGGACCCGTATCCTCGCATTGGTAGTGCGAAGTAATAGCCATTATACTACTGCTGCATTTGTTTTTGCGTAATGCATTTATTATTATATCAAAATTGTTCCAGTAGTCAATAATAATTTTTAAATTATTGCAAAAAATATCATTTTTCTTAATATAATAATTGTTTTTGGATGTAAATTTTACAACACATGTTTTAAGCATTTAAATTGAACTAAAATACGAAGTATTATATGATTAAGATATAAAGAAATGAGGTGTTTAATTATGATCGAATTAAATGATAATAATTTTAATGAAGAAACTAAGGAAGGAACTGTTGTTATTGATTTCTGGGCTCCTTGGTGTGGACCATGCCGTGCTTTAGGTCCAATTATTGAAGAAGTAGCTGATAGAACAGGTGTTAAGTTTGGTAAGGTTAATGTTGATGATAATCCAGAACTTGCTGCTAAGTTTAATATTACTTCAATTCCATTTGTTGCTAAATTAACTGATGGTAAGCTTGTTAATTCATTCTTAGGACTTCATGATGAAGCCTTTGTAGAAGAATTCTTCAAGGACTAATAATGTTTGATACTATTATTATAGGTAATGGACCTGCTGGTATCTCAGCAGCAATTTATCTTAAAAGATTTAATTATAATCCATTAGTAATTGCCAAAGATAATGGCGCTTTAGGAAAAAGCTCATATATTGATAATTACTATGGTATTCCTCATATTAAAGGTACAGATTTAGTTGATGCTGGAATTGCTCAAGCTAAAAGCCTTGGTATTGAAGTACTAGAGGAAGAAGTAATTTCTATTGATTATGGTGCTAAAGGTTACACCGTAAACACTAAAGAAAATCATTATGATGGATTAACTGTTTTTTTAGCAACAGGTAAAGCTCGTAATTCTTTAATATTAAAAGGTTTAAATGAATATGAAGGTAAAGGAGTTTCATATTGTGCTATTTGCGATGGCTTCTTCTTTAGAAATAAAAAGCTTGCTGTTATTGGTGAAGGAGACTTCATGCAAAATGAGCTAGAAACCTTATTAAAATTTACTAAAGATATTACTGTTTTTACTAATGGCCAAACTACAAATTCTGACTATGAAAATATTGTAACTGATAAGTTAGTTGAAATAATTGGTGATAATGAGCATGTTACTGCTATTAAAACTGATAAAAATGAATATGATGTAGACGGAATATTTATTGCTTATGGGTCTGCTAATGCAGTTTCATTTGCAAAACATATGGGACTTGTTACTGATTCACAAAATAATCTTATTGTTAAAGATTTCCAAACAAATATAAAAGGAATTTTTGCCGGTGGTGATGTAATTGGGGGATTATTACAAGTTTCTAAAGCTGTTAGTGATGGAGCTAATGCTGCAATTGAAATAAAAAAATATTTAACAAGTTTATCAAAAGCCACTAAATAATGTGGCTTTTTTGTTTTATTTAAATTATAATTGAATTAACTAGGAGGGCAAAATTTATGGAATATAAATTCTTTAAAAGAACATCTTTTTATTTTTTATTGCTTTGTTTTGCTGTATCTGTATTTTATTTTGCTTGTCCTGCTAAGATTTCATTAACTTTTTCTTATTATTTAGCTTTAACTGTAATTATTATTACAGCATTAGTTAAATTTAGTATGCTTAATAAAGATTTATATTCACAGCGTGATTATTTGCTTGATTTATCTGAATCTGTAGTTTCTGCTATAATTGCAGTTATTTGTATAAATTTTGGACAAGAATATTTTGTTTTATCAATTATTTGTGGCGTTTTGTATTTAATCTTCCCTGTCGTAAGATTGATTCTTGCAGAAATAAAAATCAATCAATTATTTTTAGATTCATTTAAATTTTTATGCGGATTTGTAATAATGGCATCTAATTACCATTATGCGTTTTGGATTAAATATATTTTAGGGACAGTATTTTTTGTCACAGCTGTTACAATACTTATTACTAAGTTTAAGCATTTAAAAGAATCTAGGGAAGGAAGTTTTTTCTATGAATAAAAAGGCAAAACATTTATGGTATTTAACTGCAATTGCATGTTTAATATTATTTGTAATCATTTTAGTAGCTTGTGTATTAGATATTGGTGAAAAGCTAAGAAATATTGACAAGTGGGTTGAATATGGCTTTTATGTTCTTGTTGTATTACTTGTCTTTTTCGGAATTATTAATCCAATAAGAATTATTGTTACTTCGCCAAGCTTTGATGCAGAAATTTCTGATAATAGTAGTAGAAAGAATAGGAAAACATATAGATTAGTAGCTAGAAACATTGCGAAAAACAATGTTTTAACTGATGAAGAAAAGAATATGCTTACTAGCTATAAATCTTATGATGAACTACAATTAAATCTTCAAATTATTTTTGAACAAAAAATTAGACCAGAATTAAATAAAATTATGATTCAAAAAGCTAAAACTGTTTTAATTTCAACTGCAATTTGTCAAAATGCACGCGTAGATATGATTACAGTATTTAGTGTTGATATTAATATGGTTAAAGATTTAGTTGTAAAATGTGGCTTTAGACCAAATATGAAAAACTTATCAAAATTACTTGTAAAGATATTTGGCACTGCATTAATTGCTGAAGGATTACAAAATTTAACAATGGAAGATATTTTACCACAATCCACTAATAACGCTCTTAAAGAAATTCCGTTTATTAAACCTGTTATGTCTAGTGTTACTCAAGGTTTAGCTAATGCATTACTTACTCTTCGTATTGGATGTGTTGCCCGTCGTTATTTATTTAAAGATGGTACATGCATTACAAGAGAAGATATAAGAAGAAATGCATTTAAGGATGCATTACTATTATATCCTCAGGTTTTAGTAGGTACTTTAGCATTTATTCCAAAGAAAATAGTCCATTTATTTACTCCTAAGCCTAAGGATGATAATGAAGTAAATAAAAATATAAAATTAATTGAATCTGAAGCATAAAGAACTAGTTTTACTAGTTTTTTATTTATATAGATATTAATAAATTTCTTTTTTAATATTTATCATCAAATTAAAATTAAAAGTTAAATGACAACTAGTGTGTTGACATTTGGAAAAAGTTTCGATATAATTATGATGTTGTAACATGCACCACATAGAAAAGGCTATTAAATGATATTAAGTTATCTGCCTTTATAGTGAGTCTTAAAAATTTTATAGGAGGTGTAACGACATGTACGCAATTATCGAAACTGGTGGTAAGCAAGTTAAGGTTGAAAAGGATCAAGTTATCTATGTAGAAAAGCTTGATGTTGAAGCTGGAGACACTTACACATTTGACAAAGTTTTATTCTTAGGTGGAGACAAGAATGTTATCGGTGCTCCATACGTTAAGGGTGCTACTGTAACTGCTAAGGTTGAAAAGAATGGTAAAGCTAAGAAGATTATCATCTTCAAGTTCAGACGTTCTCACAATTACCGTAAGAAACAAGGTCATCGTCAATCTTATACTAAGTTAACTATTACAGCTATTAACGCCTAATAATACATGACAAAGTATAAAATCACAAAAACAAGTGATACATATAAAATAGAAGCTTATGGACATGCAAATTTCGCTGATGAAGGTGAAGACATTGTATGTGCAGGAATTTCTATGGCTGTTGCTATGACAGCAAATTTGATTGATAAACTTGGCTTTGGTTGCAATATCGTGAGTTTAACTCATGAAAAAGGTAAGTTTTTGATTGAAACTGATATTGAAAATGATATAGTTGTTTCTATTATGGACAATTTAGTTGATCATTTACAAGCATTGGAACAACAATATCCTAAAAATATCAAAAATCTTAAATAGGAGGTTATGAACGATGTTATTTTTAGATTTACAATTATTCGCATCTAAAAAAGGTGTAAGTTCTACTAAGAACGGTCGTGACTCAGAATCTAAGCGTTTAGGTGCTAAGAAGAGTGACGGTGAACATGCAACTGCTGGTTCTATTCTTTATAGACAACGTGGTACTAGAGTTTTCCCTGGTAAGAATGTTGGCATCGGTGGAGATGACACATTATTCGCTAAGGTAACTGGTACAGTTAAGTTCGAACGCTTAGGTCGTTCAAAGAAGCAAGTTTCAGTTTATCCTGATGCTGAGTAGAATGTAAACACCCAATTTTTTTGGGTGTTTTTTTTAAGAAAAAAATAAAGGAGGTTATCCTTATGGAATTTTTAGATGAAGTCAAAGTTGAACTTCGCGCTGGTAAAGGTGGAGACGGTATTGTTTCTTATCGCCGTGAACTTAAGGTTGAAATGGGTGGACCTTATGGTGGTAACGGTGGTAGAGGTGGTTCTATTATCTTTGTTGGTGACCAAAATTTAAATACACTTCTAGATTTACGTTATAAAAAAGTTATTGTAGGTTTAGATGGTGAACGTGGTATGAAAAAGGGCGCTTATGGTAGAGGTGCAAAGAACACATATATTCATGTTCCATTAGGTACAACAGTATATGACGACGATACTAAAAAAGTTATTGCTGACATTACTATGAATGGCCAAGAAGAAATCATTGCTAAGGGTGGTAGAGGTGGTCGTGGTAATATGGCTCTTGCTACTCGTGTTTTAAAGTGCCCAGATTATGCAGAACTTGGTGAACCAGGTGTACATAGATATGTTAGATGTGAATTAAAGGTTTTAGCTGATTGTGGTCTTGTAGGATTCCCTTCTGTTGGTAAATCTACAATGATTGGTGCTATGTCTAACTGTAAACCTCGTGTTGCAAGCTATCATTTCACAACATTAACTCCAAACTTAGGTATGGTTAGAGTTGATGATGAAAAGTCATTTGTAATGGCTGACTTACCTGGTTTAATTGAAGGTGCTAGCCAAGGTGCTGGTCTTGGTTTTGAATTCTTACGTCACATTGAACGTTGCCGTGTTATTGTTCATGTAATTGATATGGCAGCTACTGAAGGTAGAGACCCAATTGAAGACTATAACATTATTAATAATGAATTAAAGACATATAAGATGAATCTTTCTAAACGTCCTCAAATTGTAGTTGCAAACAAGATGGATGTTGAAGGTGCTCAAGATAATCTTGCTCGTTTCAAAAAGGAATTCCCAGGTGTTGATGTTATTGAAATCAGTGCTTTAGCACATCAAAACTTAGATGAATTAAAGTATAAGATTTATAATTTAATTCAAGAAACACCTCAATTTGATTTACTTGAAGATGATGAAAAGGATGTCGTTACATACGAATATAAACCAGAAGATAGAAACTTCAAGGTTACTCATCCATTCGATCATTATTATAGAGTTGAAGGTAAGTTCTTAGAGAAGGTTGTTGCAATGACTAACTTCGATCAAGAACAAGCTGTTACTAAGTTTGCTCGTCAATTACGCTCTTGGGGTGTAGATGATGCATTACGTGCTGCTGGTTGCCAAGATGGTGACACAGTTGAAGTAGAAGGATACCAATTCGACTTTGCAGACTAATTAAAGGAGCTTTTTGCTCCTTTTTTTCCTTCTTAATATATAAGTTTGTTTTTTTCTAATTAAATATAAGAATTTTGAATTGATTATTTTTTGGAAAAACTATAACACAAAAAAAACTTTTGTTTAGGGGGTAGCACTTTCAATTGACAACCAATTAGAAATGAATGTATAATAAAAAAGGTATATTATTATACAATAACATTAAAGAGAGGACTTTAACTATGTTAAAAAAATTTGATGTATTAAATCGTTTATCTGAATGTGGTGTTGTAGCTGTTGTTCGTGCTAACACTCCAGAAGAAGCCGTAAATATTGGTAAGGCTTGTACAGACGGTGGTGTAAAGGGTATTGAAGTTACTTTTACAGTTCCAGGTGCTGACCAAGTTATCAGAGCCTTAAAGAAGGAAATCTCTGCTGACAAGCTTATTTGTGGTGCTGGTTCAGTTCTTGACCCAGAAACTGCTCGTGCAGCTATTCTTGCTGGTGCTGAGTTCATCGTAGCTCCATCATTCAACCAAGAAGTTGCATTACTTTGCAATAGATATCAAGTACCTTATATTCCAGGTACTCAAACAATTAAAGAAATCGTCACTGCTATGGAATTCGGTTCTGATGTAATTAAAGTATTCCCAGGAGATATGCTTGGACCTACTTTCATTAAGGACGTAAAGGGACCACTTCCTTATGCTAACTTAATGCCATCAGGTGGTGTTAACCTTGAAAATGCTGGTGAATGGATTAAGAAGGGTGCAGTTTGCATTTCTTCAGGTTCTCATTTAACTGCTCCAGCTGCTAAGGGTGACCTTGCATTAACTACTGAAAGAGCTAAGCAATACGTTGAAGCTGTTCGTGTAGCTCGTGAAGAATTAAAAGCTGGTAAGTAATTAATTATTGATTAATGGAGGAAGCTAAATGATTAAAAAGAAAGAAAAAATTATTACATTTGGCGAAATAATGTTAAGATTATCTACTCCAGATCACCAAACAATTAATCAAACTCATTCATATTTAGCCAATTATGGTGGTGGAGAAGCTAACGTAGCAGTAGCATTATCTCATATGGGACACAATTGCTACTTTATGTCTAAGCTTCCACCAAACCAACTTGGTGATGGTGCAATTTCGCACTTAAATGCCAATGGTGTTCATACTGATTATATTACTCGTGGTTCAACTACTTTAGGTATTTATTTCCTTGAGTCAGGTTTTGGTGGACGTCCATCAAAAGTAATTTATAACAGAAAGCATTCTGCTATAACTCGTATCGGACTTGAAGAATTTGATTTCGATGAAGTATTTGAAGATGCTACTTGGTTCCATGTTTCAGGTATTTCATTATCTTTAAATGAACGTGTAGCTCAATTTGCTGTTGCTGCTTGTAAATATTGTCATGAACATGGTATTAAAGTCTCTTTTGACTTTAATTATCGTGCAAAATTATGGACAGTTGAAGAAGCTAAACCTTGGTACCAAGAAATTATTAAATATGTTGATGTTGCATTCTGCTCATTCTGGGATTGCAACACACTTCTTGACATTCCTCTAGATGAAGGCCTTGAAAATGCTTCAAAGCATGAAAAGAGAAAAAATGTTTGTCCAAAGATGATGAAGAAGTATGGAGTTAAATATGTGTTTGGTACAGATAGAGTTGTTTACAATGCAACAGAAAACTCTCTAGCTGCATATTACTACACTCAAGATGGTTGTGACTTAACTGATCCTATCAGATTTATGATTCTTGATAGAATTGGTGGAGGAGATGCCTTCGCTAGTGGTGTCATTCACGGATTAATTAAGGATTATGAAGATCCTAAATTTGCTGCATTATTTGGTCTAAATACTTCAGTATTAAAGCACACTATTTATGGTGATGCATGTCTACTTTCAGTAGAAGATATTGAACAATTTATGGCAACTAATGGTTCCGCAGAAGTGCAGAGGTAATTATTATGATAGTAGGAAAATTAAATCACTTATATCGTTATACAGGTATTTCAAAGAATATCGACACTTGCATCAATTATATCCTTGAAAAGGGTATTGATGGTTTACTTGCTTTACCAGAAGGTAAAACAGAAATCGATGGTAAGAATGTTTATGTTAACCGTAACACATATATTGCTAAAGATAAGAAGGACACATTCTTTGAAAACCATGAAAACTACATGGATTTACAAGTAGTTTTAAAGGGTAATGAATATTTTGCTTATACAGATATTTCTAACCCAGATTTAAAGGTTACAACTGAGTATAATGCCGAAAAGGATGTTACAAAGTTTAACGCTGGTGATGTTGATTCAGTTAAGAATGCTCAATGGTTCGTTTTAAACGAAGGTTTTGCATTAGTATTTACTGAAGACGTTCATCTAGGAAAGTGCGATTTTGACGGTCAAACTGTTGAAAAGTGCGTTTTCAAAATTAAAATTGATAAATAATATTATTAGGAGAAATTAAAGTTATGAAGAATTTAAAGTTCAATTCAACTAAAGTCGTAACTATGGGTGAAATCATGTTACGTCTTTCTACACCAATGAATACTCGTTTTGTACAAGCTAATCAATTCGATATCATTTTCGGTGGTGGAGAAGCTAACGTTGCTGTTTCATGTGCTAACTATGGTCTTGAAGCTTCATTCGTTTCTAAGTTACCAGACAACCCAATTGGTCAAGCTGCATTAAACTCATTACGTCGTTATGGTGTTGATACATCTGCTATCGCTCGTGGTGGTGACCGTATTGGTATTTACTATTCAGAAACTGGTGCTTCAATGCGTGCTTCTTCAGTAATTTATGACAGAGCTCATTCTGCAATTGCTGAAGCTAAGGTTGAAGACTTCGATTTCGATAAGATTTTCGAAGGTGCTGGTTGGTTCCACTGGTCAGGTATTACTCCTGCTATTTCTGATGCTTCTGCTAAGGTTCTTGAAGCTGCATTAATCGCTGCTAAGAAGCACAATGTTGTTGTATCTGTAGACTTAAACTTCCGTGCTAAGTTATGGACAAGCGAAAAGGCTATCTCAGTTATGAAGCCATTAATGAAGTATGTTGACGTTTGCATCGGTAACGAAGAAGACGCTCAATTATGCTTAGGTTTCAAGCCAGATGCTGACGTTACTGCTGGTAAGACAGATGCTGCTGGTTACCATAAGATTTTCGAACAAATGAAGAAGGAATTCGGTTTCAAGTATGTTGTTTCAACATTACGTGAATCATTCTCAGCTACTCACAATGGTTGGAAGGCATTAATTTATGACGGTGAAGAATTCTATGAATCTAAGCGTTATGACATCGACCCAATCATCGACCGTGTTGGTGGTGGAGATTCATTCTCTGGTGGTTTAATCTACGGTTTATTAACTAAGGAAACTCAAGGTCAAGCTCTTGAATTCGCTGTTGCTGCTTCAGCATTAAAGCACACTATTAACGGTGACTACAACCTAGTTACAGTTAAGGAAGTTGAAAAGCTTGCTGGTGGAGACGCTTCAGGTAGAGTTCAACGTTAATTTAGGATAATTTAATAATATTTGTGCAACAAGTTATTGAATTAATCTTAAACATTAATTTAAAACTAAAGGGCACTATTATTTAGTGCCCTTTTCTTTATTTTGAAAGGATTATATATTATGAAATTTGATGTAAGATATGCAAATCATCCAGATGATACTAAAAATTATGATACAGAAACATTAAGAAAGAATTTCTTAATTGAATCAGTATTTGAAGATGATGATGTAGTATTAACATATAGCCATCAAGACAGAATTATTGTTGGTGGTATTAAACCTGTAACTAAGAGCTTAAAGCTTGAAGGTAATGATGCAATGCGTTGCGCATTCTTCCTTGAAAGAAGAGAAATGGCATTTATTAACGTTGGTGGTGCTGGTAAGGTAACTTTAGATGGTGCTAGCTATGATATAATGCCTCGTGATGGTATGTATATTGGTATGGGTGTTAAAGAAATTGAATTTACATCTGTTGATCCAAAGAATCCAGCTAAATTCTATATGTCATCAAGCCCAGCTCATAAGACTTACCCAACAGTATATATTGCTTATACTAAGGAAAATCTTGATGCATTTAAGGGTGATATTAAGGCTGTTGAATGTATTCATAAGCATTTAGGTGATGAAGCTCATATGAATAAGCGTGTTATTAACCAATATGTTAATACAGCAATCATTGATTCATGCCAATTAGCTATGGGTATGACTGCTCTAGCTACAGGTTCATGCTGGAATACAATGCCATGCCATTTACATGAACGTAGAATGGAAGTTTATTACTACTTTGATTTCGATGAAGAAGATAGAGTATTCCATTTAATGGGTAGACCAGATGAAACTAGACATATCGTTATGGGACCAGATCAAGCTGTTATTTCACCAGCATGGTCAATTCATGCTGCAAGTGCTACAAATAACTATACATTTATTTGGGCAATGTGCGGTGAAAACCAAGATTATGATGACCAAGATTGGTTAGAAACTAAAGATTTAAAATAAGATTATTATAGAGGGTATTTATGTTAAGTTTAGACAGTTTTTCGCTTAAAGGTAAAGTAGCACTAGTTACTGGTGGTACTTACGGAATCGGATTTGCAATTGCTAGTGCTTTAGCTAACTGTGGTGCTAAAATTGCTTTTAATGATAGAAATC
>JAEEGL016894010.1_pt1 | contig 11373 bp, 16 predicted proteins | sample 9134231 | NCBI WGS metagenome assembly JAEEGL01 (sample SAMN16246548, study PRJNA631951) | gut metagenome | biome: gut microbiome; feature: rumen; material: fiber-attached | host: Bos | place: Iran: Karaj | collected 2018-10
AGTTCTAGTTCAACTTCATTCTCCTCTCTCTTCTGTTTATTATTACTAGTAAAACTAGTAGTAGTAGTAGTTTTAATAGTATTATTAGTTTCTTTTTTCTTAAAATGTATTTTTTAAAAAGAATTAATTTATTTGCTTCTCTTACTATTGAAATAATTTATTTAATTATTCAATTATTTTCATTCTTCATCATCTGTAAATAACTTAATCATCGCTGATAAACAATATGCTACACTTTCTTGGAAGTAATTCACTACTAACATCCTTCCTATTCTTCTTACCTCTTTATGCATCTCCTCATCTAATTTACTTAATGGTAAATATTCATTCTTCACTTCTTTCATAAATTTCATACTATTTATTACACTCTCGGGTGCTGTCCCTTCTAATATCTCTACTAAACTCTCACTCACTTCTACTAGAAATAAGATTTTTACTTCTTCATAGATCTCTTCTCTACTTATTTCTATCTTCTTATTCTCTACTTCTAAAAAGATTTCTTTCAAGATTCCTATTATATGTGGATCTATTGTCCTATTAATCTCTCCTGGCTTTAAACATTTTAAATATTTCTTCACATCTTCCCATCTCTTTTTCCATACTTGCTTTAATACATCTCTTTTCACTTCATACTCCTCTTGACATACTTGTTGTATTCTTTGTGTTATCAATGCACCGTTCATCCTGTTTCTATCCTTTTGTAGTTTACTCTTTTTATATTCATCTCGATCTTAATCTAGGATTCATTTAATGAACATTTATCTTCTTACTAGAAGTATCTAGGATCTTCTTATCTTATTATTCTCATTCCTTATGTCTACATCTCAACAAGAAGGCGTTTCTCTCTTATCTAGTAACGATATCTCTCATTATGATATCTCTATAGACTCTGACCAGGATCTTATTCAAAAGAATTTACAATTCACTTATGCTCTTCAAGTGGATCCTCCTTCTCAAACTCTTATCACTGATTCTTATCAAAAATGTAAACAATTGTCAACTTTCAAATCTATTCCTAATGTTATTCTCCTTTATGGTGAATGTAGTTGTGACTGCGAACTACTCGCTTATACTTTACATCAAAAACTTACTGGCTCTAAAGATTCTTCTACATTCTTGGATTTACACGAAGGTGATCACTGGAATCCTGATGCTTCTTCAGTTTCAAGTGTTATTATCTCTTCTTACAAGTGTCTTTATGATAAATTAGTTACTATCTCAGACATCCTTTTGGAACCAGGTACTACTCAATGGTTATTCATCGTCTCAGACACTATCTCTACTCAACTCACTTCTCTTATCGAATTGTTCCCTCATTGGATATTTATGATCCCTCCTTATCTCTCTACTAAGGAAGAAACTTCTTATGTCGACACTTTATGTTCTAACATTAAAGAAAATCCTAAAGGCTTACAGGACTTCTGGTATCCTATTTATTCTTTCCACTCTAATAAATGGAACGAACTAAAGGAAAAACAAAAGAGAATCATTCATTCTTTCCAAAAAAATTCTCTTATACACTCTAAAAAATAATTCATTCGTTTTTATGTATTTTTTAAAAAAATGATATCAAGTGGATTCGATCCTCGGTCTAAAAAGTTCGGTGGAATATCTTTACCATATGGCATTTCTATCCACTGGATTTTTCTCCTTTCTATTAGTTTAAAAGAAAAAGAAAAAATATTCTTATGAATTATAGATTTAATTCTCTAAGATTATACTTAATTTTTTTCCTAGAAAGATCCTTTTATATTTGTCTTTTACTTCTATCTTTATCTCATTCGGTTCTTCTTTCCCTTCTTTTATTTCTCTTATTACCTCTTCTAATAACTCTGTTATATTCTTTCTAAACTTAGTCCTTATATCACTTTCTTCTCTTTTGGGTTTGGTTTTCTCCTCCTCTTTGGGTTTCTTCTCTTGTTTTGTATCTTTCTCTATATGTCCTTTGATTCTCGCCATATTATCTATATTTCATAGTTTTTCACTCTTTAAATTATTCATGGGGAATGAATTTAATTAACTAGTTTTGGATGATATCCTTCATGTAAAAGTATACGTAACACTTTCTCATCTAAATTCCCTTGAACATATACCCGATTCTGTGAATTCTTAATTAAAAGATATTTCTTGTTCGGTAAATGTTGTATCTTCTGTATCGTCTCATCTATCTTTTTCTCAGTTTTATAATATTCTTCTAAATATATTATCGACTTCTTCCTCTCTTCTTCTAACCATCGATCTAATTCTTCCCCTTTGAGTTGCGTTATCTCCATATAAGTTCCTAGTTCTTTCTCGGTTTTCCTCTTTTCACATACTTTAGGAAAAATGTAAACAAAATTTGGAAAAATAACCCTATTTAACACCAACAAGGTTCATCATCTTCTACTAGATATACTAAATTACTTTCCTCTTCTTCTCCTTGTGACAAAAATGTCTCTTGGTTTAATACATCAAACTCATAATCTTCTACTGGATACTTCCCTTCTTGACATACTTCATTGATCACATAACACATATCCCACGTAAAACTCTCCGGCTTACAAAGTGACATTTTTCTTTTCAAAGTTCTTTCTTTTTTAGTTTAAATATAATAGAAATAAAGAATTTAATTATTCTTCTTTTTTCTCTTCCTCTTTGGAGACTTCTTCCATTTTCTTTTCTTCTTCCATATTCACTATCTCTGGTGGTTGCGATATTTCTCTCTCTTCTGTAGGTACTTCTACTAATTTGGCTTCTTTCTTCTTTGATTCTTGTTTATCTAACAATAATGGTCTCTTTGGTAATTTCTCTTCATAAATACGTAATGTATCAGTTACTAATCCTAAATTATATTCATCTACTTTAATATCACTATCCTTCTTGGGCTCTATTCTAAATTGCATCTTAGAATCACAAGTTATCGCATAATTACCACTCTTAAAAACTTGATCTTTCTTCTTTCTCCATTGTTCTCTATATAAAATAAATTCAGGATCTGTTCCTTTGCCTTCTTTTAATGATTTAAATGCTGGGAATGCCATTATTAATGCTTGTCTTGCTACTAAACCTTGAACTGCTCTTTGTTGCTGCTCTATTGTATTTCCATATTGCGCAGATGCTTCAACTTGTGCATATCCTATATTTCCTAATACATCCATATATATGCATCTCACAAAGAATCTTTGATAATCTTCTTGCTTCTTTCCTACTTTCTCTATCTCTCCTGCTAATGGCTCAGACATTAACATTATATAATTCTCTTCTCCTATCACTCCATTAATTATATGCTTTAAGACTTCTACTGTCAAGAATCTATCATGGAAATTTCCTCCTGACAATGCTTCATTGAGAAATGCTGTATTTGGTTTCGACAAAAACTTTATTATATCTCCTTTCATAAAATCACTCTCTATAAAGATTTTTCTTCCTTCTACTTCTTTATATGGTAGACTCTTTGCTAATGGACTTCCTGATTCTAACAACATTCCTAAATTCATTCTAATACATTCCATCTGCTTTCCTGGCATTATTCTTATGTCTTCTAATGACTTTATTTGATACTCTGGCTTCTTGAGTTCAGCATCTATAAAGGATACTATTTGATATAAGGTACGGATATCCGCTCAGAATGTTGTATATCTATCTCCTATGACATTAATTGGAAATCTAATTCCTCCTTGCATGGCTACTGCTTTCATCCCTGTATTGTTCTCATAACGTGTAGTTATATTATCTCTTCTTGCCCATCCGCCAAAGAATTCTCCTATTGGTGTCTTGGTTGCATCTACTATCTTTCCTTCAGTATTCACTACTGGTACATATACTTGTGGAAATTCACGTGTCTCTGGTCTGAAATTATCTAATATAATCTTATAACGACGTAATAAGTCTTGTCTTCTCACAGGATCTAATAGAATTTGTACAAATTCACTCTCCATTAGGTCTAAGGTTCCTGTTAATCTTAATCCATACGAATTCCTTCCATCATATATAATATGAGATAATCTTTCAAATTCTCTTTGGTCTATTCCCATGTCTACAAACACTTGTACTTCTCTCGAAGGCTTATTGTCCGGTAAATTCACATTATCTTCTTGTTTCGCCATTCTTATGCTTTTTCCTAGTTTTAGTTGCCCTTTTTTATATTGGTCGATCTATATCTAAAAATCCTTTCTAAGTTCATTCTCTTCTGATTTTCTAAAACTAAGAGTATATAACATTTTTTAGAAAAAAAAAAACAAATTTAATACAAAGTAATGAAAATTACTCTTTTATAATGGAAAGTAAGATTATATCCTTACTTGTTTCTCCAATAAGTAATATTATACTTGCAAATTAACCAGAAGGAATAATCAAGTAATAATGTTTGTTTGTCTCCTTCTGTAATTGGATCTTCTGGATATAAGTATCCTTCTGTTGGATCAGTTGGATTTCCTCCTTTTCTTCCTTTCTTCTTGCCTTCTACTTCTGGAACGGCTTCTCCTACTTTAGCTTTCAAGTGTCTGAAAATGGCTCCAGCTGATGATCCTGATCCTTCTTCTTTGCTTGAGTTTGGTGCATCTAAGAAGTTGGTCTTTGGTACATGGAAATCACTTTGTCTAATACAGACTACTACTCTTCCTTTTTGGAGAATGACTTTATCACTTTCACAATTGAAGTCATCAATGGTTGTTGTATCATTCATCTTTGAGGCAATATTGGCTTTACTTAAATCATCTTCACTTTGTGGTTTTGTAGCAAGAACTGTCTTGAAATATTGGGATCCAAATTCAGCTTTTACTCCTGTGGTTGATGATCCTTTAACATATTTACCAGCAAGAATAATCTTTGAGAAATCCATTGGAATAGTTTCAGCTACTGTGTTTCCTGTATAGAAGTTGACATAGATTGGGAAATCACCAGAGATCTTTCCAGCTCCTGAGCCTGACATGGTAGCAAAGTTATAATATGGCTTGACTTCTGCTTCTACACTTCTCAATTGGATCTTGGAGTAATTCAAGGCTTTCCAGTCTTCGCCTTCTGGGAACATCATGTTATTAATGAAGAGATAATCACCTTCAGCTTTAATCAAATCGGATCTAACTCTATAGAGTTGTGTTTGGTAAATAGTAGTATCAATTCCTTCTTCTGACATCGGTAATGACTTTTACTAGATCAGACGATCTATTTATACATCGGTTGAGGGTATAGCTAGGTTAAGGAAAAATTAGTAGATCCTGAGATTAAACTCAAAATTTCAATAGTAAAAGTAAATGGCCGCTATTTTCACTGCTTTAAAGAATATTGGCAAGGTAGCTCTTCCTTTAGCATGGTCTATTGGAAAACCACTCATTGAAGCTGGCGTTAATGCAGTTTCTGCTATGGACATGACAAATGGTTATAGTTTAACCTCAACTACAAGTGGTATACCTACAAACATTTTTAATTTAGTAGGTTCTATGGATGATCCTGTTCCTGAAAAGGATAGAAAACAAGAAGAAGTTTTGGTTGTTACTCATGCTGAATTGACTCAAAGACAATTATTAGCTTTTGCTCAAGAACAAATGAAAGTAAGTGATTATGCTTTCCAAATGCCAGTCACTGGTTTAGTCAAATCAAATGTAGTCCTTTCACTTCATGTCGAATATACTTTTTCAACTGAAGAAACTAATCTTAAAATCAAAAATGTCAATTATAATGATCATGTTTATTTCCACTTGATTCCAAGTAAATTCGCATTCTATGATGTTTTGAAGAAACACGATTTGTGTAAATTCTCTAATTTGAATATTAAAGCTGCTAATACATCAGGTTTTGATACTACAACCATGATTGGTTTTCTTCCTGTTACTACTGACACTACTGGTTGTTCTAATGGTTTGCTTATGCAATTATGTAAGAAGTTAGAAGCTGATGGTGATCGTGAAATCTCTTATAATATTAGATATGTTTCACCTGATGTTGTTACTTATGATGTTAATGAAAACAAAGATTTTGTTAATATTGAATCAAGATATATGGCTCTTGAACCAAATAAGATTTTGAAAATGGATAATATTATTGCTTTGGAAAAGGAAGAAAATACTGATTTGTCTTATGGTACTGTAGTTATTGTCAAACAAAACGTTGGTCAAATTGTTGGTATGTCATTCAATATCAACATGGAATTCGATGTATGGGATTTCGTTGTTAACGGTGTCAAGATATCCGAAATCAAAGATAAGAATCTTAATGGTATTCCTGATGATCAAGAACCCGGTTCAGGAAATGGTAGACCAGAATCAGGTTCAACTAAACCTGGTAGAATTGGTAGAAGAGCAAAAGATTAAATGCTTTTTTCAAAATAAATGAATTATTTAAGAAATTGTATTTACTATAGTTACTTTTGTTTCTAAATAACCATAAAACTTCTTCAAGAGTTGTAATCCTATACGTTGATTCTTTAATGCATTAATACGATTACGTGCCATAAGTGAGGTTGCACTTCCTACTGACATCGTCGAATGATCTGTTAGGACATAACACTTTTGTTCTTTTGAACACACATTAAATATTAATATATTCGTTTCTGACATGTCCTTTGTCTTATCATCTATCTTAATGAAATTAATCAATCCTCCTCCATGACAACTTTCTATTATCATATATAAATTCTTGAATTTAATTTCCGTAATCATTTCGGAAAGTTCTTTATCAGGTATTAATACATTTTCATTGAGTTTCAGAAACTCTTCCGGTTTGCCAGTCTTCTGATTCTGAATTTGTTTCCCATGTAAACAGATGTAAAAACATATTGTTTCTGATTGACTCGTCACCTTTTTTATTTCCGTAACAAATTGTTCTTTCGAATATCGCCAGGTGTCTAGTAGATAAACTTGACTTGAACCATATAGTTCATCAAACCATTTCTTTACTATATTTATACTATAATTGTTGGGAGTCCAAAGATGATTTATAATAGGAATAAAAATAGGTTTTTGGCGGATCTGCGATTGCATGAACTGGGAATTATTAGTTCAAGAAAAATGGCAAGAGGTTATAGATCTAGAAGATTCAGATCCGCTAGACGTATTGGTAGAAGATACAAATCTAGAAAAAGTTCCTTAGCTCGTATCAAGAAAGATATTATGAAATGTAACTTCCCAACTAAGGTTAAGTTCATGGGATTGACTGAAAAGAAGGTAATGTTCTTGACTAAGACATTATATGTTACTATGAATAAACCAGCTGCTCAAAATGACCCAGCGACAGGACCAACCAGATCATTCTATTTATGTCCTTTGAATTCTGATAACATTGAAACTATTTTAGGCCAAGCTCCTATTCCAGGTGCCAATGCTAATGCTAATTTGTCTAACTGGGATAAATTCTGTATTCTTGGTATTTATATCAAATTCCAACCAGTTATTAATATGTTTGATGGTGGTAATGATGCTAGAGCTATTCATCCAGTCACTGCTACTTATACCATGAACAATGTTGGTTATGGCGTTTCTGCTGCTTATGATCAAGTTAATAAGAAGAATAAGCAAGTCTTTACTTTCAATTCCAATGAAGCTTTCACTATTTATATCCCAGCACCAACTACTATGGAAACTCAAAGTGCTGTTGTCCACAAGAGCAAGACATGGTGGTCAATTACTGATTTAGCTCCATTTGGACAAAATATTCAAGATGTCCTTGAAACTGGTGAAGACGGAAGTAGTGAAGAAGAAGATGCTCAAGAAGTTGGTGATCCATTCAATCCAGGAAACTTGATGCATGCTGGTAGAATCTCTTTGAGTACAAATTCAGCAGCTAGTAGGGTCTATTATAATGTTACCATTAACTATAAGGTTGCTTTAAAGGGATAAGTTGAAAATTCGACCTATCTGTTAATTAAATGAAAGTAACAGAAATTTTTCTTTTTTTTTTCTTTTTTAAAAAAGAAGATCTAGATAAAATCAAATAATGGAAGTTCAAATTGTAGATTACAACAAAGAATATGAAATGGATCTCACAGGTTATGATGTATTAAGTGTGAAATATGAAACTGAAACTCAAAAGTCAATGTTTGAAAGAGTATTAATATGTAAATTGTATGGTATTGATTATACTATAAACGCAATACAACCAAGTGGTCTTGAAATTACTCTCACTAATTATAATAGAATCGAATATAATATATGGTATGGAAATGGAGCTGAAGCACAAGGCGATGTAACTAAATGTATCTTTGGTATAGTTAGTGGATTCAAAGCATATAAGACTGCAACTAGTACTGAACCAAAAGTTAAGGTTGAAGCTCCTTATATGTTTATTTTTGCTCATAAGACAGCAAAAGATGACAAAGAAACTGATGTTAATACTTTAAGAGCACACAAAATCATTGTTATACCAAATAGTCATAGTGTAGATCCCCCAGGAACAAATGTACAAGAAGGATTCTCAGGTTGTGGATTGTTTGCTGGAGACAGTGGTATTGAATATTGTATTCTTGGATTCAAGAAAGAAAGTAATCAATGGTATTTCTATTTACCTTCATACTCATATTGTTTAGAAGGTAGAACAGAGAACATTGTGAATTTGGGTGAAGGATATCAAGGCAAATTCAAGGTAGAAATTCCAGTAATAGAGACATCTGGACAATAAATCATTTTAATTCTGATAATTGATTTTTTCTACTTTTTAGGTTAGAACTAAAAATAAGACAGGTTTTGAGAACTTCAAAAGATCCATAAGGAAGATGACACAAATATGTGAGTATGTTAAGTATAAGAATGGGATGTATGAAGTAGTTATTGAACTTGCATTGTATTACAAAATAATAGAAGAGGTATATAGAATCACACCTAGATCAACAGTAGATACACCTGCAGAATGTAAATATGTTATTGAACAATTCGATTTAAAGAAGTCTGATAATAGTATTTTTACTATATATCTTTGTGCGGAAAGAACAGTAGTAAACAATACAGTCGTTTTTAGTAATGCTTACTTATGTATTCCAGAACTTAATTCTGATAGTAGTAAATTAGTTGGATTAAGTGTATATAAAATCAATACTAATCAACTTAAACTTCAACTTGGAACTACACAAATTGAAGGCTCTACTAAATATTCTCTATATGGATGTATTGATACTACTAGTGAAATTGCATTATTAGGTTGTAAATCCTTAGCAGATACAGAACGTTTGTTTGCTTTCCCAAATAAGAGTTGTTTCCTTGAAGGAAGACATGAAAATCTTTATGATGAATTTGAAGGTAAAACATACGCTTTTGATGTGACAACTGCCACTTTTCTAATTTAATTTTTTTTTCTAATTCAACTTGATCTTAAAATTTAAAATGACAAATATACAAAAGTGTGAGTATGTACGTTATACGAATGAATATGTAAATTATGAAATGAATGATGCTGTAGATTATATGAAAAATCTTTTAGAAATGTTATATAATGTAGAAGAAGTTGTAGGAGCGGATGACGATTATGAAGATGCCACATATTATATACAACAAAGTTTAATTCAACTAAATTCAAATGATCCAAGATTTAATGTAATAATGTGTGCTAAACGTAAACAACCTGGGACTAATGAATATGATGGGTATTTAGTATTACCAGAAATTACAAATAATATTATTACAGGTATTAGTGCATATAAGATGAATATTGATGTTAATGTTTATTGTCCTAATAAATCAGTATATCTTATTAGTGGTAGATATAATGATCAAATATTATTAGGTATTATGGATTATAGTAATTTTATGTTTCCAGGAAAGAGTTGTTTCTTAGAAAGTAGACATCAAGATTTATTTGAGAATTTCAAACCCGAGAAATATACAGTGTTGGGTTCTCTATGTAATGCATATAATTGAAAAACTTAAAATAGTTTTAACTTTTTATTTTTAAGAAACTACAAATATGAGATGGCAAGAGTGCCATATACTCAAATAGAATATGATAAGTATCAATGTAATCGACCGAATCAAAGTCCATATGAAGAAATACGAAGAATGGGAAATACTGAACGGAATCAAATGTTTGAATATATAGGTTTACAAGTTTGTCAATATACATATAATAAACTTTTACAAAAAGGAAGTGGACAACAGAAATATAGAATATATATATCATTTACTAAACATACTTGTTGTTGTATGAGTGCCGAAATTATTAATAATGTAATAACACAAATGTGGTTTTCAGACGTAGAAGTCATAAAAAAAGATGAGAATTATATTATAACAGAAATTAAAAGTTATAAGATGAATAAAGGAGAAGTACCTGAATTAAAATACTTTGCAGAGAATGCATCTACTTATGGATTAAAGTTCACGACATCTACTGTTATGCCATATAAATGGCCAATACTTGGGATATCAAATAAGAAAGTATTTTTACCACCACGTTCAATGTTTCTTGAAGGTAATCATCAAAATATTTATGTCCAACCATATATTTTTAGTTGGAAAAGTGATACTGATCCGAATCGAGAAATATATGAAAATCTCGTAAGTAATCCATCAAATGGATTCGAATATAAACCAAAGACATAACGTATTCAATTAATTTCCACCACTACTAGGTGTGACGAAACGATAAGCAATAATAAGTTTTCTTTTATCAACACCCCAAGCAATATTACTTTCGAAAGGAACATTCATTGTTAAATAGATACCTTTATTGACAGACAAATTAGGATTACAATCCAAAATAGCATATGTCTCACTATCCCATTCTAAACCTTTTGTAAATCTAAATAAGTATTCTGTAACATCAGAATCTAAATTCAAATCTTTCACTGTTAATTGATACTTTTGTGTACTATCAGTTTTACTTTCGGCAAATACTTGGATTTCAGCGGTTTCTTGCATAACATTCTCTTTAATAGCATAAGTAAATACAAGACGTACGCACTTATAACCAGTTGCATCTCCAGCATATGCTAAATCTACAGAGAATGTACTTCCTGTAGCACTTTTAAGACCTTCTCTTCTTTTATATTTCAAATCTTCCGAGAAATCTTGAACTTTTGCTACTCCATAAATCGATGTATTATCTGCTTTGTATGGATCTACTATAGTAAAGGTTCCTTCATTACCATTGGTTTGTAAAGTTACATTCATGAATTCAAATCTACTAAAACGTAAATCAGTTGCTACATCTATACCTCTCATAGGCTTGCCTTTCATAGGTACTTTTTGTAAACGTTGTGATCTCATTTGGGTTTAGATTTTTGAGATTCACCAATATATGAGTTACAAAAAAAAGAAAATTTCCAAAAATCACTTACTTAAAGAAATAACATTAATATACCAAAAACCACAAGTAATCTCAATGGAGGAATTCCATTATCAAATTTTTCATAATTAATAAATAATTGATAATAATCTTTACATTGTTCAATATCATATAAAGCAGATAATA
>JAEEGL017009892.1_pt1 | contig 11373 bp, 8 predicted proteins | sample 9134231 | NCBI WGS metagenome assembly JAEEGL01 (sample SAMN16246548, study PRJNA631951) | gut metagenome | biome: gut microbiome; feature: rumen; material: fiber-attached | host: Bos | place: Iran: Karaj | collected 2018-10
GGCCAACCTGGTGAAGGAGGGCAAGATAGAGGGCAGCCTCGACATCCGCGACGAGAGCGACAAGGACGGCATCCGCGTGGTGTATATGCTGCGCCACGATGTGGTTCCCAACGTGATTCTGAACAAGTTGTTCCAGCTCACCGAGCTGCAGAGCAGTTTCCCTGTGAACAACATCGCCCTGGTGCACGGCCGTCCGCAACTGTTAAACCTCAAGCAGCTCATCCAATACTTCGTGGAGCACCGCGAAGAGGTGGTGACGCGCCGCACGCAGTTCGAGATGGACGAGGCCATGCGCCGCGCCCACATCTTGGAAGGTCTGCTGCGCGCCATCGACATCATCGATGAGATTGTGGCCCTTATCCGAGCCAGCAAGACTCCCGACGAGGCCCGTCAGGGACTCATGGACCAGTACCAGTTCAGCGATCTGCAGTCCCGCGCCATCGTCGACATGCGCCTGGCACAGCTCACAGGTCTGCAGCACCAGAAACTCCAGGACGAGTATGACGAGAAGATGCGCTTCATTGAGCGTTGCAAGGAAATCCTCGGCAACCACGATGTGCTGATGGAGGTTATCAAGGGCGAACTCAACGAACTCAAGGAGAAATACGGCGACGACCGTCGCACCATCATCAAATACGACGCCGCCAACTTCCGCATCGAGGACACCATTCCCGACGAGCAGGTGGTCATCACCATCAGCCACATGGGTTATATCAAGCGCACCCCGCTCACCGAATACCGCGCCAAGAGTCGCGGCGGCGTGGGCTCGAAGGGCAGCGCCGTGCGCTCGGAGGACTTCGTAGAGCACATCTTCACCTGCACCAACCACAACTACCTGCTGTTCTTCACCGAGAAGGGCCGCTGCTACTGGATGCGCGCCTTCGAGGTGCCCGAGGGTGAGAAGAACACCAAGGGCCGTCCCATTCTCAACTGCATCAATATCGAGCCGGGCGACAAGGTGAAGGCCTACGTCAACGTGGAGAGCCTGAGCGACAGCGAGTATGTGGGCAACCACTACATCGTGATGTGCACGAAGAACGGCATCGTGAAGAAGACCCCGCTGGAGGCCTACTCGCGTCCGCGCACCAACGGCATCATCGCCGTGGGCATCCGCGAGGGTGACGAGTTGCTCACCGCCAGCCTCACCGACGGCGAGAGCTACATGCTTATCGCCTCGAAGAAGGGTAAGGTGATGATTTGCCCCGAGAAGGAATTCCGCTCGATGGGTCGCGGTGCCAGCGGCGTGAAAGGCATGGACCTCGACGGTGAAGACGATGCCGCCATCGAGATGCTCTGTCTGCCTAGTGACGAGGAGAACCTGCTGGTGGTCACCGAGCACGGCTACGGCAAGCGCTCCTCGCTGAAGGACTACCGCGCCACCGTACACCGCGGCGGCAAGGGTGTGAAGGCCATGCAGATTACCGAGAAGACGGGTCCGCTGGTGGCTGTCACCAATGTCACCGAAGACCACGACCTGATGATTATCACGCGCAGCGGCATCACCATCCGCATGAAGGTGGCCGACCTCCGCGTCCTTGGACGCGCCACGCAGGGCGTGAAGCTCATCGACCTCCGCGGCAAGAACTTCATCGCCTCAATCACCAAGGTGCCGACAGAGAACGAGGAAGAGAATTCGGAGAACCCCGAAACCTCCGGAAATTTGGAAAACTCGGAAAATCTCACTCCCGAGAGCAATAATTCGGAAGAAGGAGGTACTAATAATACAAACGAATAAAACAAACCAAAAACAATAAACAACATGAAAATGAAAAAGTTTGTCATGACCGCCACCTTCGTGGCTTTCGCACTGGCCGCCGGCGCTCAGTCGCTCAATGTCTCCAGCGCTTTCCAGGACATGAGAAAGAACTACCTCAACAAGGCTAAGGCCGAGATTGACGCCGCCTGCCTACATGAGGACACCAAGGACGACGCCAAGACGTGGTGCTACAAGGCTTTGATTTATGCCCGTATCGGAGGCGACGCTCAGAGCAAGAAGCCCAAATACAAAGACTTGGCTCCCGACTGGGCCGAGCAGGCTTATACCGCCGCCCTCGAGTGCAAACGCCTCGATACCAAGCAGGAATATGCCCAGCAGGTGAACGAGGTCTTCAGCTTCGTGGCCAACGAGTACTACAACCAGGCCTCGAGCGCCTACAAGGAAAAAGACTATGCCAAAGCCATCGAGTTTTCCGAGAAGTCCATCACCGGCTTCAATAACTCGGGCAAGGGCCAGTTCGCCCTCGACGCTATGTTCATCGCCGGCTTGAGCTCCGTGGCCACTTCCGATACCGCCAACACCATTAAATACTTCAACCAGATGGTGCGCAAGAAAGCCACCAACAACTTCGTCTACACCACGCTGTTCAACATCTACAAGGCTAAAGGTGACAATGCTAACGCCATGAAGTTGGCCAACAGCTATGTGAAGAACTGCAAGAACGACTTCAAGTCCTATCTGATGCTCGCTGAGGGCTACCTGTTGGAGGACAATGTGGAGAAGAGCAAGGAGCAGATTAACACGGTGCTTAATCTGACCAAGGATTCCGCCGACCTCTATCCGCTGGTGCTCGTGCTTTCCGCTGATGTGCTGGAGAAGAGTGGCGACATCGATGGCGCCATTGCCAAGTACACTGAGAGCCTCACTCTGAAACCCAACCAGTTTGAAGCCAACTTCGGTCTTGGTGGCATGTACTTCAACCGCGCTGCCGACAAGACCAATGCCGCCAACCAGCTCGATCCGTTTGACGAGGAGAAGCTGGGCCTCATCGACAAACTGGAGGCTGAGGCTAAGGACCTCTATCGCCAGTCCATCACCAACTTGGAGAAGGCTGTAGCTTACATCGACGGTCTGACCGACGAGAACGCCAAGAAGTCTATGCGTGTGAACCTGTTCAACGCCTTGGGCGCTCTCGAGACCGCCTACGCCAAGGTGGACATGCTCAACGAGTCTGCCGCCATCAAGGTCCGCCGGGAGCAGATGCTCAAGCAGCAATAATTCATCGAAAGATACAATAAAAAAGGCGTTTCATTGTTATTTAGGCAATGAAACGTCTTTTTCTCTATCTATTGTTGACGGCATTGCCTCTCGTGGTGGTTGCGCAGGGCGTGGTGGAAGGAGTGGTGACCGATGCCAAGAGCGGCCAGCCGCTGGAGTTTGTGAATGTGGGGGTGCTGGGCAACGCTTCGGGAGCCGTCACCAATGCCAAGGGTTTCTACCGGCTGGAGCTCAAAGGTGGCGACAGCGTGACGGTACGCTTCTCCTTCACCGGCTATGAGCCTGCACAGCAGCGTGTGTTGCCGCGCCGCGGCCGCACCGAACTCAACATACAACTCAAACCCTCTGTCACACAACTTGAGGCGGTGGAAATCAGCGATGAGAAAAACCGCCAGACCACCTTCACCCGCATAGAGACTGAGAAAATAGACCAGACGGTGGGACCGCTGGGCGGCGTGGAAGGCGTCATCAAGATGCTGCCCGACGTGCAGTCGAACAACGAACTCTCGAGCCAGTATTCGGTGCGTGGCGGCTCTTTCGACGAGAATCTCGTTTATATCAATGGAGTCGAGATTTTCCGTCCCATGCTCATCCGTAGCGGCCAGCAAGAGGGCATGAGCATCATCAACCCCGATTTGGTGGACAATATCCTCTTCTCGCCCGGCGGCTTCGACGTGACCTATGGCGACAAGCTCTCCTCGGTTCTTGATATTACCTATCGCAATTCGGCCCCCGTGACCGACGCCTCGCGCAAGACCCTCAAGGGCAAGCTTAGCGTTAGCCTCCTTGGAGGCTCCGCCACGTTGCAGGGCAGGGTGGGGGAGCGCTGGAGCTACGCCGTGGGCTTCCGCCGCCACAGTAACCAGTACATCCTCGGTAGCCTCGACACCAAGGGAAGCTACACCACCTCTTATACCGATTTGCAGGCTCTGCTAGGTTATAAGGTTAACGACAAACTCAACCTCGGTATCCTCGCCGTGGCCACCCGCAACGTCTATGGCCTCGTGCCCGAGAGTCAAACAACGGCTTTCGGCAGCGCCCTCCAGCCCGGCATGGAGATAGACATCTACTTCGACGGTCAGGAGCAGGACCGCTACAATACCTTCCTCGGGGCCTTCATGGCCGACTGGCGACCCAACGAGGACTGGCATATCATGAGCAACCTCTCTGTGCAGCATATCAACGAGAGCGAGCGCTACGACGTGCAGAGCCAGTATTGGCTCTACCAGATAGCCACCGGCGAGACCACCGACGATACCTCGCGCTTCGACCGAGGCGTGGGCACCTTCCTCGAGCATGCCCGCAACCGCCTCACCACCGATATCGTCAGCCTCGACTTCAAGGCCAATCGCTACGCCAAGCTGGGCAGTTGGAATATGGGACTCAAGTTCCAGCTCGAGCAGGTCAACGACCACCTCCGCGAGTGGAAATGGGTCGACTCGTCGGGCTACTCCATCCCCTCCCATATCCTGCCATTCGGCGACACTACCAATGTGCCGCTCAATCCCATCCTTCAGCAGTTCGCCCTCTCTAATAGTTCGATGCAGACCCTTCGGACCTCGGGTTATCTCCAGCGCGAGCTAAATTTCTATACCCGTCGCGGCAGTGACATCCGAGTGTTGGTGGGCGTGCGTGGACAGTTCTACAACACTCACATGGAGAGCAATGGACTGGTTTGTGACTTCGGCCCCCGATGGACGGTGAGCCCGCGCGCCAGTATCAACTATATGCCTGCCGGACAGAAAGATTTGCTCTTCCGACTGGCCGGCGGATGGTATAGCCAGGCTCCTTTCTATCGCGAGTACCGCCGCTTCGATGGCCAGCTAGTGCCCGACGTCGACCCGCAGCATTCGTGGCAGGTCACCGCCACCGCCGACTGGCGCTTCCGCCTCGCAAACAAACCCTTTACTCTCACCGCCGACCTCTACTATAAATATCTCACCCACCTGATTCCCTACGAGGTCGATAACCTGCGCCTGCGCTACAAGCCCGACCAGTCGGCCGTGGGATATGCTGTGGGTCTCAGCGTGCGACTCAATGCCGAACTCATCAAAGGGCTTGAGTCGTGGGCCTCCCTCTCCATCATGAAGACCCAGGAGGATATCGAGGGCGACGGCTATGGATGGCTCGACCGCCCCACCGACCAGCGCGTCTCCTTCAAGGTCTTCCTGCAGGACAACGTGCCTGATATGCCGTGGTGGCGCATGAGCCTCAACCTCGTCTACGCCACAGGCACGCCCATCATGTCGCCTTTTGGCAACAACGGCGGCGAATACCTGCGGCTGCCGTCGTACTACCGAATCGACTGGGGCAACACCATTCGCCTCTCACAGTTCGAGAGCCTGAAGCACAAGAAGATTTTCCGCATTGTGGAGGATATCCAGATAGGCATCGAGGTCTTCAACCTATTCAATTTCCACAATGTCGTCTCTTACCTCTGGGTGGCCGACATCGATAACATCCCGCGACGCGTGCCCAACTACCTCACCGCCAGACAACTGAATATTAAGCTTACCGTCCTCTTCTAAATATTTAATCTAATGGTAGAAATTCCCGCCATATCAACTCTTCTCCCCGAAAAGCATCATCTCTCCAATGGCCGCACGCTTTATGCTTTCCCATCAGACAGTACCGAGTTGGTGAAGATAGACTTCCTCTATGAGGCCGGAACTGGCTACCAGCCGCAGAAACTGGTGGCGGGGGCTGCCAACAACCTTTATACTGTCGCAAGTCGCGAGATGGACGCTCGCCAGCTGGCGGAGTTCTTCGATTATCGTGGTATCATCGTCGACAACAACTCCGATGTGCTCCACTGCTCCTCGAGCTTCTACACCCTCCACCGCCACCTTGATGCGCTAGTGCCGGTGTTGGAAGGACTGGTGCACCGGCCGGCATATCCCAAGGAGGAGTTCGAGGTCTTCCGGAACAAGCGTCGACAGAAGCTCCTCGCGCTGCGCCAGCAGTCGTCGGAGGTGGCGCGGCGGCTCTACTACACCGCACTCTTTGGTCCCGATCATCCGTTGGGACGCTATGCCGACCCCGAGGATGCTGACCGCCTCGACCTCGACACCGTTAAGCAATTTTACGAGGAGTACCACCGTGGTGGCAATATGGACATTGTCGTCAGCGGAAAAGTCGACGACCGCCTCCTCGCTGCCCTCGACGAAGCCTTTGGCCACGACCGTCCATCAACCCATTCGCATATCACCTCTCTTGCCCCAGCGTCATCCAATTCTCAATTTTCAGTTCTCAATTCTCAACTTCCTGGCTCCGTCCAGACCACCCTCCGCGTCGGACGCATCCTCCCACTTCAGTGGGACGATCCCGACTATGCGCATTTCATGATACTCACCACGTTGCTGGGTGGCTACTTTGGCTCACGTCTGATGAGTAATCTCCGCGAGGATAAGGGTTTCACCTATGGCATCTATGCCCGCACGCAAATCTACCGCGGCGTCATCGTCTTTTTCATCACTGCCGATGTGGCCGCGAGTGCCGCTGATGCTGCCGAGAAAGAAATATTATATGAATTGCAACGCCTGATTGACGAGCCTGTTAGCGAGGAGGAACTCGACCTCGTCAAGGTGGTTCTCGCCGGCGACTTCATCCGTTCCGTCGATGGCGTCTTCGAACGAGCCGCCCGCTTCGGCGACATGCTGGGGACCCATGTTACCGAGCAACTCACAGAGAACCTTCGCGAGGCATTGGGAAGTGTAACGCCCCAGCAATTACAACAACTGGCCGCCCGTTTACTGAGGAGCGACCAGTTGTGTGTGTGTCGTGCTGGTGCCTTATAGACTTTAGGATTGTTTTTTCCGTTGACGTTTGACAAAGAGTATCAGCGCCACGGTCTCGAAGACTAGCATGGTGGCAAAGCCGATGCAGAAGGCAAGGGTAAAACTCTTCGCCTGGTCGGTGTGCGTGAAGAGGTAGGAGGCCAGCACCACTAGGTGGATGAACAGCACTGCTACGGTGGCACCGAGGAAGCACTGTACAAACTGGCGGGGCGATTTCTTCATGCTCTTCACCACTACCCAGTGCTGCACGCCCGTGATGAGGGCGAAGTAGAAGGGAAGGAGTGCCATGATGAGGTGGAACTGCTCTTTGGCGAACGCCAACACCCCTAACGCCACTCCCAGCAGCATCGCCGTCACGATGGAAAGCGCGATATAGTATCGTTTCATCTAAACTATTTATTTATCTATTCACTGAATTTCATCGTCTCCTTCGTGGTGAACTTCTCGCAGTAGTGGCAGCGGAGCTTGAGATTCTCCTTGTCGACCACGTAGAACTTCGTGGGCACCACTTCGGCGTTGGTGATGCACTTGGGGTTGGCGCATTTTACGAAGTGCTCGATGGTGTCGGGAATTTCAGCGCGGAATTTGTCGACTACCTTGTAGTCCTCGATATTGATGATGGAGGCGAAGGGAGCCACGAGGGCTATCTTGCTGATTTCCTCCTTGGTGAAGTGTTTGTTCTTGATTTTTACGATGCCCTTTTTGCCCAGTTTACTGCTGTTGAGGTAGTTGCCGATAAGGACTTCGTCTTTATATTTCTCCAGGCCCAGAATGCGGATGACCTGATAAACGCTCTCGGTAGGGATGTGGTCGATGACGGTGCCGTTCTCGATGGCGCTGACCACCATTTCTTTCTTGGTTTCCATTGTTAACTAATATCTATTAACTATAATCTATTATCTCACTCCCAATATCGCGGCCATTAGAGCCTGACGGACGTAGACGCCGTTTTGGGCCTGCTGGAAGTAGTAGGCGTAGGGCGTGCTGTCGACATCTGTGGTGATTTCGTTGACGCGGGGCAGGGGATGGAGGATGCGCATATTCTCCTTGCAGCCCTTCAGCATGTCGGCCGTGAGGATGCAACTGTCTTTCACGCGCTCGTACTCCATGGGGTCCGGGAAGCGCTCGCGCTGCACGCGGGTCATGTAGATGATGTCGGCCGTGGGGATGATATCGCGCAGGTCGGTGTACTGGTAGTAGCGGAGACCAGCGTCCTTGATGCTCATCTTCACGCTGCTGGGGAGCTTGAGTTCCTGGGGCGAGACAAGGTGAAAGGTGGCGTTGAAGTTGCACATGGCCTGGACGAGGCTGTGGACAGTGCGGCCGTACTTCAGGTCGCCTACCATAGCAATCTGCAGGTTATCCAACGTCCCTTGGGTCTTGCGAATGCTGTAGAGGTCGAGCATGCACTGGGTCGGGTGCTGGTTGGCGCCGTCGCCGGCATTGATGACGGGCACCGAGGCCACCTCGCTGGCGTAGCGCGACGAGCCCTCCTTGGGGTTGCGCATCACGATGAGGTCGCTGTAGGAGGAGACCATCACGATGGTATCGTGCAGGCTTTCGCCTGTCTGGACGCTGGTGCCACCCGGGTCGGAGAAGCCGATGATGCGGGCGCCAAGCTGGTTAGCGGCACTCTCGAAGCTCAAGCGCGTACGCGTGGAGGGCTCGAAGAAGAGCGTGGCGACCACCTTGTCGCTGAGGATTTTCTGTTTCGGATTCTTCTCGAATCCTTCGGCGATATCCAGCACCTGGATATACTCCTCCTTAGAGAAATCGGTGATGGAAATCAGGTTGCGTCCTTTTAAATTACTCATGATATATGTTGTGTTTTGTTTGTTTATTTCGCTTTCAGGGCTAGTTGCCGATTGGCGATGGCGTTCGCCATCTGTGGGTCGATAGCGAGTGCTTTGTCGAAGTATTCGATGGCGCGGTCGTAGTCATGGTAGTGTGTCAGCTCTATCCATCCTAAGTTATGCCAGGCGTCAGCGGAGCGTTCGTTGAGGTCGAGAATCTGGTGGTAGAGGGCTTCGGCGTTATCGAAGTCCTCGCGGTCCTGGTAGAACATCGCCAAGGCGTAGAGGGTGTTAGTGTTCGAGGGGTCGAGTTTGGCGGCGGTGTTGAGGTATTCCAGCGCCATGTTTTCGTTGCGGCTGGCATAGAGCACACCGAGTTCCTCGAAGGCCAGCGCATAGTCGGGGTATTTGTCGCAGACGCGGCGGAAGAACTGCACGGCACTGGCCGTGTCGCCCTTTTCCTTATAGATATAGCCCTTCATGAAGAGCGCCGCGCGGTTGTTCTCGTCCTTAGCGGTGACTTTGGAGAGGTACTCCAGCGAGCGGTCGTAGTCCTTGCTGTCGAAGGTAATCTCGCCCATCTTCAGCAGCACCTCCTGGTTGTCAGGTGCCACCTCCTCGGCGTGTTGCAACACCTTGTAGCAGTCGGCCATATTGCCGTTCTTCAGGCAGATGTCGCCCTTGAGGAGCAGGAAATCTACATTGTCGGGCTCGCCCTTGAGGGACTTATCGATATCCATCATAGCCTCCCCGTTGCGCCCCATGTGGAAGAGCACTTGGGCGCGGAGGAAATGTGCCTGGAGGTCGTCAGGCTCCTTCTCCAGCTGCCGGTCGAGGGCCTCCAGTTTTGCGCTGTCCGACATATCGTCGGTAATCAGCAGAGAGCTGTCATTTCCCTGACACCCCACCGCCAACGCAAAAACCAGCAAAAAAATATATCTATATCTCTTCATTACTTATTCAAAAACCTATAACTTTGTGATTTGATTTTTAACCTCTCTATAACCTATAACCTATAACCTCATGATTTGATTTTTAACCTCTCTATAACCTATAACCTATAACCTATAACCTATAACCTATAACCTTTTATAAAGATATTACGTAAAAACCCTCGTTTTATTGTAACGAGGTATAATTTTTTTTGAACTGCCTCATGGCAGCCATTCATTAACGCATTAACACATTAGGGAATAAGGTAGGTGCAGGCATACCAGATGGCGGCAAACTCGGCGAGGGTCACGCGGCCTTCTATCTTCAGCACCTGGTTGCTGCTGAGGGCATAGCTGCCGAGGTAGACATTGCCGCCCACTATCTTGAGAATCTGGTTGCTGCTAAGGGCATAGCGCCCCGAGTAGACGTTGCCGTTCTCGATTTTCAGCACTTGGTTGCTGCTGAGAGCATAATGGCCACTGTAGACATTGCCGCCCTCCACTTTCAGCACTTGGTTGCTGCTGAGGGCGTAGTGTCCTGAGTAGACATTGCCGCCCTCCACCTTGAGGGTTTGGTTGCTGCTAAGGGCATAGCGACCGCTCTAGATGTTGCCGCCCTTGAGGGTTAGTATCTGGTTGCTGCTGAGGGCGTAGCACCCCTTGTATACTCTAACCTCGCTATTCTGAGCCGCGAGGCCCATGCCGGCCAGCAGCAGACAGAGGATTAGACAGATGCGTTTTGTCATACGGATGGTGTTTTGAGACTGCAAAAATACGAATAAAATCTGATTCCACAAAAAAGTTGTATCTTTGCAGCCAAAATTGCAAAGGTTATGAAACGTTCTTCGATGATATTATGGGTGTTGCTGATACTCTCTCCTGTGCTGGCACAGGGGCAGGAGCGTCCTACGGCGGAGGTGGTGGGCGACCTGCTGACAGAGATGGAGGGTACTTCGACGCTGTTCTTTCTCGACGGAAAGCTTTGGAGCTGCAACGACCACGGCTCACTTGTACTCTACGCCCTCGACACCCTCAGCGGTAACATCACCGACTCCATCGTCCTCCCAGGCTCCATCTACGACCTAGAGGAGGTGACGCAGGATGACGAATACCTTTATTTCGGCGACATGGGTGACAACAATGGCGTGCGCAACGACCTGCATGTACTGCGGCTGGAGAAAGCGGCTTTGGCGTCGGGTGCTATTGCCTTCGACACTCTCTGGTTCTCCTATCCCGACCGCACGGATAGTAGCGCCCGGGACTTCGACTGCGAGGCATTTGTGGCTACCGATACGGCGTTGATTCTCTTTACCAAGCAGTGGCTGTCCCAAGGCGGCAGTTGCTATTCCATCCCCAAGACTCCCGGCCGCTGGGAAGCGCGACGGCTGTTCGACATCGCCACCGAAGGCATGGTGACAGGTGCCTGCTACCAGCCGGAAAGAGGTCGACTGGTACTCTGTGGATACAACATGTTCTGTATGCCGTTTGTGTACCTCTTCGACGGATTCTCGGGCAGCGATTTCGCCAGTGGTCGGCAACAGAGGGTGGAGCTCTCCAACGGTGTAGGCTGGCAGACGGAAGGTGTCGCTACCACAGATGGCCTCCATTATTACCTCACCTGTGAGCATCTAGACGCTTATGGCATCACACATCCCGCACAACTGCTCACCCTCGACCTTACCGCTTTCTTCAGCAGCACCAGCCAGATACCTAGTCATCCAACTTCCCTGCCACTCACCATCTATCCCAATCCCACTACGGGCGTCATCCATCTGCCTTCACAAGGGGTGAAGGCAGTGGCGCTCTTCGATGTGCAAGGGCATAAAATTTCAGATTTTAGAAATCAGAATTCAGAA
>JAEEGL017386781.1_pt1 | contig 11373 bp, 5 predicted proteins | sample 9134231 | NCBI WGS metagenome assembly JAEEGL01 (sample SAMN16246548, study PRJNA631951) | gut metagenome | biome: gut microbiome; feature: rumen; material: fiber-attached | host: Bos | place: Iran: Karaj | collected 2018-10
TGATTTGGAGGTATCCTATGAAGTACGGAATACTCGACTATGAAGTGATCGGAGAAGGTGTCCCTGTTCTAATCATCCATGGCTGGGGGATCAGCAAACTCACTATGAAAGCTGCCTTCGAGCCGATTTTCACAAGGCTTGATGGATACAAAAGATACTATATCGATCAACCGGGAATGGGTGATTCCGAGCGCGGAGATGTACGAAACGCTGATGATACACTGAAGCTTTTGCACGATTTTGCAACGGATGTGATACAGGATCGATTTATCATCATCGGTCAATCCTACGGCGGACTCATCGTCCGGGGATTTGTAAAAAAGTATCCCGAGCTGATCGAAAAGATCATCCTTCTATGCCCATGTATGATCCCCGGCGTGCAACAAGGACGTGTAGAGCCTTTAACCGTCGTGGAAAAGGATGAGGAGTTATTAGCCTCTCTTTCCGAAGAAGACAGAGCAAGCTTTACGCAAATGAATGTACGGCTTGTCCCGGATGTCTGGGACAGATACAGAAAATTCGTAATGCCGGCACTGGCAAGTGCTGATTGGGATTATCTCAATCACAAACTAAAAGGACGTTTTTCCTTTGACCCCGACAAATTGGATGCCCCCTGCAAAATCCCTTGTCTGATCATAACAGCAAAGCTGGATAATGCTGTTGGCTACAAGGACCAGTTTGATCTTATGGAAAAGTACACGAATTCAACCTATATCGCAGTCGAAAATGCCGGGCATAATCTCCAGATTGAGCAACCGGAGATCTTCGAAAACATAGTGATGTCGTGGCTCGGGTAACGATCCTCAGTCTTACGCGAACAGTTAAACTGCGTGACATCTAAGCAGTACACAGCAGAATCAGATTACTAACTGCATATGTTTGCAATATAAGAAGTCCCTCGGCTTATACCGAGGGACTTCTCTTTCGTATTCACTAATCTCCTACCGAAATCTCTTATTTCTTGGCTTTCTTAAACTTGAATTTCAGCTTCTTGTTGCCGGCTTTTTTGATCTTCTTAACAACTTGTTTGAAGATCTTGTCATTCTTAGCCTTGATGGTAACCTTAGCATTATTCTTAACACCTCTGAATGCATTTTTGCCAATCTTCTTAAGGCTGTTTCCGTTCAATGTTATCTTACCCAACTTCTTATCGCCGTCAAAAGCACCTGCTCCAATCTCGGTAACACTGTCGGGAATAACGGTTTGCTTTAAGTTCTTGCACTTGGAGAATGCATTCTTACCGATTTTCTTAAGGTTCTTACCCTTAAACTTCAAGTTTGTGATTTTACTGTTTCCGGAGAAAGCGTTGTCAGCGATAGAGGTTACAGGAACCTTTTCGCCATTTACTTCTACTACGTCAGGAACCGTTACGGTCTTCTGGCTGTCAGTCTTCTCGTTGGAAGAAAACTCAGCCGTCATCTTACCGCTCTTATCCTCGGTAAGCTTGTAGTCACCATCATCCTTCTGAACGGTGTCGCCGGCCTTCGGGGCTTCTTCAACCGGATCGGTTTTGGTATCCGTTACTACAGGTTCCTTTACTGCTGCGCCGCCACCGCCGGAAGTGCCGGATGATCCTTTCGGATAAAACGTCTGCTTCATATTTGTTAGCTGTACATTCTTATAGAATGTATCATACATCGTGCAGGTAAAACCATTATCGACCATAGCCTGGGAAGTACTCTTATCATCGAGTACAAGTAGCGTGGGCATAGATAGTAAAGCATTATCCTTATATTGTGCATAGGAATATGCTGAAGCACTTGAGCCTGTTTTATCAGGAATTCCCGCAAGAGCACGGATCATTACACTGTAGATGTCTGTATTGCAAAAATGTACATAATCTTTCCCATCTTTATGGAACAGATAGTTACTCTTGTTATATTTTGACGTTACAGGCTGGTTGAGACATAGTACACCTGAATTCTGATCATAAGGGAATCCTTCCGAGAACGACAGAGACTGTGTACTGTTCTGTGAAACAGATGTAAGCGTCAACGGTGAAGGCGAAATTGACCAACCGGAAGCTTCGATATTTTCTTGGATTGCATAATAACTATCCTGGTATTTCACGTACAAATTGTCCTCTGAAATATCGAAATTACCGGAAGTACCTTCGGAAAAATATAGCGAATCATAGGGAATCTCAATATAGGTGTAATTTACCGTGACACTGTCAGGACTCGGCACAGATGTATGGTTCTCGGAACTTTTCCAAACAAACGCCGGATCTATCTCTCCGCCATAGGAAATCAGATCACTATCCTTCCATGAAGGCTTGGTATCGCTGCTGGTTATGAATCTGATGCTGGCTGCAACATCTGTATCTGAGTCATATGCTGTTCCTCCCAAATCATAATATTTCGTATCGTTGCTTCCATATACTGTTAAGGTAAGCTCTTTCCCCACGGATATTTTGGGAGCTGATTCCATGGAACGAATGGTGATGCCAGATCCGTCGCATTCAAATTGGTATTTACTCGGATTCACATTGGAAACTTTCTCAGTTACGCCGTTATAATTGAGCGTGCCTGAATACGGCTCATTAATTGTAAGGTTTCCGGAACCTGTAAAGCTGACATTGGAAGCACCGGCAAAAACTAAGGCTCCAATCTTGCTAGTACCAATCGTATTAACGGTGAATGGTTCCACATCCAAAAAAGACATTCCATGAATGTAAATGTTTAAGAAGGGCGCATTTGCATTATTGATCGTGAGAGTATTTGATTTTACATCATAACTGATCCCTTTATAGGATTCTTTGATGTTATCACTCGACCACGGATGGTAAAAATAAAAATTCCCATCTTCCATTTTATCTGCAAGAAAATCATTGCCTTGAATTTGAAGATCACGTTTCTCTACTTCTTCATCGTTTGCTGATGCCGGAATTGCCGGAATCATTATAAAAGACAATACCAAAGCAGCAGATACAATAAATGATAGAAAACGATTCGCTTTTCGATTCATAGGTAACCTCCTTTTAAGTAAAAATATATTATTTCTTAGATTTCTTAAACTTGAATTTCAGCTTCTTGTTGCCGGCTTTTTTGATCATTTTAACAACCTTGTTATAGGTCTTTTTATCCTTTGCTGCTACAGTAACGGTTGCATTTTTCTTAATACCGTTAAATGCCTTTTTACCAACCTTCTTAAGGTTATTGCCGTTTAAACGAATCTGACCAAGCTGCTTATCACCATTGAATGCATTTTGTCCGATCTCGGTTATGCTATCCGGGAGCTGTGCTTTTTTAAGCTTCGTACATTTTGCAAATGCGCCTTTACCAACCTTACGAACATTTTTGCCCTTGAACTTCACTGTAGTCATGGATGTACATCCACTGAAAGCGTTATCTCCGATTTCTTCGGTGTCCTTCGGAATATCAACTTTCTTTAAGGAAGTACAATCTTTAAATGCATTATCACCAATCTCAGTAACGGTATCCGGAAGACTAACCGTTTCCATAGTCTTATCTCCGGCAAAAGCATTATCTGCAATGGAAACAACAGGTACCTCTTCAGTACCAACCTTTACAGTTTCAGGAACAGTTACTTGTTTCTGATCAGAATCATCGGACTTGGTAAATTCAACTCCCTTTTGACCATCATCGGTTTCTGTTACGGTATAGGTAGCTCCTTCTTCAGTAGTTGTATCTCCAACCTTCGCTTCGGTCTTAACCTCTGTAGATGTCTGCTGCTGTTGTTGTTGCTGCTGTTGCTGTTGTTGCTGCTGTTGCTGTTGCTGTTGCTGTTGTTGCTGTCCTCCCTGCTCACCACCTTGACTGCTCTGAGATTTTGCCTCCCAGACTGCATAAAGGTTAGTATCTTCATAAATGTGATAAAGCTGGTCAGGTGTCTTGCCGTTCGCTTCGAAGGTCCAACCTTTAAACGTATAACCATCTTTTGTAGGCGTTGGAAGCAGCTCCTGAAGCATCGCATATTCTTCAACGGTAAGCGTCTTCCATACTTTCCCATCTGAATACAACGTTAAGGTAAATGTTTGAGGAATATATTCATAATGTGCATAGAAAACAGTATCTCCCGTCACCGTATCAGTCAGTTTTGCCGCTACGGAACCTTCACCAAGATATTCTTTATTGTACCATCCTAAGAAGTTATAACGGTCTCTTGATGTTGCCGCCGGGAATTGTCCATTCGGAAGAATATCTTTTAGTACTGCTGATGTTCCAATTACCGGAATCTCCAACTCCTTTTTACTATATGTGTCAGTTGCTTCATCATAAACATGTGTATTCAGGAAGGTTACAACAAACTCTCCGATATATTTAACCTTCCAGTCACGTTCTTTGTACGTATCATTAGCGATCTCATTTTTTACCCATGTTTCAGCAGTACTGTTTCTGTTCACATAGAAAGTGCACTGCTTTCCGGAAGTTTTCATGCCGCAACTAGAGAAAGGACTATTGGTGCCAAAAGTAGTGTTTGTTCCCTCGATCACTACAGTGCTCAGATTACTGCAAAAGAGAAAAGCACTATTTTCAATAGATGATACAGTCTGAGGAATCGTAATGCTCTCTAATCCTCCACAGCTTATAAACAGACGATATTCAAGGGTGGATAAAGCTGCCGGAATATTGATCTTCTTCAAACTGTTGCAATTGTTGAATGCAGAAACGTTGGAGGAATTCAATTCTCCTTTAATCGTTGCAACACTATCGGGAAGTTTAATTTCTTCCAAGCTAAAACATCTGTCAAAAGCCCCATAGGGGATTTCGGTCAGAGAACTTTTTGATGCATCTATAAGCTCAACATTTTGCAGTTTGCTAAAACAATCCTTGCCGATAGATTGTAATCTGCTACCCAACGTGATGCTTAAGATTGTACTGTCTGTGGTTGGATCCATACTACTGTTCAAGGCCGTACTGTCAAACGCATTGTTAGCGAATGTCAACTCAACTCCTTCATCTCCTGTCAACAAAGCATTCGGTCCCTTAACGGTATAGAATGCATATGAGTTAACCGTCTTGACACTGGAGGGGATGGTGAATGTTTGTACGCTCAAACCGGTTGGCCATGCAACAAGAATGGATTTTGTTGAATCATACAAAACACCATCAGAATCCACTGAGCAGCCTTTGCCATCTTCAGCGGTAAACCCATCAACATCTATAATCTCAAATTTTTCAAAATTATTACACTGCGTAAAGGAACGGGCATTGATCAAAGTATCTGCTGCAAGTACATTAGTATTTTCATAAAGCTTTACACTCTCAAGATTCTGACACAGATCAAACAGACCATAACCTCTTCCGTTGTAAGTATAACTGTTTTCTACGGACAATTTGAAATTCTTAGGGAAAGCAAATGTCTTCAGTGCATTACATTGAACAAACGAATTACTGGAAAGCGTGATCAAATCATCTGTATTGAAAGTCACCTTAGACAAACATTCATTATTTGCAAAACTGCTGTAACCGATCTTGGCACTGCCGTTGAACACGATCTCCTCAAGGGGAATGACGTTATCAAATCCCTCTTCCACATAATATTGATTTCCGGGAATCCTGGTGCCCTTACAGGTTGCGGTTTCCGTACAACTAAAGGACCATGGATTGAGCTGAACGCCATCCTCAAAAATCACTTTTTTCAAATGTGTATTGTCAGCGAAAGCACAACGGCAAACGATGGTATTTTCGGAAACGGTAAACTCATCCTGTGTCAATCCGGCAGGATAAGCTACAAGTCTTGTTACATTATCCGTACCCTTGTAATACAAAATTCCACCATCGGAATAAAATCCTGTGTTTCCGCCTGATGCCACTTTAATGTCTGTGAGATTTTGGCAGTTCAGATAGATGTTTCCCCCGAACATATTGCCGTAGTCTTCGAATTCCCCCTCTCCGGCCTCAAGATTCTTCGGCAGAGTAATCTCTGTAAAGGCACATCTGGCAAAAGCATCATCTTCGATGTATTTTACAGAATCCGGAATCACATTATCATCATTAATTGATTCAAGTGCCAGACAATAAGCAAATGCCTGATTGCCGATCCCTTTCACGGTATTCGGTATTGTAATTTTTCTTAAGGAACGGCATTCCAAAAACATTCTGTCTGGTATACTATCAAACCCATCTCCAAGAACAACAGTCTCTAAAGCCCGGCAATCCTGAAAACAGCGATCCGCCGTGATCTTCAGCGAACCCGGAAGGTTCAAGGTTTTCAATTTTGAACAGTTTTCGCATTTTTTAAGTGTTTTTACGGATTCGGGAATTTCCAACGAAGTAAACAAGCCATAGGATAACGTGTCAATTGCTGTTACTGAATAGGCCTGGCCAAAGATGGTGCCATCTTTGTATCGATTGCCCGGATCGTATTGTTGATCATACTGAAAGGTTACGGATGAAGGTACTTTTAACGCACCGGTGATCTTTTCAGAATTGATACCGACCAGCGTTAATTCATTTTTTTCATAATCCAATGCCCACTGATAGGTATATGTATCCTGCAAAGGATATGTGTATCCATATTCATCATCAGTCAACATATACCGTGTATCCACAACTATAAAATCTGCAGTGGTATGGATCAGATCCTCATAATTATACCCTTGGGGAGTGATCTTCTCTTCCGCCAACGCAGTGATCCCGCACAGGATCAATGTCATCAGAAAAACAAGCAGAAAAGAAATCGATTGTTTAGAAAGCTGCTTTCTTCCATGATTCATAGATAGGTCCTCCTTTACCTTGTTACGTAATAATCGGTTTTCAATCGTACCAATTGCGTAAACTTTTTGTACAATTTGACTCAAAATCGCCTTGTATATATCATTTATTATATATATTTACAAGGCACTTTCTATATTTTTACAAAATTTGTCAATGACAAATGAAATTCGCTTGTGACTGTCACGGCATTGTGGTAAACTAAAAGAGCCTAAAACTATAGACAATACATAAAAATCGGGTAACAAAGATGAAAGAAAACAATAAGACAACTTCAGAACCGATCCCCTTTGCCCTTTTCGGCCGCAGGCTGAATGCTGTTATGGAGCTTGGTGGGCTTTCCAATTCAACGCTGGCACGCTCCTGCAATGTGGATCCGTCTCATATCAGCCGCTTCCGTAACGGCCTTCGTAGTCCGAAGTCCAATCCTATCCTGTCGAAGCTGTTGACAGAGAACTGTTTTGAGCAGATCTCTCAACAGGATAAGTTAGCGGAACTGATTCAGCTGATGCAGGAAGATATATCCGATGTCAAGGATTTATCTACGGATGATTCCAAGCGTCTGTTTGATTCATTCAAGATCTGGCTTATGGAAAGTAAGACAGCAGCCCATAAGGCCGCTGAGGATATTATCTATTCTTTTGCCAACTACTATCCTCCCACAGAGAGCATTCCCGTGCCCACCACAGAAATGCTGGCGGCAAATACGCAGCATATTTGTGATACTTACATCGGAACGGAAGGTCTGAAACAAGCTATTTTGGCTTTTCTTTCCCTTGCCATATCTAAAGATGCAAAGGAACTGCTGCTATATTCCGACTATCCCATCAATTGGCTTGAGGATAAGGCTTATTTTATGCAGTGGATCGCACTTATGACTGCGTGCCTGCAAAAGAAAATGCATATGACCTTGATCCATAATGTGAACAGAGATTCCGAGGAAATGGTCAGTGCCATCAAAAGCTGGATGCCCCTTTATATGTCCGGTAACATCGATCCCTACTACTCCACCAAGGATAACGGGAATCGTTTCTACCATACCCTTTTCGTCTGCCCCGGCATTGCTGCCATTGAAAGCTGGCAGGCTGCAGACAATTCATTAGAAGGCATCTTTCACTTCATGCTGGATCAGGATGCCATAGATCTTTGCGTAAAGAGCTTCGAATCCATGATGAAAAACTCGCGACATCTGTTGAAGGTATCCTACAACACATTAATGCCCGGCAAGGACACCATCGATGTGCTTGAATCAGATGCCTTCCCCAACGTCCGCGTCATCCGTGAGAAAAAATGCACCATCGTGCAGCGCCTCACCGAGCCGCAGATGTCGTTCCTTTTGTATCATCCGCTGCTTGTCAAGGCATTCTCGGAACTCTAAGATCAAAGCCGCAGCTACCGAAGCTGCGGCTTTTTTTCTTTTATATGAGCAGACGTCGGAGAGTCATGCTCAGGCGACTGCAGAGTAAATATCACTTTTTAACCACAACTTTCTTTACCTGGCTCCACTTCCCATACACCTTCGCCCCATCGGCTTTCAGGTTATAAGCCCGTACTCTTATAAAGTACTTTTTCCCTTTCTTCAGCTTAGTCAGCTTGCAGGTTGTCTTTTTAAACACCTTGCTTTTTGTGCTTTTCCCTTTTTTAAAGCCTTTCACTGTCGAATACTGGATTTCGTATCCATCGGCCTTTAAAGATGTCAGTTTTACGGTAATCTGTCTTTTCTTATTGTTTTTCGCAGATTGAATGACCGCCTTCTGTGGTGTTTCAATCGAAGCTTCCTGACTTGATGAATCTTTTTTCGGATCAGTAGTTGAAGCTTCAACTGTTTTTCCGGGATCTGTTTTCACATCCGCATTATCATCTTTTTTATCACTCGTTTCAACGGTTTCTTTTTCCGCTTTACAGAACAAGGTTTTAATATCCGACTTATCAACGATCCTTCCGTTGATCTTAATCACTGTATCATCGGTTACTTTGTAATGCTCTTTGCAGATTGAAGCAAAATCCAACTCGATGCCATACCAGACACCCTCTATAAACGATGTGGATGACATAGCACTGCCACTTGCTAAACTGTCATCTTTGCTTTCCATCCAATAAACCGGACAAACGCTTACCACGGAGCCGGCGGGTTTAGCCGTAACCGAAGCCATAGCTCCGGGAACACCGCCTGCAATGATCTTGGAGGTGTCCACACTCACCTCTTCTATCACACGATCAACGATAAACGTTTTGGAAACCGAACCTTTTAAACGGCCCTGCCCTTCTATGGTGACGACCACCTCACCTGTTGATGTAGGTTCAGAAAGGCTTAATGTATAATCTTCTTTTTCTTTTATGAGTTCGGAATTATACTTAACAGATAATTTTGGCTCAATAGTCCCGTCAGGTTTCAAATATACCGATCCGGATACGGAAATCGTAGAGTCTGTGATCTGCAATCTGGCCTTCCGCAAAGCTGTTACCGTAACAGCATTTCCCGGCATCACAAAGGTTGTAGTGGCGCTGTTTGGATCCGCAAATGTAACAGCGGAATCCTCTGAAGACCACTTGTTGAAACAATAATCCTCATCGGCACCGTTTGCAACGATCGTCACCTTATCTCCTTTTTCAAATTTCTTGGTGCCGTCTTGTGTTTTTCCGTTATTAACAGTCAGATCATACAGAGTTCCCTGCCATCTGGCCTTTATCACAGTATCCTCCGTCAGCGTGATCTGTTCCTGATATTTATAGACAGAATCGCCAATTATCCATCCGCTAAAGGGTTTGTCAGCACTCGGTTTCATAAAAAGGCATCTCGGAAAAGTAAAGACGCCGCCTTTTGGCATGTATTGATCTTCCATAGTGCCGGTTCCACCGTTTGCATCAAAACTTATCTTAATAGGCGTATACTCATAGGATGCAGCAAATTCGATGGGTACAAAGATATCAAGTTCCTTATAATAGTCACTGTAATGCACTTTATCAGTGAAAGCTCCGTGATTCGTATCGGCTTCCGCGATGGATGCATAAACCGGGATCGATTTTCCATTCAATTTCAACGACAGACTGGTTAAGTTGTCTAAATCAAAAAAATAACCTTCCTTCTCTCCCACAAGGATTTCTACATAATAATTTCTTCCTTCTTCTATATATTGGTCCATCATATTCGTGTATGAGGAGAAAGCTTTTGTAGAATCGCTTTTTACGTAAGAATAACGGAGTGCAACGTTTGGAGTATCCCAGATATAAGCTACCCTTGAGCCCTTCAGTATCCCTCCGCCTGAGGAACTGACATCACCTGATTTCAGAAAATTTTCAGTCCACTGCTTGTACGTAATATTGGGAGTCAATACAGTTTCACTTACGTCATAAGTCAGACTCACATCCGTAATCTTGGTGTCAGCCTTAACCTGCGATGTAAATAAAGGAATAAATAAACTTACCGCCCATATCAACAGAGCGAAAACAATTCGGTCCCTTAACTGCTTTAAAAAAAATGTGTATTTTTTCATATGGCCCTCCAATCGCTATTTCATACCCGTTAATAATCAAAATCAGTACATCATGATTATACTCAGAACACAATTTAAATTGTATCACAACTACGCTATTTTGTCAGCAAATGTCAGTCAATTCGCCTTCTGTAGCTAAATCAATATGTACATGATCCGTTAGATGTGACGCACATATTTCTATGAGCAGTCGACGAGATCTGACCCTTCGGCGGTGAGTTACGGACGCTCACTTGTGAGCGCCGAATTGTCTGAACTAAGCCGAAGGGTGCAGATTCGGCGGATGCGGAGTATATACCACAGATTCGGCAGATGTGTATGATATATCTATGCAACGTAAAAGGAGCCCGCAACGCAAGTTGCGGGCTCCTTCAATCATTTCAATTATAAATCCGGTTTTAGAACTTCCCAGCCTTTGCAGCCTCTTCGATAGATACTGCAACAGAAACGGTAGCACCAACCATCGGGTTGTTACCCATACCGATCAGACCCATCATCTCAACGTGAGCCGGAACGGAGGAAGAACCTGCGAACTGAGCGCTGGAGTGCATTCTTCCGAGGGTATCGGTGAAGCCGTAGGAAGCGGGACCTGCTGCCATGTTATCAGGATGCAGGGTACGTCCGGTACCACCACCGGAAGCAACGGAGAAGTACTTCTTGCCTGCTTCTACTCTTTCCTTCTTGTAGGTACCTGCAACGGGATGCTGGAATCTGGTAGGATTGGTAGAGTTACCGGTAATGGATACATCTACGTTCTCCTTCCACATGATTGCAACGCCTTCCGGAACGGAGTTAGCGCCGTAGCAGTTAACCTTGCTGCGAAGACCTTCGGAGTAAGCGATACGGTTTACTTCCTTAACTTCGTTCTTGTAAGGATCATACTCGGTCTCAACGAAGGTAAAGCCGTTGATACGGGAAATGATCTGAGCTGCATCTTTTCCAAGACCGTTCAGGATAACGCGAAGCGGTTTCTGACGAACCTTGTTAGCCTTCTCTGCAATACCGATAGCACCTTCAGCTGCTGCGAAGGACTCGTGACCTGCCAGGAATGCGAAGCACTCGGTATCCTCTTCCAGAAGCATCTTGCCAAGGTTACCATGGCCAAGACCTACCTTACGACGATCAGCAACGGAACCGGGGATACAGAAAGACTGAAGACCTTCGCCGATTGCTGCTGCAGCTTCGGAAGCCTTGCGGCA
>JAEEGL010378648.1_pt1 | contig 11372 bp, 4 predicted proteins | sample 9134231 | NCBI WGS metagenome assembly JAEEGL01 (sample SAMN16246548, study PRJNA631951) | gut metagenome | biome: gut microbiome; feature: rumen; material: fiber-attached | host: Bos | place: Iran: Karaj | collected 2018-10
TTATCTTGATTATATATTTCATTTTCATTTGTTTTTTCTTTTAAAGTTTGAAATAATTTTTCACTTTCTTCATTTTTCATTTGTAAATTTCTTGAAATTTTTTCATTTTCATTTTTCTGAGCTGTTAATTCTTTTATTAAATTTTCATTTTCTTTTTTAAAATTATTAACTAATATTTGCATACTTTTTATATCTTCAGAAGAATTACTATTATAATTAATAACATTTTTTTGAGATGATTTTGTTGAAATATAATTTTTATCATCTAATGTTTGGGAAACTTTATAACTTTTATTCAATAAAGCTTTTAATTTTGTATTTTCAGTTTCTAATTCTATTATATGATTTAATTGTTCTTTAATTTTTTGTTGTTTAACATTTGAATCCTCTTCATATACTTTTATTTTTTCTTCTAAAACTGTTATTTGTTTTTTATAAATATTAATTTTATTTTCTAATGATTGATGATTATTTTTTATATTTAAAGCTGATTTAGACATTAATTAAAAAATTTAAAAAATAAAATATTCAGAATAAAAAATTTTTTATTAAAAAATAATTTTTTTTAATTTAATGTTAATTTAGAAAAAAGAATAATAAATATATTATTTTATATGAGTTTATTTATAAAAATTTTTTTGTATTTTTTGAAATAATAGACAATATTATACTATACATAGTTTATTATTTAAAAATAATTCAACAACATTAAGAAAATATAATAATAAAACAATAATATCATAACATTGTTATTTATAATTATTACACATTTTAATATAATTCAATAAAATGTTAATGAAAATACTAATTTTCAAATTAATATTGTTCTCAATTTTAGATTCTCTTACAATTATTAATCTTTATAGAATTTATTCTATGAAAATTTATTAGTTTAATTTAATGAATATTTTTTACTTTAATTTTTAGAGGAAAGATTTTTACTTATTTATTATATTAAATAACAATAAAAATATTTATTGTTTTGATAATATTAAATTTCCCGTTTTAATATTAAATTTTATTTTTTTTATCAATGATTTTCATAAATAATAAAATATATTTTTATAATAATTTGAATAAATTAGTTTATTTTAAATTTTTTTTTGAATGGATAAAATTCTTAAAATTCAATATTTTTCATATTTCTCTCTGAATTTTCCATCAAATTTCAATGATTTAAAGATGTTATGCCAAGATAATAAAATAGATTATAACGATGAAAAACATATTTTCATTTATAATGAAAAGAAAAAAATTGAGGATGAAAATTCATACCAAGAAATATATCAAAATCCAGATAAAAATATAAATATATTTCGTATGATTGAAAAGGATAAATTTAAAGAAAAGAAATTTGAAAAAAGTGAACAAATCATTTTATCCTTTTTTGGAAATGAAAAAAAAATTAATTATATCGAAGAAATTCCACAATTAAAAAGAAAAATGAATAATCTTGAAGAATTAGAAAAACTAATTAAGAACAAAATTCAATCTTTAATTAACAAACTAGAAATAAATAAAAAATATTTATTACAGTTGGAAAAAATTATTAAAGAAAAAGAAAAAAAAATTAATGAAACAATAGATAATAAAGAAAATGGAAATATGATACAAGATAATGATCTAGTTAATAATGAAAAAAAAGAAAAAGAATATTCAATAGAAAAAAAAATGGTAATAAATAGAGACAATCAAATTAAAAAAGAGTATGTAAAATTAAAAAAGCTGTATGATGAGTTAAAAAGTGTTAATGTAAAAAAAGAATTAAAAAAACAAAAAGAATTAATGAAGGAGAATGAAGAAATAATTAAAGAAAATAAGCAATTAACTGAAGACAAAAATAGAATTATGAATAATATCATAAAAACATTTTACGATAAAAGATTAAATTATAAAAATCAGATTAAAGATATTCAAAAGGAATATGTAAACAAAATAAATAACAGTTTTATTCATTTAGAAGATGAAATGAAAAAAATATTTCTAGAAAAAATGCAACAAAAATTCAATCAATATTTGATAAAATTTGATAATGATTATAAAATAAGGGAAGTTAATTTGATTAAATATGAAGAAGAATATAAAAATATAAAAGATGAATTCAATAACATAATTTCTTCAAATAATTTTGATCATAAAATTAATTGTAATAAATGTAAAAATAATATCATAGGAATAAGATATGAATGTGGTGAATGTCAATTTAATTTATGTGAAAAATGTGAATTAAAAAATTATTTATATAAAACTCATCCACATAAATTTTATAAGATTAGAAAAATAAAAAATCAAAATTTAATTGAAATAAATTCAAAAGATATTATTGAAGAAAATATAAATGAAAAAATTGAAACAAATATCTAATATTATAACTTTAATACAAGAATTATAAATTGCTTAAAAATTAAATTAACTAATTTTAATATAATAATCATATTAAAACAAATTAATCCAAATGATATGATATTTAAATTAATAGGTTTTAGAATAGAAAAATCAAATATTTTTATTAGAAGTGAAAATAATAATTTAATATTCATATAAAAAGAACAGTTGGAATAGAAGATAGGGAGAAAAATAATATACACTAAAACTCAAAATGACAAAAAAAACTGATTAAGAAGAATTTCTTAAAGAGATATTCAAGATATTGTTGTTTATAATTTTTCAAAAAAAGAAAGTAATTTAAATTTTGAAAAATGGATTTTAGATTTAAAAAAAAGGGATGAAAAAAATTGTTTTTGTAATTGGAAATAAAAAAACTGTAATATTATTAATTAGTTTTAAGTATTGATAGAGAAATGAAAAGTAGTTGAAAATGAAATTTATTTTACATATACTGTATTAAAATAAAAGATAATATAAATAAAGCTTTTTTATGATTATATTATTTATATTTTTTTAATAAAAGAAATAAGATTTTGATGAAAAAGAAAATTATTTTAAGGAAAAGAATTAAAATTAAATGAATGAGAATGAAAAGAAAAAACTCCTTTAAACTATTAATTTTTTTATAAATAATAAATAATAATTAATTTATTTTACTGAAAAATAATCTAAAATATGGATGATATTAATACTAATAAACTTTTTATATATAAAAAGTTAATTCATTTATCTTTAATCAATAAATCTCTATTAGATTCAAATCGAACGACTATAAGCAATGGAATTAAAAATTCTGTTGATACTTTAAATTTAACTTTTTATTTTAAAAAAATAATTAAAAGAAATCTTATAACAAAATATAATATCACTGCTTTTAAATATAATTTAATTGAAATTCAAAATATTATTGATTCAAAATATTGTAGAAAAATTGCGGTTTTTAAAGAAAATTTAATTTATTATTATAAAGAAGAATTTTTAAAAAGATTATATTATAAAAATGAATCAATGAAGAGAATACCAAAGTTTTTTGACTATTATATTAATTATTTATCTTTTTTTTGTAAACCTATCTTTCATGAATTAACTTTACATCAAAAATTACAAAAGTATTATGAAAAAAAAGCCCAAATTTTTTTTTATATAAATAATAAAAATAATGATAAAAATAGAAATGAAAGAAAGAAAGATAAAACAATGAAAAATGATGAAATTATTTTTACAGAAAAAATTAAGAAAAAAATATCAAATCAAAATTCGATGTCACAATTATCAATAAAAAAAAGAGATAATTCATCAATCTTAACTTTATATTCATTTGAAAATTCATTTATTAATTTATTAAATGAAAAAGAAAAAAAAATGGATGATAAATTTATAAAAACAAATTATTTTGAAAGACCAAAATTTCAATTAAGAGTCTTTAATACTCAAAACAAAAGAGAACATTCAAAAACCAGAATTCAAAATAAAAACAAAAAAATAAAAAATAATAATAATAATAATATTAATTTTAATTTATATAATAAACGTTCGAGAAATATAGAAAAAAAAAATAATATGTTGTTTATCGAGGAAAAATTTTTATTATCAAGAAATGATTATCAAAAGAATAAACATTTAAAAATTTTTTCAACTCATTTTTCAAATTTACCTGTTTCATTAACCGAAAGATATAAAAATGAATCAAATAAAAAGACAATAATTCCTTTATTAAAAACTAATTATAATGTCAAAATAAAAACTAAATCACTTTCAATTAAAGATAATAATCAAAACTTAAGTAAAAAAAATAAACCTAAAATTTTATCCTATATTAGTATTACACCTTCCAAATATCATCAAGTTAATTTTATTAATTCAAAAAGTATTAATAAAGACAAAAAAGATTTGAATTATAAATTATCTTTGAATGAACAGAAAAATGTCTCAAAAATAAGAATTAATAATTTAAAAAGATTATATTCAAATTCAAAAAGAATTGGTAAAAAATAAATGCCATTAAATTAGTCATTTATATCTAATAAAAAACTATTTGTGTATTTATATATTAAATTGAGTCATTATATGAATTGAAATTATTAAAATTTATTAATGGTTGTACTATAAAATAATAATAATATTTTCTAATTTTTTTAGTTAAAAAATTAAAACTAGATATTATAAATAAATAAAATGTATGATTATAAAATAATATAATAAAAATAAGTTTTTCAAACTATGAAATTTTTAAATTCAATAATTATTAAATATATTATATATTATTATTTTTTTTAGATAATTTATTTTATTTAAAAAAATCTTCATCAATAAATAAAAAGTTTTCTTTTAATTTTTTCTTTTTTTGTCAATTTCATCATTAATAATAATTTCATTTTCTTTTGTTAAATTATTAATTAAAATAGAAGAATAATTATTAAAATCTTTTTCATTAGTAATATTATTTAAAGTCTCAGATGTTACAGAATAATTTTTTAGAATATCTTTTCCATCATTTAAATTCTTTAAGAAAATTTCTGCTTCTTTTAATTCAATTTGAATTTTTATAAAAGATAATCCACCTTCAAATTCAATAATTGGTTTGTCACTTTTTCCTATTTTTTCTTTAAAATAACCTCCTAAATTAAATTTTGTAATATCTTTAACCCATAATTCTACATTAAAATCATTTAATTTCTCATAATCATAAGAAACAATTTTTCCATTTGATGAAATATTTAAAAATTTAATAAAGAATAGAATTTTATTTAAATATTTTTCAATTTTCACAAATTTGGTCATTTGATCAAAATTAAAATAAATTTTGTATTTATCTTCATATAATTTTTCATTATTAAAAACATGAACATAAAAATATAATGGTTTAAAACTTAAAATTGAAGATAAAGAATTTTCATCTGTGTAAATATTATTTATTTCCCAATTATCTATTGAATAATGTTTATCTTTTGAAGGAGATAAAAAAAATGGTTTTTTATAATTTTTTGGTTTATGAGAAGATAAATTTTCTAATAACTCTCTAAACCTTTTAAAACTTGAAAAATATTTCATAATATAAAAATCCCATTTTGAAAAATTAATACTTATTAAATAAAATAAAAGCTCAAAATCAATATATTGTTGTATTCTAATATTATTTTGTGGTACAGAAAAAGAAATTAAAGGGATATTAATTGTTACTTTAAATGTTTTTTTTGGTGTTACCCAAATAAAATTAAAAGTATCATAATTTAAAAAATGACTACTTTTAGAAATTGCAGGATAAATAAAATGATATTTTTTTTGATAAATAATTTTTTTATTATCATCATCTATTTTAATATTTACATATTTTTGTTCATCAATATTTTTGTCTTTATTATCTATTTGAATAATTTGTTCTTTTGGTTGAATAAAAGGTAAATTATCATTTGACATAATATTTGGGTGTTCTTCATTAATATTATTAAATTCTATATTATTATTTATAAATGAGGAAAAATTTTTATAATTGAATTCAACTTTTTCATAATTATCATCAAATTTAATGATTAAAGTTAATAATTTTTTAAATATCTCTTCTCCCTTATAATAAAATATAGGTAACAATTTAAAAGGTAATATAATCTCAAGGTTTTTATTTTTAATTTCTTTTTTATCAGTGTTACTTTTATTTAAATCTTCAAAAGAAATTGATAAAGATTTAAAAATTAAGTTCATTTTTTTTTTCTTTTTTCCAAATTCATAATTTTTTTCATATTTACAACATTCTTTTAAATAATCAATATCTTGTTCTTTTTTTAAATTATCAACCAAATTTTTAATCATATCAAAATATTTTTCTTTATTAATAAAAATATTTTTATGATCATAACTTAAATTTGTATAATCATCATTATTAAAAAAAATTTCTTTTTCGAAATTATTATAAGCATCATTAATATTACCAATATAATAATTTCTATTAATTTTTTTCATTGGAACAATACCTAAATCTTCTTTTGTTGGATTAGGGAAAAAAGAATAAGAAGTTCTAAAAGAAATTTTTGAATTTAAAGCAACTAAAGGCATTAGTTCACCTTGCTCATTATATAAAGGACATAATTTTGGAATATTATCTGAACGTTCATGTGATTTTCTTATTGTTCTAAATGAAGTATTTGTATTATTAATTTTATTATTGTCTATTTCTCTTTTTAATATTAATGAAGTTGAATTAAATTTTGACGTTTGAGGATTTAATAATGGAATTTGGTCTGAGTATAATGAGTCGTTTTGGTTTAGATAATAATTATTAAAATTATCTGAGGATTGAATTACATTTTTTGTTACTTTTAATATTGAATCTACATTTTGATCATTTGATGTTTTCATTTTTTTTATTTTTATTATATTAATTTATACTTGTTTTTTTTTTTTTCGATTTTTTATAGTATATTTTTGAATTTATAGTTTAATTTTTTTTTTCTTAAAATTACTTTAATCACTTACATTTTTTATTATTAAGTATAATCAATCATATATTGTATCAAATCATAAGGTTTTTTCATTTAATTAAAAAAATATAAAATAAAGAAATTTAATCATAATGATGTATTAAAAAAAATAAATATATATATTTTAAAAAAATAAAAATTAGTCAAAATAGTTTTTTTTATTAAATTAAATTAAAAATATAATTTTTGATAGTGTTTTAAGATTAAAAATAATATATTTTTTTAAAAATAAAAAATGTAATATTCATGAGGATAATAAGAAAGAAAAACTAAATATTAATTTTAATCATAATAAATTAAAGCAATTTTACAAATTAAATTTCAAGAAATACAAAAATTTTATATTGAAAAATTAAACAATAAAAAAAATGAAAAATAAATTAATTAATTTTTTATTTTAGATGTCAATAGTCTTATATTAGAACTACATCAATTTATATAAACAATTTTTACTGAATTAAAATTTTATTTAAAAAAAGTTAATAATTATTTATCATATAAATTCATTATATTAAAAACATTAATTGTAAAAAAATCAATAATATAATCCTAATAATAAATAAAATTTTAATAAAAAAATAAAACGTTTTTAATTTATTTATTTAAAGTACATAGGATAAGAAATTTAAAAATTATAAATTAGGTAAAGTTCAGGTAAGAGGTTTATCACTTCAATTTTTATTTTTGTAAATTAATATTAAATTGATTATAATTTAAACATTAATCATTTCATTTTTAAATAATTGGAAAATAATTTAATTTTTATATAGAAACAAATATTTCATTTTAAACAAAACATTTTTATAAAACAAATTTTTAAAGTTTATGATTATTCCAATTTAAAATAAAAAAATAAAAAAAGAAAAAGATTTACAATATCAAACCAATTATTTTCTTCTTTAATTTTTAATTTAAATTGACATACTTCTTTAGGGATTATCATCATTTATTTATTTTTTGAGAAAATAAATAAATTAATAAATCAATTTTCATAAAAGATTAAAACTATTATTTAATGAAATTTAGATAAAATCATTAGAAAACTGAGGTTTACTTTTTTCATATTTATTTTCAACAATATGCTTTCTTAATTCTCTTAAAAACATTAAAATACAATCATATTCTGAAATTAAAGAAAATGAATTTTGTAATAAAAATTCATTATCATATTTATTTTTTTCTTTTAATCTAATTTAAACTCAGATATTAATAGGATTTTCTTTTTTTTCTTTTTTCTTTTTCCTTTTTTTCTTTTATGTTGAACCACCTTCAATAATTTTAACTAATTCATCAATTTCTTAATTTTTTTTATTTTTCTACTTTCTTCAGTTTCTATTAAAATATCTTCACTTTTTCATCATTTTTATCAACTGAATAACCTAATTGATCATAATACTTTTTAAAATCAAATTAACATTCATTTTGTGAATTACCTTTATTAATATTCTTATATTCTTCTTTAATAAATTTTTTTCAAAATCATATTTAAAAGGAAATGTTAAGTTATCAATTTCATTATCAACTTATTTATAATCACTTCTTATAAAAATACCTTTTATATTATATAATACAGTTGAAAAAAAAATTTTTAATAAAAATTCATAAAATATTTTCCTATGTTTCAAATACAAATAATAAAAAAACCATTATTAAAAATATATTCAAAACTAAAAATATTTTGTAACATATTCAAAGATCATTTTAATTCTTTTAATAAAAAAATAACAATCATTACCTTCAATTTCTTTATTTGGGTCTATTCTTATATATTCTTGATGAAATATATTAGAATATTTTTTTTCTTCATCTTTTTTTAATATATGAAAATAATGGACTTGAAAAATGTTGTATTTTTCGATTGTATTTATTCTATTATTTTTGTTATTGAAAATATATTCCTTATTAAATATTTAATATGATTTATGATTATTTATTAATATTCTCTAAATTCAGAGATTGATTTTTCATTATTTATTATATTCATTTCTAGATAAAATCTCCAATTAATTATAATTCTTCAAGTTCTAAAAATGCTATTTTAGTTCAAAAATTTTTATTATTATTGGACTATAATTCAATTTACAAAATAATTTCCTTATATATAATTATAAATTTGAATCTAATGAAGATTCAATATTTTTTAACAATTTTGGATTTATTGAATTGTTTTTTATTGATATTATTTCCATTTCTTTATTTTGATTTTCTCTATATGATTTTTCTAAATCTGAAATATATCTTTTTACTTTTATTTCATTTTTTGTTTTATTTATATGACTTTTTAATTGTTTTTCTTTTGGAATTATTTGGTTCTATTTTTAAAATATCTAGAGTGGAGCTATTAATGAAATTTTTTTATTTTTTATTATTTTAAATTTTAAAATTAATTTTTCTTCTATTTCATTTTAATTATTTCTTTTTCAAATTCAAATCATTCCCATGTTCATCTTTTTCAGTTTTTTTGAATATATTGGACTTCATCAGACATTAAAAAAATATATTTATATTCAAATACAATTCAATTTTATCTAATATTCAAAAAAATAGATATTTATTTTTTATAAAAATTAAATATTATAATGAAGAAAAAAAATAAAATATACAAAAAAAGAAGAAAAACATGAAAATAGAAATATTAATAAATAGATGAAAGATTAATACAATTAAAAAAATAAAGGTAAAAATTGTATGTAAATAATGTTATATTATGATATAATTGTATATGGTGAATTTTAAAAGAATATTTATTTCAAATTTGAATAATGAGAATTAGTTAAATTAAAAAAATATTTTTATGGAATCTTTTTTAATATATTTAAATCATTAATAAAAAGTTTACTTTATTCTTTTTTTAAATATTTTTTTTCATCATATAATTAATAGTATAACTTTCTGAGATTAAAAATGATGGACTATTTTTTTTAGATTACATTCAACCATATTAAAATATAACAAAACTCTTTTAAAAAGAAAAATATATATAATAATTATAAATTAATAATAGAAATAATTTAGATATTTCAGATTTAAAATAATTTAACTCAAGATTTCAAATAAATATAAATTTAAATAATGTTAAAGTTTTCTAATCTAAATTATATTTATATAATAATTGTTTCATAAAATTATTATAAATTTATTTATGAATGATAAAATTTAATATTTAATTTGAATGATTAAATTTATTTAATTATTGAAAAATAATAAAATTCTTCTATTACTAAATTAATAGATGAATCAAATCAAAAATTAAAATTCTTGTTTGAACAAAAATTAAACAAAGATAATAAAAAATAAAATTATGTAAATAAAATAATGAATTAAAAAAAGACATTAAAAAAAAATAAAAATATATCAAATCAAGAAAGAATATTTAAGAAAATTGAAAACTTGTTGAAAAATTAAAATTAGGGGGATTGGGTCATAATGAACAATTCAAGAAATCAAATTGAAAATCTATAAAAAGAAAATTCAGTAAAAATAACAAAGATTTATAATTGAATAAATTTTTAAAGATGAAAGTATCTTATTATAAATATAATCTAAATAATGAAATTAAAGATTTATAGATCAAACACTATTAAGTAGTTAATGAAATATTTTTATTTTTTAAATATTAAATTTACCTTAAATAATTTTAATTTTTAATCATAGAAACAATTTTTTCTGCTTGTTTTTCTAATAATTCTTTTTTTGTTTTAGCAAGATCAGGGGTATCTTTAATAGTAAAAGGGATATCAAGAGTATATGTAAATCCAGCAAATTTCATTTTAGTATATATAGCAGTTGCCTCAAAAGGACTAATTAATCTATCAAGAGCCATATTTCCTTTAAATTCTTCTTCTTCACCACCTAAAGTTATTGAAATAATTAATTTTTTTCCTTCTAATTTATAACCATTACTTCCATAAGCAAATCCATGTGTAAAAACATCTTCGATCCATTTACTTAAAAAATAAGGAGATTTAAACCAATATACTGGAAATTGAAAAATAACAGTATCTGCTTTAAGTAATTTTTCTTGTTCTGCTTTTACATCAATTTTTCCTTCAGGATATAATGTATCAATATGATCAATTTCTATATCTGGAATAAGTGATTTAAGTTTTTCTACTACTATTTTATTTGCAAATGAATCTTTGTAATTAGGATGATTAAGAACTAATAAAACTTTTGACATAAAATATTTTAAAAATATTCATTTATATATTAATTAATAATAATTAATTTTTATAATTTATTAATTTATATTGTATATTGAAGTTAATATTTTTTATATTTATAAAAAATTTTTAAAAGAAATTATATTTAAAAATGAATATAATAATTTTTTATTTTAATTTTTATGAAAATAAAATTATGTTTTATTTTAAATCTTTAGATTTAATTTAAAATTTATTTCTAGATATTTATAAATTATTGATTTGAAAGTACCGAAAATTTATGATATTATTTATTTTGATTTAACAAATTAGTGATATGGAATTAATTCAATAGAAGTAACATGAA